>WNGD01002089.1_pt1 | contig 32592 bp, 37 predicted proteins | sample 5400671 | NCBI WGS metagenome assembly WNGD01 (sample SAMN13153369, study PRJNA577476) | soil metagenome | isolation source: 40 cm soil or saprolite under grassland replicate 2 | place: USA:California | collected 2016-06-15 | reverse complement strand
TCGATTGCGCACGAGCTTAACCTGCCGCTCAGCGCGATTCTATGTAACGCGCAGGCTGCGCAGCGACTCCTCGCGCACGGCGACGCCGACCTCGCCGAGGTGCAAGAAATTCTTGATGACATCGTAAGCGAAGACAAGCGCGCCGGCGAAGTCATCCGGCGCTTGAGCCTGTGGCTGAAAAAAGGCGAGGTACAACAGCATTCTCTCGGTATCAACGAAGTTGCGCAGGATGTCTTGAAACTGATCCGTAGCGATCTCGTGAATCAAAACGTCACCGTGGATGTTGAACTCGCGCAGAACTTGCCTGCCGTCATCGGCGACCCGGTGCAGCTTCAGCAAGTTTTACTCAACTTGCTGGTGAATGCTTGTGACGCGATGACTAATTGCACCACTCCGGCGCGCCGGCTGCTCATTCGCACTGGCATTGCGAATAGGAATGGCACGAGCGCGGTGACTATATCCGTCACCGACCGAGGCGTCAGCATACCTAAGGAAAAAATGGAACAAATCTTCGAGCCTTTCTTCACCACGAAAGCGAAGGGAATGGGGCTGGGCCTTTCGGTCTGTCGCACCATCATTGCCGCGCATCGAGGAAAACTCTGGGCCACGAACAATCCCGACTGCGGCGCGACGTTCCACTTCAGCCTGCCTATAGGTGTGTCAGACGGGAAGGTAGCGATAAGTAATAACGGGATAGGTGTGTCAAACGGAGAGGTGGTGATAAGTGATAACTGATAACCGACACATAACCACTAACAAGTTGATGCCTGCTCCTCCCAGTCCCACCGTTTTTATTGTGGACGATTACGCGCCGGTACGTCGCGCCGTCTCGCGCCTCTTGCGTGCGGCTGACTTCGCTGTGGCCGCGTTTGGATCGCCGCAGGAATTTCTAGCGCATTATGATCCGCACACGCCTGGCTGTCTCGTGCTCGATCTCGATATGCCGGCCGTCAACGGTCTCGAACTCCAACGGATCCTCGCCACAAAAGGCAGTGCCCTGCCCATTATTTTTCTGAGCGGTCACGGTGATGTTCCGAAGAGCGTCCAGGCGATGAAACACGGCGCGAGTGATTTCCTCACCAAGCCCGTGAACGATGAAGACCTGCTTGCAGCCATTCGTGTGGCGATTGAGAAAGACCGCGCCCTTCGGCGGGAGGAGGCCGAACTTTCCGAAATCCGCGCGCGCCTGGCCACACTCACACCACGTGAGCGCGAAGTGCTCGAATATGTCGTCGCTGGCAAATTGAACAAACAAATCGCCGGCGGCCTCGGCACCGTCGAGCAGACGGTCAAAGTCCATCGTGCCCGGGTGATGCAGAAGATGAGAGTGCAATCCGTGGCCGAATTGGTTCGGTTGACCGAACGTTGCAGAATCAACGGAAGCTAGGGGCGGTTCACCCGCGTATGCTGCGCTACGGCGCGGCAGGCCCGAACCGCCTGGACGATTGAGGGCCTGCCCTGAGCGCGAATGAGTCGAATGGGTAATCGCCCCTACCTCTAGTTACCGGCCTTCCCGCATTAAACTAAAGTTTAATAACCTAAGGTTTAATAACCTAAGGTCCAATAGCACGGCGGCCTGTTTTCACCGTAGAAGGTAGGTGACATCGCGAAACCTCGCCGGCCATGTGGCTCCAATGAGTGCTCGCGGAAGAAGAACAAACCCTAACGAACAAAAACTAACAGCAGAAAAAAATAGAAATGAAAACTAAATTAGCATTAATTATCGCACTGACGGGATGTTGTTTCCTATGCGGAAATATCTTCGGTCAGGCAAACCTGGGCAACGCCACCGTCTCCAGTGTGACGGCAGGCAATGGGGAATGCGTCCACTCCACGACGAACGACGGCGGCATTCAGTTCTGGGACATTCAAGCCGGCGGCACCTACACCGTGACGCTCAGTGGCGCCACCGACTCCTGCACCGGTCAGGGCAACGATAACCCCATTGGCGTCATCGTCCATAACAGCGCGGGCGGCAATATCTACGTGCTCGCCACCCAGACGGACCTGGGAGTATACACCTTCACGATCACGTTGAACGGCCAGTGCTTGACGATGCCGATCGAGTATTGCACGCACGACTCGAACGGCCAGCCGGCCAATCAGCCGGGCTCGGGGATGTTCGCTCAAGATTCGTTGGGCGGCCACGAAGGCCACCTGCGGACAGCGACGTTCGACGGCGATTGCAACGTGACAGGAGAGGATACAACGTGCCAAGGCACGCCGCAAACAGCGACGATCACCGCTTGCAAGTTTTATGACAAAAACGCAAACGGTGTCCAGGATGCGGGCGAACTAGGATTGACCGGCTGGCCTTTCTGCATCGATCCCCTGGATAACGCCAGTCCGGCACTGCAGACCCAGCTTACCGCTAACGGTGGATGCGTCAGTTGGAGCAACTTGACGACTCCGGGCGACTATGTCGTTACGGAGGCAAACGCGAATGAGAGCAACTGGTTCCATTCGACGAACGCAACATCCCTGATCGTATTTCCTCCATCGGGCGGAAGTGAGACGCGCAAGTTCGGCAACTACTGCACGTCGCCGAGTGGTGGACTGACCTTGGGCTTCTGGTCCAACAAGAACGGCAACAAGCTTCTGACAGGCAACGCCACCGGAACCGGAACGACCCTGTTGGCGCCCGTCGTGACCCTGCTCAACTCGTGCCAGCTGCGAAACGCGAACGGGACAGTCCATACCTTCACCAACAGCTACTCCGCCTTCAGAACTTGGTTGCTGAGCGCCACCGCGACGAACATGGCCTACATGCTTTCGGCGCAGTTGGCAGCGTTGAAGCTGGACGTCAACTTCAACTTTGTGGACGGCAACGCGTATGACCTGTGCTCGAGCATGACAGTGAATGGCCTGATCACATCGGCGTGCGACCAACTGGCAATGGACGGGAACACGGTTTCTGGGAATCCAACCCGTCTCGCTCAGGAGACGCTGAAGAACTGCATCGACGCCATCAACAACAACGGCGCGGTCGTGCCGGTCACACCGTGTCCGTACACGTTCCCGAATCCGCCGGCGCCGTGCCCATAATAGCGGAAGCATAAAAGATAACCCCAGCATGAGGGCTCCCCGGGAAACTGCGGAGCCCTCTTTGCTTTGTGCATCGCCGCGCAAGCGAGATCGTCCATGACTTTTCCCCCTTCGGAAGATAGGCATCCTTGCCTGTCACGGCAGGTAGGCACCTTGCCTGCCGACTTTTACCCCGACAAGCTGGAACCATGTCTGCCAGGTCAGGCTAGCAGCCTAACTTTCTCCGACCTCTGTCCTCTCGCTCTAAATAGCCGAATTCGAGTCACTATGTCCCATTCCGAAAGATATCTGCAAACTTGGGCCGGTATATCTCGGAGAAAGATGAAAGATAACAACTACATGAAAAATAAATTAGCAAATACCCCTTGGAGCACCGCAAGTTTGGCGGCAGCCGCAGTGCTCGCAATCTTATTCGCCGCTAGCACCAGCCTTCAGGCTGCTCCACCGCTACCCGGAGCGGTCTTCACCACCGACAGCACCTGTAGCGGCGTCGACCTCAACATCTACGGCGCTAAATCCGAGGTCTACCTAGACGGCGGCCCGTCGCATCCCGGCGCAGCCAGTCTGCCCGACGGCAACTACTACGTCCAAGTAACTGACCCCAGCGGCGCCTGCGTCCTGGGCACCAGCATCGGCACGGCAGACGAGCAGCCGTTCAAGGTGAGCAACAACGGCAAGACGATTCCCTGCATACAGCTCTGCGCAGTGCTCACAAACGGCCCGGCTGCTTGCGCGCTGAACGGTGTCGTCGATCCTAACTGTGGATACAACGACACCACCAACCCCGGCGGAGAATACAAGGTGTGGGTAAGCTCAGTTCCTACCTTCGACAACAACAGCACCAAGACCGATAACTTTAAGGTCAAAGCAAATCCGCCACCGCCGGTTACCCTGTGCGTCGATAAGTTTTACGATGCCAATGTTAACGGTCAGAAAGACCCGGGCGAAGTCTCAATTAACGGTTGGCTATTCCACGTGTTTGCGGATGACAACCTATACCTGACTCGCGAATCGCCTTTCTGCGTTGTCGTCGATCCCGGCTCCTATCATGTAACCGAAGCTGATGCGATTGAAACGAACTGGTTGCACACCACAGATACGAATGTGTACGTTACCCTCCCTCCGGATGCGAACCTTGAGTTCGGCAATGTCTGCCTGGGGGCAGGTGGCGGGTTAACGCTCGGATTCTGGAGCAACAGGAACGGCCAGAACTTGGAAAACGCAGCCGACTTTACGGCTCTTAACCTCTTATGCCTGAGAAATGCTACTGGCGCCAACCAGGACTTCACCGGGACCCTCGCCCAGCAGAAGACCGCTCTAAACACCTGGCTGCTCAATGCCAACGCAACCAACATGGCCTATATGCTTAGCGCCCAACTTACGGCCATGGAGCTTAATGTCCGCCACGCTTTCGTTAATGGAACTAAGCTGGTTTACGGAGGCGACTGCGTTAAGGCTTACCAACAGTCGCAGCAACTTCCTGGAAGTAACGGATTCATCACGATTAATGACTTGATGACCGCCGCTAACAATGAGCTATGTCTCCACGGTCTGACACCTAGCGGCAATCAATTCCGCGCATACCAAGAGTGCCTGAAAACCACGCTGGACGACGCCAACAATAACAAGAACTTTGTGCAGTCTACACCCTGCCCGTTCTCGTTTGCTGCCGGAGCGCCATAATAACAGAAGCTTAGAGGGTTAGCCCCCCCATGAGGGTTCCGCGGGAAACCGCGGAGCCCTCTTTGCTTTGTGCATCGCCGCGCAAGCAAGATCGCCCACGATTTTTCCCTTCGGAAGATAGGCATCCTTGTCCGCCAGTCGGACGGACTCGTCCCGTGCGAGCCTGTCACGGCAGGCGGGCATCTTGCCTGCCGATTTTTACCCAACTAGGTTAGAAGCCTAAGCTCCAGCCTAACTTCCATTGAGAGCCTGCCCTGAGCGAAGTCGAATGGGTCAATCCCCCTACCTGACGGCGGCGGCGTCACCCGACAAGCCACGCTCGCCGAGCCAGGGGAAATGCCGCCGAACGCGCGCGACGCGTTTGAGCCCGAACGGTTCGATCGCTTTGCCACGAATGTGCGCGATCGCTTCATCCACGGAATCGGTCGTGTAGATCAGGCTTAGATCCGAGACCGCAATCATTCCGTGTTGTGCCATTTTGTTGATGAAACCGATGAGCAATCATTCCGTGTTGTGCCATTTTGTTGATGAAACCGATGAGTTCCTTCCAGTAATCGGTTCCCATGATCACAATCGGAAAATTTTTGATCTTCCCGGTTTGAATCAGAGTGACCGCTTCGAAGAATTCGTCGAGCGTGCCTGCGCCGCCGGGCATGACGACGAAGGCGTACGAATATTTAACCAGGAGCGTTTTGCGGACGAAGAAATAATGCATCCACACGCAACGATCGAGATAGACATTCGTCGGTTGCTCCGACGGCAGCTCAATGGTGCACCCGACGGAGCGGCCACCGACTTCTTTGGCGCCGCGGTTTGCCGCTTCCATAATGCCGGGTCCGCCGCCGGTCATCACGGTGAACCCGAGTCGGGCAATAGCTGCGCCCATTTTTTGAGCCAGCTCGTAATGCGGATCGTCGCGGTGAATCCGAGACGAGCCGAAAACGGTTACGCACGGACCGACGAAATGCAGTACCCGAAAACCGCGCAGGAAATCGCGCATCACTCGCAAGAGGGTGAGAAATTCGGCTAAACGTGAACGCGGCCCTTTGAGGAAGATTTCATCCGCGCGCTCTGAAGACGCGGTCAAAGCTGACTCCACTGATTCCGGAGGTTGGTCGATCGGAATTTCGGTGGCCATGCGGATTCAGCGGCGATGATTGCTATTGGCGGCTTGCCGCACAATCTCAATCTTGCTCCACAGGACGCCGTCTATTTTCGCTGTAGCACGGGATCGTACCCTCTCGCCCTGACCAGATGATGTTATACCCAAGCCGGGATTATCCGGCAGCTGCCCGACTACAGCAGCGTGGTCGGCAATCGGGAACTCAAGTCGCACTGGGCAATCGCGGTTAAATGGACGTCAAGGGAAAGTAGTTTTTATGAATTCGCGTTCACTGTGGTTGCCGCAAGAGCAATATCGCGCCGGTAATGACACTCCTCGAAGTGAATGCAGGCGACCGCATCATATGCGCGCGCGCGCGCGGCTTGGATGTTTGATCCGAGAGCGGTAACCGCGAGAACCCGACCGCCGGCAGTCACAATCCCGCCATTCGCGCGCCTGGTTCCGGCATGGAAAATTTGTACGTCACCGAGTTTCGCCGCTTCGCTGAGTCCCGAAATGGGTTTGCCGGTTTCGTATTTGTCTGGGTAACCGCCCGAGGCGAGCACAACCGTAACCGATGGCCGCTGGTCCCACTCGATTCGGCAACCCTCGATCCTGCCTTCGATCGTCGACTCCAGTAATGGCAACAAGTCGGATTTCATTCGGGGCAAAATTGCCTGCGTTTCCGGGTCACCGAAGCGGCAATTGAATTCGAGCACCCGCGCGCCATCGGCGCCGATCATCAGACCGGGATAAAGTAAACCGCGGAATGTAATCTTCTTTTCCTTCAAGCCGCGGAGCAGCGGTCGCATGATTTTTTTGTGAAATTGATCTTCCAACGCAGCACTCCAATTGTTTGCTGGACTGAACGCTCCCATTCCACCGGTGTTCGGTCCGGCGTCGCCGTCCAACGCGCGCTTGTGATCGCGCGCCGTCTGTAGCAATCGATAGAGCGTGCCATCTACCAGCGCGTGCAGAGAACATTCCGTTCCGCGCAAAAATTCCTCGACCACTACGCGGCGTCCGGCCTCACCGAATCGGCCCTGGTTCATCATCTCGTCGATTGTCGATCTTGCGGCCGCGGGATCGGGCGCAATGATCACGCCCTTGCCGAGCGCAAGCCCGTCGGCCTTAATGACAATCGGAAATCGCAGCCGGTCACAAAACCGAAGCGCGTCATCGCTCCGTTCAAACGTCCCCGCTTCTGCGGTGGGAATGCCTTTTTCGCGCATCAGTTCTTTGGCAAAGATCTTTGACGACTCGAGCCGTGCGGCGGCCTTGGTCGGCCCGAAGATGCGCAGATCTTCCGTCGCAAAAAGATCGACAACTCCGGCGGCGAGCGGGTCGTCCGGACCGACCACTGTTAGATCGACACGATTTTCTTTTGCGAACCGAACGAGTGCCCGGAGATCACCTGCGGAAATCGCGACGTTCTCACCGACTTCGTCAGTGCCGGCGTTTCCGGGCGCGCAGAAAATGCGCTCCGCATCCGGAGATTGCTTCAGTTTCCATGCGAGCGCGTGTTCGCGGCCGCCGCTGCCAACGACAAGAATCTTCATCAAATAAAGGTAGCGTAACCGTCTCGGTTGCGCCCCGAATTCGCAAGCTCGCCACGGGACGAGTCCGTCCGATTGGCGGACCAAAGGCGCGCCGCTACCTTGGTGACTGCGATTCAGCTGGCAAGATGGACAATTCCAGTTTTTCCGTGTGCCGAATGATCACCAGCTTCGCAGGAACGCCGATTTGCTCACTGACCAGCATCTTGTGCAGGTCGTGAATCGTGGCGATCGGTCGCTCATTGAAACCGACGATGATGTCGCCCTCCCGCAGACCTGCGCTTGTTGCCGGGCTGTCCTTTTCCACCGATACAACCAGCACTCCGGTTTCGAGCGGCAAATTATAAAATCGGATTACGCGCCGATGTAGTGGCACATTTTGGCCGGCAACGCCGATGTAGCTGCGCCGGATTCTTCCGTCGCGAATCAGCCATCCTGCAACAAGCTTGGCGGTGTTGCTTGCGATCGCAAAGCAGATGCCCTGGGCCGGTCGGATCATCGCCGTGTTAACCCCGATGACTTCTCCGGCAGCGTTAACGAGTGGTCCACCGGAATTCCCGGGATTCAGCGCGGCGTCGGTTTGAATGATGTTGTCGATCAAGCGACCCGACTGCGAATACATCGAGCGACCGAGCGCGCTGATCACGCCCGCGGTCACGCTCGCCTGGAAGCCGAGCGGGTTGCCAATCGCGATCGCTATTTGCCCGACCCGCAAACTTTCGGAATCCGCCAGGCGCACATGAATAAGCTGGGGCGCATCGATCCTAATCACTGCGAGATCAGTTTCGGGATCGTCGCCGATGAGTTGAGCGCGATAGTCGCGTCCGTCTGATAAGTTCACTGTAATTTGAGTCGCGCCATGCACGACGTGGCTGTTGGTTAGGATGAATCCGTCCGGTGTGATGGTGAAACCCGAGCCGCTGCCATCGACTTCACGCGGACCACGCCGGCTGTTTCGCTGTTGCTTGATGTCAATGTTAACCACAGCAGGCGCGACGCGCTCAACCGCGCTTACGACCGTGCGCGAATATTCATCCAACAGCGGCGCGTCATTCCCGACCGAAGTCGGGACTGTCGCCGCTTCGCGGCTTGACGCGTTCCATGGCAAATCGGCTTCGGCACTGGGCTGCGCGCTGGCTTCCGAATTTGCGTCACTTAACAGAAAGTCCACCGCCTCGACCTGTTCATTTGGAAAACTCACCATTGTCATGGCATAAATTTCGAGGTGGCCAAACCGCTCGTCAACTACATATCGATCTCAGCTATACATATTTCTCAGAAGGTTACTCTCTGCTTGCACCTGAGACGGGCGGAGGTTACAACAAAGCATGCAAAAAGCGTCTGGTCCGCCTTCCGTCATGGATGCGCAGTGCCCCTCCAGGCTCGTACTCGATCGGATTGCTGATAAGTGGACCGCCCTCATCATCCAAATTCTCGCGCGCGGGACGATGCGTTACGCCGCGCTACAGCGCGAGATCGGCGGCATTTCGCAAAAAATGCTTACCCAAACCTTGCGCAGCCTCGAGCGCGACGGCCTGGTCCAACGCAAAGTGCATCCGATCGTGCCGCCGAAAGTGGAATACTCGCTTACAAAGCTGGGGCGGACCTTGATCGAGCCGCTGCACGCGCTTTGTCGGTGGTCGGAAAAACATTTGGCAGAACTTCAGGCAAATCGCACCCGGGCAAGGGCGCAAACCGTAGCCGCAACTCCCGGCCGCGATTGATTGAGATACCGTAGCACAGGCCGGGGTCAACGACCCCGGCTATAACAATTGTCGCTCTGACCATGCATCAAGCGGAAATCATTGTCCTTCTGTTTGCTGCTGTGGCGGTTCGTCGGGAGTGACAGCGCTTCGCAAAGAATAGTCATCTCCTGTCACGTTCCGCCACCGCCGTTTTGTTGTTATTGCGGTGAAACAGCTTCCGCTGGCCAGGGTTCAGGCGACCCAGTCACACCACACAAAGAGATCAAGATTGTCGGCCAGCCCGGCGAAGAAATAGAGCAAGGAAAAGCCATATCGCGCCGGCCATTCTTTGGCTGGCCCGCGCAGTTCCGCCGCGCATGCTTTCAGTTCGCCCCTGAAAAACTGAGCTACACGGGAGCGCACTTTGTCGGTCAGTCGAAGCTTTTTCCTCTTGGCGTCGCTGTTGTGATCGGCTCTGAGTCGTCCGCTTGGCTTCTCCGGATCACAACCCAGGAAATCAAGGATAGAGCATCGCAGTTCGGCGGGATTTCTTTCCAAGTCATCAAAGAAATAAATGCGAAACCGGTCTGGATGAACATAGCGTTTCCATCGCGCGACAATCTTGCTCGGATGCGAAAGCGAGAACACCCCTGGGTTCAGCAAGTTCCGAAGCACTTCGCCGGAATCGGTCACATCAAACGGGCTAATCATTCCGAGGCGTACGCCCATGGATAACTGCGACCAGGCTCGATCAACAGGATCACGCGCCAGAAAGATTACCTTTAAGTTTGGGAAATAACTGACGACCCGCTCAATGATCTCGTCGTTCAGCATCGAATAGGTTGGCGAAATGTCACCAGAGAGGAGGGACCCTTTGGGCTCAAACAACCGCGCATAATTCTCCAGGGCGATATGCGATTTGGCACTCAGGCCTTTTATACGCTCCAGAAAGCAAAGATCGCGCTCGTCCCGGGGACGCGGCGGAGCCGCTTTAGTCCTGCTCAATTTATCAAAATAATGCAGTTCCTTTATAGGAGGCATCCAGAAATCGGGATGTGAGGCGAGTTGTTGGTAAAGCCACGACGTTCCCCCTTTTTGCGCCCCGACACACAAGAAATCGGGCTGCGCATCGCCGGTAAAAGAGCAATTTATTTCTTCATCGCGGTCGTCGCCGACGCAAGCTTTGAATGGCCATACCCAATGCATCGATGCATTATTTTCTTTCCTGCGCCCAAAAAGCAAGCGCAGAACCGACCATACCGTTTGTCGGGCAGCGCTTAACTGATTCGTAATCTTGCACGCGACTTGCGCTGACCACTGGTGGATCGGAAACTTGCAACAAATGCAGAACAATATCGCTCGCCGGATTTTCCTTCTTTCACCCGCTCACGCCGGCGGCGAGCGAGCCCGGATGATTCTGAGCGAGCAGGCGGAATTCGATCTCGCGAGAAAATTGCGCGACCCAAAAGGCGTACCAATCGCGGAGGTATTTACTTTTCTGAGCGGCCTCTATTTTCGCGGAAAGATTGCTTACGCAAATGCGTTTGCACGCCCTCTCAGAGGGATGCCAGGTGTATTTGTTATTACGCCAACACGCGGGCTTGTCGATGCAAGGACGCGAATTCGTCTCGATGACCTCCGCGAATTCGCCGCGGTCGATATTCATAAGAACGATCCGCGCTATCGAGCACCGCTCGAGCGCGACACTCGGCGTCTCGCAAAGAAGCTGCCGCCGCGGACGGAGATCATTCTTCTCGGCAGCATTGCCACAGGAAAATATGTCGATGTTCTACTGGCGAATTTTCGTGATCAGCTGCGGTTTCCTGTGGACTTCATCGGCCGCGGTGACATGAGTCGTGGCGGCTTGATGCTGCGCTGCGCGGTGGATCGACAGGAGCTTCCATACATCGCGGTTAAGGGCGCCATTGTTAATGGGAAGCGTCCGCCCAAACTCGCGCCGCGGAGATATTCGAACATGCGAGGCTGAGACCGCCGTTGCCGCCCATGCCGGCCTCTGCAATGACGCACACGGCTGGGACCGCCAAAATTGTTTTGCATCGCAAGTCAGTATCGGCCTATTATGAATTGTTCCGGCTTCGGTAACTAAAATCTTCTGGATGATATGGACGTTAGTGGCACGATTGGTGCGATCTTGAATCACAAAAGCGGTGAAGTTTTTTCCATCTCGCCGGACGCCATGGTTTTCGAAGCGATCGAAATGATGGATAATAAAAACGTTGGCGCACTGCTCGTAATGGAGGGCGAGCAATTGATCGGAATGATTTCCGAACGCGACTACACGCGTAAAGTTATGCTGCGCGGCAAACGTTCCCGCGAAACCAAAGTCGCGGAGATCATGTCAGCCAATTTGACCGTCACCCATCCGCGTGAACCGGTCGAAAAATGTCTGCATCTTATGACCGTCTTATGACCGACAAACGCATTCGCCATTTGCCCGTGCTCGATGGCGATAAAGTTGTCGGCGTGATTTCAATCGGCGATTTGGTCAAATGGGTGATCTCCTGCCAAAGCGCCACCATCGCTCACCTCGAGAGCTACATCCACGGCGGCTACACTGGATAGCTGGCATTGCTGATGAGGGGCCGCGATCACCGATCGCGCTACAGCCGCCACACTGTCTTTCCGCCAACGATTGTCCTTACTGCGCGGCCTTTCAGTTTCCGGCCATCGAAGGGCGAATTGCGGGATGCCGATTCGAATTTGTCGACCCTCACAGTCCATTCCAAATCGGGACCAATGAGTGTGACATCGGCCGGCGCGCCGATTGACAACGTGCCAGCATCAATCTTCAACAAACGAGCGGGTTCGATCGTGTACATCTCAATCAAACGCACGATGTCGATCTTAGCGTATTTGTGCAGCAGCAGATCGAGGAATAAACCGAGCTCCGTTTCCAATCCGATAATGCCGAAGGGCGCCGCATCAAATTCGACTTCCTTTTCGAAATCCGCATGGGGCGCATGATCGGACACCAGGATGGACAACGTGCCGTCGGCGATTCCTTCCAACAACGCATCGACATCGGCCTGCGCCCGCAGCGGTGGATTCATTTTGTAGTTCGTGTCGAAGCTTTGGATCGCTTCGTCGGTCAAAGCGATATGGTGCGGACAAACTTCGCCACTGATTTTGACACCGCGCGCCCGCGCTTCCCGAAGCAATCGCACACTTCCAGCAGTCGTTACGTGCTGGCAGTGAATGTGATTATCACAAAGTTCCGCGAGCAAAATATTTCGCATCACAGTGACTTCTTCACCCGCCGCAGGCCAGCCCGGCAATCCGAGCAGCGTGCTCCAGTAACCCTCATTCACCACCCCGCTGCCGACCAGATTGTAATCCTGGCAGTGATCGAGGACGGGCACCCCGACCATGCGAGCATACTCAACCGCGCGCCGCATCAGCTCGTGATTTTGAACGCAATGACCGTCATCCGTGATCGCGACGACACCTGCCTGCGCGAGTGATCCGATCGGGGCGAGTTCTTCGCCTGCGAGATCTTTTGAAATCGCTCCAGTGGGCAGAACATTTACACATGCGCCCGCCGCGCGATTCTTAATCCACGCGATCGTGCTCGGATTGTCCGCTGCTGGCGAAGTGTTCGGCATGCAAACAATCGTTGTAAATCCGCCAGCCGCTGCGGAGCGCGCACCCGACTCAATCGTTTCCTTATGGCCAAACCCCGGCTCGCGCAGATGCACATGGATGTCGATCAAGCCGGGGCAGACGATGAGATTGTTTGCATCAATCTCATCGGGTTGAGAGCCGAGAGTTGAGAGTTGAGAGAGCGGCGCGACTTTTCCATCGACAATCAAAAGATCGGCCACCTCATCCCGCTTATTCGCTGGATCGATCACGCGGCCGTTGCGAATGATCGTCGCGTTCATGTTGCAATCCCTCCGCAGAGAAAGAGAACGGCCATGCGCACGGCGAGACCGTTGGTGACTTGATCAAGAATGACGCTTTGCAGGCCATCGGCGACGTCGCTGTCGATCTCGACGCCGCGGTTGATCGGCCCGGGATGCATGATCAGACAATCGGGTTTCAAAAGCTTCGCCCGCTCTTTCGTTAGGCCGAAGAACCGAGTGTATTCACCGGTTCCAGGAAAATATTCTTTGCGCTGACGTTCGTGCTGGATGCGGAGAAGATTCACTACGTCTGCATGGGGAAGGACATTGTCGATCTTGTATGAAACCTCGACGCCGAGTTTTTCAAACTCGCGCGGCACCAGCGTACTCGGTCCGACCAGCGTAACGCGCGCACCGAGCTTGACCAGGCCGAAAATGTTCGAGCGCGCGACGCGGCTAAATAAGATATCGCCGATAATGGCGACATGCAGTCCGGCAATCTTCCCTCTTTTCTCGCGGATCGTGTAAAGATCGAGGAGCGCTTGCGTTGGATGTTCGTGCGCGCCATCGCCGGCATTGATCACGCTCGCTTTGAGCCGTTGCGCAAGAAACTGCGGAGCGCCCGCAGAGCTGTGACGCAGCACAAGAATATCGGCATGCAACGCCTCGAGATTGCGCGCTGTGTCCTTGAGCGTTTCGCCCTTCGTCAGACTGGATATGCTCGCCGAGATATCGATCACGTCCGCGCTTAATCGAAAGGCCGCGAGCTCAAACGAGGTCCGGGTTCTTGTGCTCGGTTCGACAAAAAAATTTACCAGCGTTTTCCCGCGCAATGCCGGGACCTTTTTGATCTCGCGTGTACCGACCTGCTTGAACGCGTCGGCGGTTTCAAGAACGAAATTTATTTCGTCGGCGGAAAGTTCGCGCAGTCCGAGCAGATCTTTTCGTGTCCAGCGCGTAGTCATTGTTTTTCCAAGCGTACTTCGTCGGGTTCGCTATCAGTTTGTTCGAGCCGTACCCATACCCTTTCACTTCCTGCTGTAGGCAGGTTCTTTCCGACGTAATCAGGGCGAATCGGGAGTTCGCGATGGCCGCGATCAACCAACGCGGCGAGCTGGATGCGGGCGGGTCGCCCGAATGAATTGATCGCGTCCATGGCTGCGCGAATAGTGCGGCCAGTATAAAGAACATCATCGACAATGATGACGGTTCGTTCTTCCAGTGGCAGCGGGAGTTTCGACGCGCGCACGACCGGCAAGTCCGGACGCATCCCGACGTCGTCGCGGTGCATCGCTACGTCGATAACGCCGGTCTCGATATCGATCTTTTCGATCTCGCGGATGAAAGCAGCGATGCGTTGGGCGATCTCAACTCCACGTGAGGGAATTCCCGCGAGCACTACCTTTTCAAGCCGAGGGTTCCGTTCAATGATTTCGTGCGCAATCCGCCGAAGCGCCCGGCGAATTGCCTCCGCGCCCATGATCGGGACGAAGTCAGATGAATTTTGTTTTGCTTGTTTCATGCGTTTCCTTGGCGACCTCACGGGATCGCTTTAAAGGAACAAAAAATTAGGAGGCGGACTTCTCAGTGCGCGCCTCCTTCCTTCGTCGCTCTCGCCAGTTGGAGCGATGTTTCACGATCCAATCGAGTAACGCCTTTTCAAAACCGATGTCTTTGCCGGCTTTTTCGCTCTCAATCCACTTGTGCTTCAAAATTTCTGCGCGCTCCGCAAGGAATTCCTTGTAGAGGACGGAATTCTTAACGAATTGAGATTGATCGTCTTGCGAAGACGGCATCTCTCGCTTTTCTTTCATAGAATTTGGAATTAGTCAACAAAATCAAGTCGCTGGAATTCGACGGAGGAACCGCGCCATTTATTTACTCTCGTTTGCGCTCACGGTCGCGGATGGTTCATTACGGCAAAGTTTGGCGAATATTTTCGGCAATCTTTTTGAACTCAGCCGTCACGGACGACTGTCGATCTTCGCCTACGATCGGCATGCCGCGATCGCCCGCCTCGCGGGTAGCGATATCGATTGGGATCTGGCCGAGCAACGGGACGCGTAATCGCCTGGCTTCGCGCGCTCCGCCGCCGCTCCCGAAAATTTCGTAGCGTTTGTTGTCGGATGGAGACACGAAGTAACTCATGTTTTCAACCAGGCCGAGCACTGGCACGTTAACCTTGTCGAACATGGTTGCGGCCTTGCGCGCATCGATTAGGGCAACTTCCTGAGGTGTGGTTACGATGATCGCTCCGGAGAGCGCGACAGTCTGCACAATCGTGAGTTGGATGTCGCCAGTGCCGGGTGGAAGATCGAGCACGAGATAATCGAGATCTCCCCATTCGACCTGCCGCAGAAACTGCTGGGTGTAACGCGTCACCATCGGCCCGCGCAAGATGGCCGGCGAAGTGTCATCGAGCAGAAATCCCATCGACATGAGCCGCAATCCGTATTGCTCGATCGGGACGATCTTGTTTTCTTCCGTGGCCATCGGTCGCTCGCGTGTGCCGAACATGAGCGAAATGCTCGGGCCGTAAATGTCGCAGTCGCACAAACCGACGCGCGCACCGGCTTGCGCGAGCGCGACCGCGAGATTCCCGGCAACAGTCGATTTGCCGACACCGCCCTTGCCGCTTGCGACCGCGATGACGTGCTTGATTCCCGGAATTCGCATCGCACCCATGCCCGCCCCAGCGCTGGGTGGCGCGTGGATGTCGATCAAGACTTTTGCGCTTTGGACTCCGGCGATGCCGTGTAAAACTTTTTCGGCATCGTTTTTAATTGCCGCTGGAACATTCGGATCGTTCGTGGCCAGCGCGAGCTGCACTCTGACTTCGCCATTGTCGATGTTGACCGACTTGACCAGGCCGAACGAAACAATGTCGCGAGTGAAACCGGGATATTTGACCGACTTCAGTGCGTTCTTCACCTGTTCCTCGGAGATCGACATGCATTAAACTTACCCGGGGCGTCTCAGACGTAAACCGCGCGCTGCGATTTATCGATCCTGATGGTATCGCGCTAACGGAAAGTTTTTTGTCGCGCGTTGCAATTGAATGATCAGCGTTGGTTTACCGGTGCCGCCTCTCGGAGGAGATCGATTCTTTGATGCGTTTTTTCGATTTCCACGACGAGCCCCGAATAGTTCCAGCGGCCCAGCGATTTCGTCGCCGCGACGTAAATCGTGCCTTTTCCTTTAGGACCAGAGATGGGAATGGACAGGTTCCCTTCCCCGGATGCGGCGTTGACGTTTGTGTTTCCGGAAACAAGAAATCCCTCCCTGATCGGAGAACCGAGAGCCGCAATCACGGCAGGGTGCGTCTTCGCCCGGGCCAGAGGGTCTTTATAAAGATCGGTCGATTTGATCGCGCTGAATACGATCATGACCATTGAACCAACGAAGACGATGAAGAGAAGAATAATTGTAAGGCAGCCGGCAGGCACAAACCATTTCCAGTTTCGTGTCCACGAGTTGCGCTTGGTTCCGGATGGGATCGGCGCCGTTGTCGGTTGCACGAGGCATTCTTAACTGACTCGAGGCCGATATTACAACGATCTTCGCTGCGATCTAAGCTTGACCTTTAGTTACGGCCCGACAGGATCGACGTTATGAAAATTCAATCTTCTCTCCGAACTATCCTCGCAGGGGCTTCGATCGTCTTAATGAGCGCCTGCGCTACGTCTCCGCGCTCCGGCCCAGCAGCATTGGCCGGTACATGGACCAACTCACTCGGAACTGCGTGGACGATAAAAGCGGACGGCACATTCGAGGTTGTGAATCCGAAGCGCCACATTTGGGGTAAGTACACTGTTGCTGGCGATATGGTCACAATTCAGGAGACGGGCGGTAAAACTGCAAAAGGTTGCAAAGGCCCCGGTACTTACAAATTTAGCCGCCCTAACGAAAACACTTTGACCTTTACGTTGGTGAATGATGCCTGTGGCGAACGTAAGAAAAACGTGCTGCTTGCCTGGCATCAGAAGTAATCGCTACCAACCAAGGCCGACGAGCAGCTAACCTTTGCTTCCAGGACGTGGGCACCGCTCAGACGCGGTCTTTTAACTGCGTTTTCCCCGCAGTCCGCGCACAATGGACGCAGCAAAAGATTTGTCCATTGGCTTCCACGCCGTGGCCGACCACCCGGCAATGGCAGTGCGGGCAAACCGGCGCGAGCGCGTGAATTGCGCACTCAAAGCTATCGAAGATGTGATGCTTGCCGGCAACGATTACCTCAAACGCCTTGTCATATTCATTTTCGCAAACTTCGCATGTAGCCATACATAACTCTTTCGCGCGCCGTCGCCTTTGCGGCGGTGTTCGCTTGATTTTCGCGACCGGAAACTCGCGTTTTTTTTTGCGCCAGCTCCGGCAGGCATCACCGATGCCAGCTACAGAGCGTTGTAGCCGGGATCGCTGATCCCGGCCCGAACTCGGACTTCGCAGCTCGAGAATTTGTGGATTTTGGTTGCCGACTCGCTGCGCGCAGGAAGTAGAGATCGCGCGGGAAAGTGATAGTTTGCATCGGAGCCAGTTATGAAAATACCACTGCAACTCATCGATTGTTTGAACGAAAGCAAAGTCCGTTACGAAATTCTGCATCATCCGGAGGCCGTAACCGCGCAAAGGATCGCCCAAGCCGAGCATGTGAAAGGCCGGCACCACGCGAAAGTTGTCATGATTAAATCTGGAGAGCAGCGCTTAATGGCGGTGCTTCCCGCAGACCACCAAATCGATCTGGAAAAGGTTGGTAAAGTAATTGGCAAAACCGCGTCGCTCGATAGCGAAAAGGAATTCAAGTCGCTATTTCCCGACTGCGCCATCGGAGCGATGCCACCTTTTGGCAATCTCTATGGTCTGCCAACGTATGTGGACAAGAGTCTAGCGGCGCAAGACTACATCGTTTTCGAAGCGGGCACGCATAGCGATGCCATCAAATTGAGCTATCGTGATTACGAGAAAATCGTGAAACCACAGGTGGAAGATTTGGCAATCAAGCTTCAGCCGATGAAAGGAGCCTGAGATTGCGCGTTGCCTGTGGGATGGCTCTCTGGCTGGTGTGCGCGACGGCGTTCGCAAGTGAGAGGGTTGCTTTTATCAAAATCGACGGAGCGATCGGTCCGGCGACGGCGACTTACATTTCGCGAAGCATCGAAGAAGCCCGGACGCAAAATGCACAGTGTTTGGTCATTCAACTCAACACGCCGGGCGGCCTGCTCGACTCGACGCAAACGATCGTGCAAAGCTTTCTAGGTTCCACCGTGCCGGTGGTAGTCTATGTCGCCCCGACGGGCGCCACCGCGACCAGTGCCGGATGTTTCATTACGATTGCCGCGAGTGTCGCCGCAATGGCGCCGGCCACCACCATTGGCGCGGCGCACCCGGTCTCCATAGGCGGCTTTCCCAGCGGCGGGGAAGAAAAAACCGACGATACCATGAAGCAGAAGCTGGAGAATTTTTCCGTGAGCTACATGGAGGCGATCGCGGGCAAGCGGCAACGCAATGTCGAGTGGGCGAAATCCGCCGTAAAAGAGAGCGCATCGATCAGCGCGCAGAAAGCGCTCGAACTAAAAGTCGTTGATCTGATCGCTCCAGATTTGCCGGATCTGTTAAAACAACTGAATGGCCGTGTAGTGGATGGCAAGACGCTCAAGACTGCCGGCGCCGAGGTGGCAGAGATCAAGATGTCGCCCGCCGAACGTGTCTTTCAAAAGCTCTGGCGGCCCGAGGTCATGTTCGTTCTCATGCTCATCGCGATCTACGGGATCATCGGCGAATTAACCACGCCGGGCGCAATTCTTCCCGGCGTTGTCGGCGCGATTGCGTTGGTCCTTGCGCTTTATCTGGCGGCCATCCTGCCAGTTAACGTGACGGGACTTGCCTTAATCGCGCTTGCTCTCATGCTCTTCATCTTCGACGTCTACGCGACCACACACGGCGTGTTAACTGTGGGCGGAATCATTGCGTTTCTGATCGGGTCACTCATGCTCTTTAATCGCGCCGATCCGCTGTTCCGTTTATCGTTGAACTACATTATTCCGGCGACGCTGATCACCGCAGCGTTCTTTATTTTCGTCATCGGAAAAGGTCTGCGCGCGCAACTCCTGCCGGTGAAGGTGGGGGCGGAAACGCTGCTTGGAAAAACGGTGACCGCATTGACGCCAATCGATTCGCGCGGCGGCCAGATTTTCGTCGAAGGCGAATATTGGAACGCGGTCAGCGATAGACCGATCGAGAAAGACCAGTCAGTGGAGATCGCAGCCGTGCACGGATTGACTTTAAAAGTAAAAACCAAAGAAGAATAAGCCATGCAATTACTCGAAACCCTGCCGAAATTAATTAGTTGGGCCATACCTCTCATCATTCTTGCCGTAATCATTCTGCCGCAGGCGATCCGCATCCTGCGCGAATACGAGCGCGGCGTGATTTTTCGTTTGGGAAAATTACTCGGCGCCAAAGGGCCGGGTCTGATTTTTCTCATCCCAATTGTCGATCGAATGGTGCGAATGGATTTGCGCGTCGTCACCATCAGTGTCGAGAAGCAGGAGGTCATGACGCGTGACAACGTGCCGGTGACGGTCGATGCGGTTGTTTATTTCCGCGTCATCGATCCGCAAGCCGCGGTCGTGAAAGTGGAGAACTTTCTCAAAGCCACCTCGCTGATGTCGCAGACGACGCTGCGCAGCGTCCTCGGCCAGGCCCCCTTGGATGACCTGCTTTCGCAGCGCGAGTCGATCAACCTGAAGTTGCAGGAGATCATCGACCGGCAAACCGAACCATGGGGCGTGAAAGTCACTGCGGTCGAGGTCAAGGACGTGGCGCTTCCCGACACCATGAAGCGCGCAATGGCGAAGCAAGCCGAAGCCGAGCGCGAGCGCCGCGCGAAGATCGTCAACGCCGAAGGCGAATTTCAGGCCGCGGAAAAAATGGTGCAGGCAGCGGCGATGATGAGCAAAGAGCCGATTGCGCTGCAACTGCGCTTCCTGCAAACCATGCGCGAGATTTCCAGCGAACATAACACCACGACTTTTCTTCCGGTCCCTATCGATTTATTCGCGCCATTTAAGAAGAGCGAGCCACCCAAGCCGTAAGTTTCTTCGACCGCGATCTGCGGCCGCTTCGCTGTGCGAAGCGCGGAGCGCGGGTATTTTACCTCACGTCATTACGCCCCCAACAGAACGGCGGCTACAACAGTTGAAAGGCGCGGATGGTTCAATAAACAAAATTTAAGCGTGAAATGCCTATTGGAATCACAGGAGCGGCTGGTTTCTTTCCTGGAATCGCCGCCTTCGTATCCACATAGGCCGCCGGAAGTGTTCTCGATTCAGACGCACATCTCGTGGGTCTTCATTGCCCCGCCCTTTGTCTTCAAAGTGAAGAAGCCCGTGAATTTTCGGTTTCTTGATTTCAGCACTCTGGAAAAACGCCGTCATTTTTGCGAACGCGAAATCGAGCTGAATCGCAGGCGCGCCACGTGATCGATATCGCTAGTCGTAGGGAGGATAGTCCGGTGCAGACGTAGGCGGCGAGAAGATGTCGTCGCGATCGATGAAGGATCGGCGGTGACCGCGCGGTAAGAATTGGTCTTCGTCAGAATCCGGCGCGACGATCGCAGTGCGGCCGGAGGGCAAACGGAAAATCAGTCTTCCATCCGACGTGATGCCAATCATCCGGGCGCGTGCCCACCGCCCCCGACCTCGCGACGACTCGGAGTCTCGCTGGCCAAGAAAAGCTTGCCCGGTCCGGGTGCGTTTTGATATCGATCCAGCGGCTTTCCCTTCTTTTTTGGTGGGCGAAGTCGAGTCGCTGGCGGCAGATGGCTGTGGCGCCGCATTTGCTTGAGTCGTTGAATTGGTCTGTGCTTGATCAGGGTTCTGCACCGAGGGAACGGACGTCGGGTTTGCCACGCTCGGAGGAGTTGCAGCCGCAACAAAATCGGGATTTGAGGTTTGCCCCTGCTCAAGACCCGGCGAAGAAGCTTGGTCTGGAACTGCGGATGCCGTCGGGTTCGTTGCCGGCTGACTGGCGACAATCGGCGTGGTATTTATTGCTTGTGGCGGCGCAGACGGCGAGGTTTCGGGCACACCGATGGGAACGCCAATGGTCTGTTTCGCTGCGGTTCGATGTCGGAACGGATTGATATCGGCAGGCAGCAAAAATGCGCCAAGCACTCCAGCCGCTAATACAAGAGCGGCGAATACAAGTATTCCACGCAGCACTTGCGCGAGCGGCGTGGATGGTGTCCCCGATTTCCGCGGAATTACACCCGCCAGCGGAACTCCTAGTCTGCGCGCGAATGCCTGCCGGCGTTCAATTCTCGCCAGGCATTCGCGAATCATTTCCGTGAGCGCGACCGGATCCTTTGGGCGTTGATTGGGATCGCGACGCAACATATGGGCGAGCAAATTCCGCAAAGCTTTTGGAAATACTCGAAGCTGCTGACGGCGCAGATCCGTCGGAGGCACGGCGCCCGTCAGCATAAGGTACATTGTCGCGCCGAGAGAATACACTTCCGATCGGAAATCGACCGTTTCATGCTGAACCTGCTCGGGGCTGGCGAATTTCGGCGCTGCAGAAAAACTTTCTTCGCGCCCGTCGCCTCCGTTGGGCTTGTCGAGCTTTAATCCGGCCAGGCCAAAGTTCATTAGCTTCACAAAAGGCCAACCGCCTTCAGGAGTCGATCCCGGGACGATCATTAGGTTGGACGGCTGAATAGCGCAGTGCCTAAGCTTGTGAAAACTGGCGGTGGAAAGCACGCTGACTATTTGCTCCGCCACGCGCAATACGGCATCGGCTGGCATCGGACCGTGCTCCTCGACCCACGACGCGAGTGGCTCACCCTGCAACAACTCTGAGACATAGACGAAATCGTCTTCTTCGCGTCCGAAATCAAAAACCTTGGCGATGTTGATGTGACGGACCTTCTGGGCGGCGCGTGCCTGCTCCTCAAACTGCTCTCGGGTTGCGGGATCGATACTCGCGATCGGAATAAGCGTTACGGCAACGGCGTCACCAGATCTTTCATCGATAGCTTTGTAAGTAATGGCTGCGCCGGTTCGGTTCAGTTCCCGCGGATCCTCGCCGCTAAGAGAGGTGCGGTAGTGCTCAAGGAAAGTTGTACGCTCCATATTCGTGCAGCTGCCCGCGGCACGTTGATCACATTCAGTCCCGCCGCACTATCATTCAACTTCGATTTTAGGGATGAGTTGCTCCGCCCACATGAGGCGCAAGCCTTTTACGCGGGCTACCCCGCTTGGATTCGAACCAAGAATAACGCCTCCAAAGAGCGCTGCTTTACTAGGTAGATGTCGCCGAGTTGCTATTTTATTGCTATTTCGAGGCTCGGAATGTCATCGCCATCAAGCCGATATTGTAGCGCAAAGCACATTAGAGGATCGTCATCATCAGCAGCACCTGCTCGCCTATCTTTTTAGATCTCCAAAGACCACGCAGGCGGTAATTCTCTTAGGAGCTGGCGCATCCTTTCGTTCGGGAATTCCGTTGGCAGACGAGGCGGTCAAGCGCATCGCCCGCGCGTCTTATGCGTGGTCTGTTTTGGGTCGCGACGAAGAACATTGCAATCCCCTGCCAAGTGATTGGATGCCGTACCGGCAAGGCCAGCAATGGTTCATCTCGGACGAAGGGCGATTCGCTGAGAATTTTCCCCTAGCGATCGAATAACGGCAGTTTGCCAGCGGCTTCATATTCGGCTCCGAGCCGCGCGAGCACTTGCTCCAATAATGTTAATGCTCAACGCCGCTCGTAAATGCGATCCGCACTCAATTTGTGGGCCGGCTCCTGGTCGGCGCGCTCACGCGCGAGCAAATCCTCCAGCGAAATCAAAGCTCGGCCTTCGCCTCGTTTGACGGTCATTTCGCGATACCGCGCCTTGGACAGAAAATTCTTGAGCGACGCCAGCAGATAAGAACGCAAACGTCCCCTTTCCTGCCTCACAGTTTCGAGATCTCTCCGTTCGAGCAGCCGCGCAAAAAAAGCTTGAGTGAGATCCTGTGCTTCCTCTGGCTTATAGCCTTGGCGTCTGACGAACCCGTAAAGTGGCCACCAGTAGGTTCGGCAGAGCTTTTCCAGCGCCGCCTTAGCCTCCGTCGATTGCCCTTGCGCTGCCAACACCACGCTCCAATGCGTGGTGGCAAATGCAGCAGCGCCGTCTTGCGTGCTTTGACCGATTGCGCTTCGTGAATCTTCACCACCATCGACAGGCACGCTGAAATTCAAGTAAAAAGTCGTACAAAAATCAAGTTTCCATACTTGGACCGGGCACTGAAAGAGCGAAGGGGAACTCTCGTGCTCTTTTTCGTTGTCGCTCCCTTTGCTGGTGGACTCGCCGCCTTCATTTTGGCGTTAATCCTGTTCGTCATCGGGTCGTCTATGTCATTCTCATGGATATGCGGAGCGTGCGGCAACAAGCTCTCAGGCAAGAACGTTAAGCTCTGTCCAGCGTGCCGAAGCACGTTTACCAAGTGACGCCAACGCACCTTTACGAAGTCCGCCCGCTCAAAGATCATCGCGGCGTCACTCTAATTTCCGATGCACTCCCATTTGGCCGGTTGTGGTACGGTGATCCAAACGCAGTCGCCAACGCAATCAGCTACGCTAAGTTTTTCAGTCGTTCACATGATGCTGTGATTCGCGTTTACGATGAAGCGGGCGAGGTGATCTACACGCACGAACAAGCTGGCGATTTCAAAGAGTGGTGAGTTTCGCCGTAAGAAGCCTGGTTCCCCCGATATTTCTGTCGCGGGTATAATTGTGGTCTGATAAGATCGCGGAAATTGCTTTTGCGCGCTTTCGTTTTCCAATTTGCTTAGCAGCTCCGCATGTCCAGAAAACCCAGGCGCATTCTCCTCAAGTTCGGCTCCGGCATTCTCACTCGGCCGCGCGCCAACGCGCTCGACGCAAAACAATTTGCGCGTCTCACCGCCGAGGTAGCGCAACTCGTTCGCGGCGGGTGCAAGTGCATCATCGTCTCCAGCGGTGCGGTCGCCGCCGGAATGCGCGTAGTCGGGCTGAAGGAGCGTCCACACGACTTGACGACGGGACAGGCATGCGCTGCGGTGGGTCAATCAAAGATGATGCATCTCTATGCCTCGATGTTCGCAAAACATCAGCTTAACGTTGCGCAGCTTTTGCTCACGCATGGCGATCTCGACAGTCGCACCCGCCACCAAAACGCGAAGAACACACTAGAGCGTCTGCTCGAATGCAAGGATGTCGTGCCGGTGATTAATGAAAACGATTCGGTGGCGGTGGAGGAGCTGCGGTTCGGGGACAACGACCGCCTCTCTGCCGAGGTCGCGGTGCTGGTGGAAGCCGAATTGCTCATCATGCTTACAAGTGTTGACGGACTGATGGATCATGCCGGCAAACGGATCCCGATGATCGCCGATGTCACGGACGCGGATCGTTTCGTTCGCAGCGAAAAAGGCACGGTCTCGGTGGGCGGTATGGTCTCGAAACTCGATGCCGTAAAACTTGCGACCGCAGCCGGAATTCCCACAGTGATCGCGAACGGCCGGCGCGTCGGAATCATCCCGCGGATCGCGGCGGGCGAGCGAGTCGGAACACTGTTTCTTATTGCGGGCGGAGAAATCTGAGGCACGCTCGCTTCGATCGGCGAAAATGAGAGATTCAAGCGATTAGTTCTGCTTTGAAATGGACGATTTAAGAAGTGAAGTCTTGGATTTCGGCAAGCGCGCCCGCGCCGCCGCGCGCGCGCTCGCGCGGATGAGCACTGAGCGGAAAAACGCCGCTTTGCTCGCCATCGCAGATCAACTTCACGCCAGCGGCGGCGCAATCCTGCGCGCGAATAGTAAGGACGTCGAAAAAGCGACCGCCGACCAGCTTTCCTTACCGATGATCGACCGGCTAAGGCTCGACGAAAAACGCATTCAGGGGATGGCGGACGGCATTCGTGAGGTGGCCGCACTCGAGGATCCAGCGGGAAAAGTCATCGCGGAATGGACTCGTCCCAATGGATTGCACATCTCAAAAGTGCGTGTCCCCATCGGCGTTATCGGAATCATCTACGAGTCGCGCCCGAACGTGACGAGCGACGCGGCGGTGCTTTGCACAAAGACGGGAAACGCAGTCATCCTGCGTGGCGGCTCGGAATCGATTCACTCGAACGTCGCCATTGCCGGGGCGCTCCGCGCAGGCGCAGCCAGCGCGGGGTTGCCCGAAGACAGTATCTTGCTCATTCCAAAGACTGGTCGCGATGCCGTGCGTCACATGGCCGAGATGGACCAATATATCGATCTCATTGTTCCGCGTGGCGGCCGGGCATTGATCGAAACAGTGGTTAGTTATGCGCGGATGCCGGTGATCAAACACTACGTCGGGGTCTGCATCGCATATGTGGACAGGCAAGCCGATCTCGATATGGCGGTGCAGATAGTGGTCAACGCGAAGACGCAGCGTCCCGGCGTCTGCAACGCCATCGAAACTGTGCTTGTGCACCGTGAAATCGCAGCTCCCTTTTTCAAAAAGATCGCGCCGATACTGGCCGAAAAGAAAGTGGAAATGCGTGCCGATCCCGACAGCTTCCATCAGCTCTCAGCTCTCAGCTACCAGCCACTCCGTCCCGCCCGCGACGAAGACTGGACCACGGAATATCTCGATCTCATCCTCGCTGCACGCACGGTGGACAACATCGAAAACGCGATTGCGCACGTCGAAAAATGTGGCTCTCATCATAGCGACGTTATCATCACTCGCGACGTCGCGTGTGCTGAGAAATTCCTGAACGAGGTCGATTCCGCGACAGTTTACTGGAACGCGTCGACGCGATTCACTGATGGCGGCGAATTTGGCTTCGGCGCGGAAATTGGCATCAGCACCGACAAGCTGCACGCGCGTGGGCCGATGGCACTCGAAGAGCTAATGACTTACAAGTACGTCATCCGCGGCGAGGGCCAGATTCGCGAATGAATTTCGGTGATAAGAGGCCTAACCAAGCGATGCAGCCGACCGCTGGTCGATGCGATGACAGTGATTGAAATCAGCCCGGCTTTTAGAATCGACAACAAGGCGGCTTATCAGTGAAGATCGTAGGCGATATGGCTCGCCTGGTTCTGGATTGCGATGGAGTTGATGTCATAACGCATGAGTTAATTGGCGACGTTATTACGATTGGCCGTGCTCCGTCGAACGACGTAGTCATTGACGATCCGACAGTGTCAGCGCAGCACGCTTCGCTGACGAAATTGCCCAGTGGGTATCGCCTCAAAGACTTGGGATCATCAAATGGGACACAGATCAATGGCGTTTCTATTACTGAGGCTGGGTTGAAGGATGGGGCTGAAATTCGATTCGGTTATGTCACGGGAGTTTTCCGGGATGCGACCGCAAGCATTGATCAGGCCAGGAAATTGCAAGTTCCCGGTGAGCACGACCGCCCCGCGCAGATCCGACTTTCAGAAACGCAGTCAATTCTTCGTCCGCGCGCACAATGAAGCGTTGACCATCGCCACAATGGGCGTCAGCAACGAAGATCGTTCGCCCGCGAGAATCCACGGTTGAGACGCAGCCCCACGTCCAACCGGATTTGCTGAGATTCTCCGCAGTTTTACTGATTGTTGTTTACCACTTGCGGCGCAGGTTTGCTGATCTGAACTTGCGCGCTCACCTTCTGTAAGCCCGCACTAAGCGCTTCAATTTGCTCTTGCTGGCGCGCGGCAATCGCTTCCTTTTTTGCAGCCCCAGACTTTAGTTGGGTGATCGTCGCTTCCTGTTCCTGCATTTTGCGGTGCGCTTTGAGGAATTCGTTCAGCAACATCGCGTTTACCGCTTCGTAGCGCACGGTATTGACTTTGCCGTCAGGGTCGCGAATTACCAGGTCGGGACTCACTTTGTCGACTTCCTCAGCTACTAAGCCGAACTGCAGGACCCCATCCGGATCGAGCTCCTGCTTGTAGCGGAAGGTCACGGGCTTTAGCGCCAGAATCGCTTCACTAGCTTTGTCCATCGGCTTGATTGCTTCTTTGAATCGAGCCGAGGAAAGCATCGTGCCTAGCTTGCCGTTAGGATTCACCATAACTTGCACGCCGTTTATAACCATTGCACCATAGATGCCGGCGATAAACGTCGCCATCTGGTTTCCCTGCTCGCCGATGCGAATCGTCTGTGACTCACCCGCAATGCCTTGGTTGCCGATATCGATATTGTTAGAGCCTGCCGTGAGGTTGCGACCGGCTAAGTTGCCCAAGCCGATGTTGGAAGAGCCGGTATTGTTCCGCAACGCATTCGTGCCGATCGCCGCGTTGTTGTTGCCGGTGGTGTTGCTAAGGAGCGCGTTAACACCGTTGGCCGTGTTGAAGTTGCCGGTTGTGTTGAGCCAGAGCGCAAAAGCACCGGTGGCTGTATTGGGGCTGCCGGTTGTGTTGCTAAAAAGCGCAGTGTCCCCGATGGCCGTGTTCTGGTTGCCGGTGGTGTTGTAGAAGAGAGCATTAGTACCAATGCCTGTGTTGCGTTCGGCCGTCGTATTATGGTACAGCGCGGCAACACCGTTGGCCGTGTTGTTGAAGCCCGTGGTGTTGTTGAACATCGCCGTGAACCCGGTGGCCGTATTGGCAAGACCGGTTGTGTCGGTAAAGAGCGCGCTGTCACCGATGGCCGTGTTGCCGCAACAACCGGGGCTGGCGCCGGCGTAGTTGTAGAGAGTTCTAAAACCAATCGCTGTGTGGCCAATGCCCGTCGTATTAAAACGCAGCGCATTAACCCCGATGGCCGTGTTTTGGCCGTCAGTTGTATCGCTAAAGAGCGCAAAAGCACCGGTGGCCGTGTTGAAGTTGCCGGTCGTGCTGTTGAAGAGCGCTTGAAAACCAAGGGCCGTATTCCAGACGCCGCTGGTGAGGCTTTGGAGCGCAGCATTACCCTCGGCCGTGTTAAAGCCCCGGATAGCCTCCGTCCGGCGCCGGAACAACGGCGTGCGCTTTCGGTAAAAGCGCAAGGCAGCAAAACAGAAGTGGGATGAGAAGAAAACCGAGTCGCAAAGACGACCGGTCGATTGAATTTCTTAAAGGTAGAGTTGTCATATTTTTTGTTGAGGCTGAATTGTTAAACTGCATTAACCGCAATCCAGTTCCGCGCGGAACTAGGAACCATCTTCACGAGGCGCTTTGAATAGCGGCCTCGCCTCGGCTGACTCGGGGCTCCAGTTGGATCTGGAGATCGCGCTAAGCGGCTGTCCCAGCGAAGGTCCAGCCCCACGGGCTTCTTCAGCCCGGCCGAAGATGCGTTGAAACGTCGGATGACGTAACCAAGGATACTTTTACGCGACCCGCGAAAGTTTGTCGAGCTTTATTTTACAGACGGGTCGTGTCCGTCCGCTCATTTTCCCAGGGATGTGGACGGACGAACGGCCCAAGATGAGAATGGCCTTTCTAGCGCAAAGCTATCGCGCTAGAATCCTTTTCTGATTGCCGGACGGCAAATGATGCAGCAAGCATGACACCGACGATTCCTGCACGCTTTACGAAGTCCGCCCGCGCAAAGATAAACGCAGCGTCGATTTAGTCTCCGACGTGCTCCCCTTCGGTCGCCTGTGGTACGGCGAGCCAAACGCGGTCAGCAATACAATCAGCACGCAAAGTTTTACAGCCGCTCACACGATGCTGTGATCCGCATTTACGATGAAGCGGGCAATGTGATCGCGACGCACGAATCCGCGGGCGATTTCAGGGAGTAAGTTTTTTTCGCATCACGTCGCACTCGACAAATCAGCAATAAGGGACCGAACGGCCCCGCCGTTACGAATTTTATATAGAGACGACTGCTTCACTTGTTCCTCTGACCCATTTCGATTGACCGAAGTTCCGCGCCCAGAATAAGCGGAGAAGGATGAATGGGCTAATTACAGCAGTCGGAGTCGCATTGCTCTTGGCGTGCCAATCGTTTGCGGACGAGCATTCGGTGTTGGCACGCATCACGGTTTATTGGCATCGGGAAGGTTCGGGCGAGCACGCATCCTGGAACGGTACACGACTACGCGAAGGGCATTGCGCGGTTGATCCAAAGAGAATTCCTTATGGCAGTAAAGTTATCTTTCCCGATGCGGCGTGTGTCGCCGTAGACACTGGACCGGATGTGGTCAGTCGCAAAGCTGCGCGCTCGTGTGGGCGGCAGCCGGCCGAGCGCAAGGCCATCGTCATCGACCGGTTTTTCGACAGCAAACAGAAGGCGCTCGCGTGGGCAAAAGCGCATCCTCATTTCATGACGGTGCGAATTCTAACGCCCGGCAGCAAGGAGGGCGGCAAGCTCATAGCTTCAAAAGATCCAAGATCGTCGCTCACGAACATTGCTAGCAGCGCTACAGCAAGTTGGGAAGGACGGTCGAATGATTTCGATCAAGGTTTGAATACTCACTGGACCGCGCCGACATCGCCGTCGCCAAATTGATTTTTGCAATGCACCAGGCGTAGAACATAGACGCCTGCACACCGATTCAAGTTCGACAAAAGCCGTCAATTCCTTCGTCGCGCAAGAGTTTTCTAATTGGACGGCGCAACGCTTATGCGGCACAGATCAACAGGCGGCCAGGCCTGCTCGGATGACTGCTAATATTAAGGTCGTCGCGACTGCCGTTTGATCGCGCAGACTACACAGTTGTTTTTGCACACTGCGAAACGCGTTTCGCGTAAGCTCAATCGCCTCGCGAGGATCATCGGTCAATCGACAAGAGAAGCTGTAAACGGCGGGATAGTAACGAGCGACCAAATTATCAAAACGCGAGCTTTTCGCTTTAATCGGCGGCTTCCTTTTTTGATTGGTCTCAGTTCTATTGGCTTTTCTTGCATGTCTTGCCCGCAAACCCGTACAGTTGATGTCTATGTTCATGCAGCCAGCCAGCCTGTTCGCAGGCGAAAGCTCACCAAAATCTTTACAACGATTTTTCATCTTATTTCCTTGTTGTGCTGGCTGCGAGGCACATTGCCACTCCGGCTGGTGCTTCCGTTTCTCAACTCGTTCTACGGAAACAGCAGAACGAGGTTCCCAAAAATCGTCGGAATAGTTTACACAAAGGCCTCCTTCAAACGAGTGTAAGTTTAGTCCTACATACGGGGCTACTTCCCAGTCCTTTGATTTCAGACGCGCTGCTGTTCGGTCGTCTTTGGTACGGCGAGCCGGACGCGATCAGTAACGCAATCGGCTACGCGAAGTTTTACAGCCGCTCACACGACGCCGTGATTCGCGTTTACGATGAAGCTGGCAATGTGATAGAAACGCACGAGCAAGCGGGCGATTTCAAAGAGTGGTAGCACGAGGGGACATGTTCACCAGAGAAAAAGCGCCGCGCATCCAGTAAAATTCATAATCATGACCGATCCCGAGATAAACGCTCTTCTTTTGAAGGTCGGCATTTTTTCCGCCGCCATCGCCGCTCTTGTTGGCGGAGTGTTTCAATTTCTCAACGGCTGGCGAGAGAGAGTCGCTGAAGCACCGGCAGACCCGTGAAATTGCTGCGAAACTTTCCCTCGAATATTGGAAGCGTCGGAACGAGGTCGAGGATGCCAAAAAGGTTGGGCAAGAGTTGACCATCAAAAGCCTGAACGAACAGCTCAGAAACATGGTCGCGCTGGTCGATGAGCTTGCCCCTGCATGGTGGGGACGGCGATGCTGGAGATGGTTGCGACAAAAATGCAATCGCAAAGACACAAACAGCCCCACCTAACCATGCCATTCAGCTAACGCCGCCCGGCGCGAATCGCTGATTCAAGTTCAACGAAAGCTGTCAACTTTTCATCCGCTCGCACAACGAAACGCTTTCCGTCGCCACGATGCGCGTCAGCAACGAAGATTGTTCGCCCGCTGGAATCCACCGCTGAGACGCACCCATTGCGTTCCGATCAAACCGTTTCGTCTAGCACCCACGTCGTAGCGTGAGCAGGCCCGCCGACGGGAGGATTGCACCGGGGAAAAGTGTCACCTTTCTTAATCGATATAACGTTGGCCGTATGTGTCTGGCAGTGATACTTGCCGCTGGACATGCATTTTTCGCCTGTTTTTCCTGTCATCTGGGGTCACCTCTTTCCCCTGCGCAGTTCGCGTACCTGATGGTATCCGTAGTGTTTTTTGGGCAACAGGTCAAGCCTAAGTCCGAAGCAACAGCTCGCAGGGATTCCGTGAGAACACACAGCAAGAGGCTGCGCACGCTTGTTTCATTTTTTTGTTAAGGCTGGATTGTTGAACTACTTTAACTGCAATCCAGTTCCGCGCGGAACCAGGAACCTTCCTCACGAGGCGCTTTGAAGAGCGGCCTCGCTTCGGCTGACTCGGGGCTCCCGTTGGATCTGGAGGATCGCGCTAAACGGTGTCTCAGCGAACATCCGGCCCAGCGGCTTATTCAGCCGTGCCGAAAGATAAGGTGAAACTTTTGGATGACGTAATCGAGGACGTTTTTACCTGGTCCACGACAGTTTGTTGAGCTTTATTTTTACAGCTCCAGCGCCCGTCTTTCTTTCACAGAATCGCCAATTCCAGTTCGAGAAACACTGTCAGCTTTTCGTCCGCAGAAACGATGAACCTCTTTCCGTTTGTCGCGATCCCGCATCAGCAACGAAGATTAAAAAATCTTTCTGGTGAGCAGACGGACTGCTAGGATATGCCCGTGTGAACCAAGCCCTGTTCTCCGCTCTACTGGTGTCCTTTGTCACTGCCCTGGCGTTAGTTAAATCCGTGGCAGCGGGAACGGTGACTTTCGTCTCGCCTTGCGAGTGCCAGGGCGAAAAGAGCGGTAGTCGCTGGACGGCCAAGACCGATCCTTCGCCTGTGCCTTTAGATAAGTCGGTCGTTCAATCGATTACGCCCTCGCAGATTTACAAATGGAAAGGGCCGGAGCCGAATGTGCCTTTGACGACCGAGACGGAGAGGAGAATCGCATCTGAACAAAAATGGTATAACCTCACTGGCCGCGTCGTTGGCCTAAAAGTCGAGGCAGACGGCGACATTACTCTCGCGCTCAAAGATGCCAGCAGCAACAGAGTGGGAACCGTGGGTGCCGAAATTCCCGTCGGCCCAAGTGGTGTGAGATTCGGCAGACTGTTTTCGGCTGGGCGATGCAGAGCTTTCCTTTCAGTTTCAAAGCATCCGAAAGGCTCGACATTCGCGAGCAGCATGTAATCACGGTCACGGGCAAAGCGTTTTTCGACGTCGATCACGCACCTGCGGATCATTCAAACCGGCGAGCTAAACCGAAAGATCATGCGGTGTGGGAAATTCATCCCGTGATGGCTTTGCACATCGATCAGTAAATCGCCGAAAGAGTTACGGCTTTTTATTGCAAAATCGCGCGGGATTTTTTATGACTCGTTTATGAACCACAACTTTATCAAGAAATTCGATGCACAGTTCGCTTCGGCGATGCGGGTTGCTTCTCATCCCGCTTATACTCGTCTGCTTTGCGCTTTTACCAAGAGCGCAAGCGGTTCTCCCGGCACCGGACGGAGGCTATCCGGGTGGAAACACAGCTGAGGGAACTAATGCTCGTCATTACCGGCAACTCGTAAAACCAAAGCAGGCGGAACGATATTGGAAGATTGTTCCCGCAACCCTTAAGAATCTTGTGACCTTCGAGACGGCAGCTGCGTGATCCGTGATGAGAAGCGCGAAGTACGGCAAGAAATCGTTTGCAACCTGCTATC
>WNGD01000894.1_pt1 | contig 32625 bp, 42 predicted proteins | sample 5400671 | NCBI WGS metagenome assembly WNGD01 (sample SAMN13153369, study PRJNA577476) | soil metagenome | isolation source: 40 cm soil or saprolite under grassland replicate 2 | place: USA:California | collected 2016-06-15 | reverse complement strand
CAACAGGCATCGTAACTGAGCGAGCTTCCTATGAAGAGATCTCGTCCTCGGCCGGTCCGCCGGCGGGGTATTAGTCGCATCGATCAGCCCTCGACCCGCACGCATGGGTGGTTCGTGCGCACAGGCTTCTACCGCCGCCGGGATGGGAGCTACGGGCCGCGCCACCAGAAGTTTTTCGGGGACTTGAGCTACGGCGGGAAACGGAAGGCGTTGCGGGCAGCGCAGGGCTACCTCGCAGCGGTGGAGCGTGCGGGGCGCAAGAAGCGCTCCCGTGGGTTGCGACGCGCCGCCTAGCAAGCGCGTGAAGCTGACGGGCCCGTGAGCTCGCTCGTCTGCATCAAGACCGTTGCGACTCGTCCGGAAGCCGAACTGGCCAGGGGCCTGCTCGAAGCTAGCGGCATCCGCGTCGTGGTCCCCTTTGATGACGCCGGCGGGCTGCGTCCGGAAATCGCGTTCACCCGTGGTGTGCGTCTCTTGGTGGACGTTGAGCAAGCGCACCGCGCCCGCGAGCTCTTGGCAGCGCAGGAGCGCCCGGAGACCACCTTCGAGCGCCGCGTGCTCACAACACGACTGCGCGGGTGCATGATCCCGGCGACGGTCGGCTTTCTGCTCCTGGGGATCGGTGCGGCGGTCGGCGAGACGGTCACTTGGCTCGGGGTGATCGTCGTTCTGGCTGGCGCGACCTTGCTCGTCCTGGCAGTCGTGCGTGGGAGGCGGGCTGCCTAAGGCCACCATCGCGATTCCTGTCGTCCGGCGGTTCGCCACGGCTCTCTTGCTGGGAGCTGCTACCGGGGCGGTCTTGCTCGGCGGTGGCGGGCGCTTGGCGATGCACGCGTTCGCCCTCGCCACCACCGGATCAGGCGGCTTCACGCTGCGTGGCTCCCTCAATGTGGTGTTCGCCGGGGCGGTCGCCGGCGCTATCGGCGGCATCCTCCTGGTCGTCATCGACCGCTTCCTCCCCCAGCGGTTGTGGCTGCGCGGGGTGCTCTTTGCGGCCGTCTGCTATCTCATCGCGACGCCTGGGTTTCGGCCGCCGCGGCTGGTCGTGTTTGCGCTGTTCGCGCCGGCGTTCCTCGCGTACGGCGTGGTGTTGGAGTGGTGGTGGGAACGCGGGGTGCGAAGCCGCCGTCTCACGAGCGCTTGAAGCTGCCGGCGCCGGGTCTGGGGAGGAAGAGCGGCCTGGTGCAAAGCGAGTACATTATCGCCGCCTGAGCCACGACCTTGCGACCCGGAGGGATGTTTTGAAGGCCTATCTCCTGACCACCGGCATCATCTTCGGCCTCTTCGCCGCAGGACATGTGTTCGAACTGGTGTTTGAATGGCGCTCGCCGGCGTCGGACCCATGGTTCACCTTCGGCGTGGCCCTCATTGTCCTGGTAAGTGGCGCCCTCAGCGTCTGGGCCTTCCGCTTGCTGAAGTCCGCGGGACGGGCCGACCGTTGACGCCTCGATTACTCCGCCGTTCTCGCTCAGTCCCGTGAGGCGGCCCACCAGAGTCCAGAGGTCCTCATGAGGTCACTCAAGCAAGGCGTTCTCACCCTCCCGCTCCCCCTCGCTGTCCTGCTCCTCGGATGTCGCCCCGCACGCGTCGACCTCGAGGCCGAGCGTCGCGCCATCCTCGCTCAAGATGAGGCGTGGGCCGCGGCCGCGGCTGCGAAGGACCTGGGGCGCACCCTCGCGTATTGGACCGACGACGCCACCTTGATGCCCCCGGACATGCCTGCCCTGAAGGGCAGGGATGCGATTCGGCAGTACGTTGCCGCGGGCTTTCAGGCCCGCGACTTCAGCGTGTCGTGGAAGGCTCAGGAGGTCGACGTGGCTGGCGACGGCGCGATCGCGTACGAGATCGCGAGCAATCAATTTACGATCGCGGACTCCCGCGGTGCCGTGCACACCACGCAGGGGAAAGGCGTCACCGTGTGGCGGAAGGATCCCGACGGGGTGTGGCGGTGCGTCGTCGATGTGTGGAACACGAACCCTGAACGCACGGAAGTCAACCGGCCGCCGACTCGCTAGGCCGGGCGCTCGGCCGAATGGGGGCCGTCGTGGGAGGGGGGGCACCACCTCTTCCGCCGTCCGGTCCGGAGCTCCATCTTCGCCAACCACTCCCGATCCCTCGGAGGTCCTATGCGCGCCCTCGCCGTTCCAGCGTGCCTCTTGCTGGTGGCTGCCCCGGCACTCTCCTCGCAGGCCGTCCCCGCCGCCCCCGCCGCGCCTGCCGCGCCCGCCGCGAAACCGGCCGCGCTGCACTGGGGCCCGGCGCCCGCCGTGTTCCCGAAAGGCGCGAGGATGGCCGTGGTTACCGGTGACCCGGGCAAAGCGGCACCGTTCACGGTCGAGCTGGCCATGCCGGACGGCTACCGGATCCTGCCGCACTTCCATCCCACTGACGAGACGGTCAAAGTCAAGCGGGGGACGTTGCTCATCGGCATGGGCGATACCTTCGACGCGTCCCAGACCAAGCCGATGAAAGTCGGTGACACGGGGTCCGTGCCGGCAAACGCCCACCACTTCGCCGCCGTGAAGGGCGCCACGATTATTTCCGTGAGCGCGATGGGCCCCTTTGCGATGAGCTACGTCAATCCGGCGGACGATCCACAGCGGCAGGCGGCCAAGCCCTGACGCGGGTGCAGCGCCGGGCTGCTTGCCGTCAGGTAAGAGCCCGCGCGCTGCCCTTCTGGTGTAGGAGGCCTCCCGCCCAGGTGCACGGGAGCGCCAGCGCCACGAGCGCCAGCGGATACCAGTGCGGTCCCACGGCCCACATGGCGACGGCACCGGCGGTACCTGCGACGAGCCCCACGACGCCCAGCGCCAGCGCGTGCCCCATCGGATGGTTGGGGGCGAGGCGCGCGGCGAGATAGCCGCCGGCGACGGTGTAGACGCTGCGATACGCCGTCGCGAGCAGCAGCAGGGACGTGGTGTACAGCTTCGGCTCGCTCAGCGGCGGAAAGACCCCCGCCGCGCGCAGCGCCATGTCCGTGGCGACGGAGAGGATTACGACCACGACGAAGCCCGCGAGCACTGCCCCGATGCTGCGGAGGATCACGCGCTGCTCCGTGTTGGACTTGAGGGCAGTGTCGCGCGCGTCGCCGCGGTTGTCAAGCCAGGACGCGGCGAGTACCGTTCCAACTTTCTGAGCCTGGGCGCCGGCGCCAGCGGTTCGTCATGCCGAAGGCCGTCGGGCTCATGGAGATTCAGCGGAAAAAGTTGGAACGGCGCTAGCTCACTTCCGCGCTGTAGGGAGACTGAACATGAAACGGTTCCTGTGTTTCGCGTTCGCGCTGGGTATGCTCACACCTTCTCTGGCACCGGCGCAACGGCAAGGGGATGTCGATGCCATCAACCGGGTCGTCGACCGGTACGGGGCGCTTGAGGACGCGATGGATATGAATGCGCAGGCGCAGCTGATGAGCGCCGATCGGGTTTGGGTCGCCCAAGGCGCGGGGCGCCGCACGGACCAGGCGATGAACATGCGGATCCAGCAGGCCGCGTTCGATCAGCTCAAGAAGCGACTTCCCGGCGTGCAGACATTTACGGAGGACCGTGATCGGCTCATCAGGTTCTATGGGAACGGATCGGTCGCAGTCGCGAGCTTCTTCCGCTACACGACCACGGTTCTGCCACCGTCGACTCCCCCCGAGGTCGCGAAAGAGTTCGGCCCGACGCCGGCCGCCGCCATTACGCTCGTGCTTGAGAAGCGGGACGGCGACTGGAAGATTGTGCACACGCACGTATCGGAGCTGGGCCCACCGGCACGCAACTGAAACGCCGGCATGCGGGGCGGAACGAAGCGACTCGATGCATACGATTAAGGTCATCGCCGGAGGCCTGCCCCCACCTTCATCGTCGTGTTTGCCGTCCCGGCTGCGGTCGCGCTCGTGGTGCTGTGGCGGTTGTCACGCTAATCTCCGCTGGGAGATCGCCTGATGTTCGCGTTTCATCCGAGGGTGGCCGCCACGGTCCTGGCCGCCGTCTTCCCGAGCCCCGTCCCGGCCGAGCTGCTGCCGCCACCTCGCGTCGTCGTGCTGGCGACCGACCTCAACAATCTCAGTAATCAGCCCGACGACCCGGCCGAGCTTTCCCGCTTGGCGCTCCTGACGACCGCGCTGCGCGCCCGGCTGGCCGCCGCCTGCGGCTACGACGTCGTCCCGCTCGATTCGGCCACCGAAGCCAGCGCTCACGTTGGGGTCGCCTACGCCTACGCCCACCCCGAGGTCGCGGCCCAGCTTGCGGCGAGCGTCGGCGCCGAGTGGGTGGTAGCGCTCCGACTGAATCGGATCGGCTCGTGGGTGGCCGAATTTGAGGCGAACGTGGTTCGTGTCAGGGACTCCGCCTTAGTCGGGACCCTTGCGGTATCGCTCCGAGGGTTCGGCATGGGGTCGGATCTCACCGCTCGCCTGACGGAGCGCGGGGCCGCGTCGATGGCGGATCAAGTGGCTCAGGCGATCGACCGGGCCGCGGCGCCGCACGCCCCCGTGGCGCGGCGCTGTCCGCCCTAGGTGGCGCGCCCGCTCCATGAACCCGGTCCCCCGCAGCGGCGTGCGCTAATCCGGTGTCGATCTTGAGCTCTCCCGAGCGACTATCTAGCGTCCACAGCTGTTCCACCACGATGCGGAGGAAGCCATGAAATACCTGTGCCTGATCTACGCAGACGAAGCCGCGTGGCCGAAGATGCCCAAGGCCGAAGCGGAGCAGTGGTTGGGTGAGTACTTCGCGTTCGGCGACGCCATCAAGCAGAGCGGCCACTACGTCGGGAGCAACGCCCTGGAGCCCACCAATACGGCGACCACGGTCCGGGTCCGCAACGGCAAGGTCTCGACCACGGACGGGCCGTTCGTGGAGACCAAGGAGCAGCTCGGCGGCTACTATCTCATCCAGGCAAAAGATCTGAACGACGCGATTCAGGTGGCCTCGCGCATTCCGGGAGCGCGCCATGGGAGCGTGGAGGTGCGCCCCATCAGGGAGTACCAGCGTTCCTAGGCGCGGGAGCGCACGACCGGTGCCCGAGGATGCGGCCGGGCAGGTGCGCGACCTGGTGGACGGCGTCTACCGTGCCGAGTCGCGCCGCGTCCTCGCCACCCTGATCCGCCTGCTCGGCGACTTCGAGCTCGCCGAGGAGGCGCTGCACGACGCCTTCGTCGCGGCGCTGGAACGCTGGCCACGCGACGGCGTGCCCGCGCACCCGCGGGCGTGGCTCGTGTCGGCCGGTCGCTTCAAGGCCATCGATGCTATCCGCCGCCGCGCCCGGTTCGACGCGTCGCTGCAGGAGCTCGCGCGGCGACTCGACGCCGACACCAAAGACGCCGCGGGGGGCGGGGGCGACAACGAGGGCCTCGACGACGACCGCCTGCGGCTGATCTTCACGTGCTGCCATCCCGCCCTGCCACCGGACGCCCAGGTGGCGCTGACGCTGCGCGAGGTATGCGGCCTCACGACCGAGGAGATCGCGCATGCGTTTCTCACCGCTCCGCCCACGGTGGCCCAGCGGATCGTGCGCGCCAAGTCGAAGATCCGCGACGCCCGCATTCCCTACGAGGTGCCGTCGCGCGCCGATCTGCCGGACCGGTTGGACACCGTGCTCCATGTGGTCTACCTGGTGTTCAACGAGGGGTACTCCGCGTCGTCGGGCGCATCGCTGACGCGGCCTGATCTCTCGGGCGAGGCGATCCGCTTGGGGCGTCTGCTGGTGGAGCTGCTGCCGGAGCCGGAGGCGGTGGGACTCCTGGCGCTGATGCTGCTGCAGGAGTCGCGGCGCGCCGCGCGCACCTCGCCGGCGGGGGAGCTGGTCCTGCTGGACGAACAGGACCGCTCGCTCTGGAAGCGCGATCTGATCGCGGAGGGGACGACGCTCGTGGAACGGACGCTGTTGTCGCGCCGGTTCGGCCCGTACACGCTGCAAGCGGCGATCGCGGCGGTGCACGCGGAGGCGCCCACCGGCGCGGCGACGGACTGGGCCCAGATCGTCGGACTGTACGACGTGCTGGCGCGGGCCGATCCGTCGCCCGTGGTCGAGCTGAACCGCGCCGCGGCCGTGGCGATGCGCGACGGCCCGGAGGTGGGCCTTGCCCTCATCGATGCCATCCTGGCGCGCGGCGCGCTGCGGGAGTACCACCTGGCGCACTCGGCGCGGGCGGACCTGTGCCGCCGACTGGGGCGAACGGCGGACGCCCGAGCCGCCTACGAGCGCGCCCTCAAGCTCACACGGCAGGAGCCGGAGCGGCGGTTTCTCGAGCGCCGGTTGCGCGAGCTGCGGGACGCTGGCGGGTGCGCCCAAGTTGGATAGAATTCCGGCACGTACGCATCGGAGGAGATTGACCCGCATGCAGCACCCATTCGCGCACGCGCGTGTGGCGGGGGCCCTCGCGCTCATTGCCACAGCGGCGTGCGCCCGCGCCACCCACCCATCGCCATCGGGAACCGCTCAACCCGCCGCGACAAATCAGGCCACGGTCTCGCCCGCGGCTCAAGCCAAGGCGGACAGCGGCCGGCCCCCCTACACGGCGGCGGACGTGCACTTCATGTCCGGCATGATCGCCCATCACGCGCAGGCGGTGGTGATGGCCGGCTGGGCGCCCACACACGGCGCCAGTGCGGCCGTGCGCGCCTTGTGCGAGCGGATCGTCGTGGCCCAACAGGACGAAATCGCGTTCATGCAGCGCTGGCTCGGGGAGCGACATGAGCCCGTTCCGGACGCCGGTGCCCCGTCGCACAGCCACCCGCTGTCCGGCATGGATCACGCCATGCTCATGCCCGGGATGCTGACGGCGGCGCAGCTGGCGCAGCTCGACAGCGCGCGCGGCGCCGAGTTCGACCGGCTGTTCCTCGCGTTCATGATCCAGCACCACCGGGGCGCGATCACGATGGTCGAGCAGCTGTTCAGCGCCCAAGGCGCGGTCCGGGACGACATGCTCTTCAAGTTCGCCGCCGACGTAAATGCCGATCAGACCACCGAGATCGACCGCATGAGCCGGATGCTCGAGACCCTCACCCGGAGCCCGATGTGAAATCCACAGCATTGTGCGTGATCGTTGCGCTGTCCGCCGCGGCATGTGCCTCGTCGAAGCTCGACATGTCCACCAGGGCGCCCAGCCCCGACCCGCGGGTCGGACTCCGCGCCGGGTGGATGGACGCCGCCGAGGCGGCCTGGAATCTGCGTCGCGTTTCGACCACCGCGCCCTCGGAGCAGTTCATCAATCGCACTACCCCGGGTGACTTTCGACTCATCAACTCGGACCTGTCGTTCGTGGGGCACTATGCCATTCAGGGCAACTTCAGCGGCTATCAGGTGTGGGACATCGCGCAGCCGAGCCACCCCACGCTGTACACGGCCTACGTCTGCCCCGGCGCGCAGAGTGACGTCTCGGTGTACCGCAACCTGATGTTCGTGTCCGGGGAAGCCTACAACGGCCGTACCGATTGCGGCACACAGGGAGTGCCGGACACGGTGAGCAAGGAGCGGCTGCGCGGCATCCGCATCTTCGACATCAGCGACATCGCGCACCCGAAGTACCTGACCAACGTGCAGACGTGCCGCGGCTCGCACACGCACACGGTGGTGACCTCGCCGAGCGACTCGGCGAACGTGTACATCTACGTCTCCGGCACAGCGCCCGTCCGCTCGCCCAACGAGCTCGCGGGCTGCTCGGGCGCGCAGCCGGACGAGGATCGGAACACGGCGCTGTTCCGGATCGAGGTCATCCAGGTGCCCGTGGCGCACCCGGAGCAGGCCCGGATCGTGAGCTCGCCGCGGATCTTCCAGGATCTGACGGCGCCGGCCTCGCATGGCGAAACGCCCGAGGACATCGCGGCGGCGGCGCGGGCGGCCGCGGAGGCGCGCGCCAAAGGTGGGTTCACCGCGATGTCCCACGGCCAGGAGATCGTGCTCGGACCCGGATTCGTCAAATCTCAGCTCGACAGCCTCGTGAAGGCGCGCGGGGGCACGGGTGCGCCCACGGCGGCGGACAGCGCCGCGCTGCGGGCCGCCGTCCAGGGCATCTGGGATCGGATCGCCAATCCCCCGACCCGTGGCAACAGGCCGCCTCCCGGACCCACCCAATGCCACGACATCACCGTCTACCCGGCGATCGGCCTCGCCGGCGGCGCGTGCGCGGGATACGGCCTCCTCCTGGACATCCGCGACGTGGCCCACCCACGGCGGATCGGCGCGGTGGCCGACTCCAACTTCTCCTTCTGGCACTCGGCGACGTTCAACAATGACGGTACGAAGGTGCTCTTCACCGACGAATGGGGTGGGGGCCTGCAGCCCCGGTGCCGCGTGACGGATAAACACGAGTGGGGCGCCGACGCGATCTTCACGCGGGCCGACAGCACGATGACGTTCCAGAGCTACTACAAGCTATCGGCCCCGCAGACGCCGAACGAAAACTGCGTGGCCCACAACGGATCGCTGATCCCGATCCCCGGCCGCGACGTCATGGTGCAGGGCTGGTATCAGGGCGGCATCTCCGTGTTCGATTGGACCGATCCGCAGCACCCGGTGGAGATCGCCTATTTCGACCGCGGCCCGATGGATTCGACCAAGCTCGTCGGCGCGGGGTCTTGGTCCGCGTACTGGTACAACGGCTACATCGTGAGCTCCGAGATCTCCCGCGGCCTCGACGTGTTCGAGCTCGAGCCCAGCGGCTTCCTGTCGCAGAACGAGATCGACGCGGCGAAGCTGGTGCATTTCGACTTCTTGAACGTCCAGGACCAGCCGAAGCTGGCGTGGCCGCCGAGCTTCGTGGTGGCGCGCGCCTATCTGGACCAGCTGGCGCGGTCGAACGGGCTCGCGCCAGACAAGGTGTCAGCGGCGAGGACGGCGCTCGCCCATGCCGAAAAGCTCTCGGGGCAGGAGCGGGGAGCTGCGCTGGCCCAGCTGGCGACGCAGCTGAACGGTGACGCGCCGGGAGCCGCAGGCGCGGCCAAGGTACGAACGCTGGCCGCCGCAGTCAGTGACCTGGCCACCGCCCAGCGTTAACCCATGACCATCGCCGCAGCGCTGGTGCCGGAATTCGACGAGGAAATGGCCACGACGCGGAGGCTGCTCGAGCGCGTTCATCGCGGCCAGCTCAGCGTGTACCTCCGTCTCAACGACGTGCCGCTGCCGCCGATCTACGGTCCCACCGCCGACGAACGCGGGTGAGGGGCCCCCCATGACCGAATGACCGCCCGCGAGTTCCGAACCATCGCCTTGAGTCTCCCACAGGCGTCCGAAGCCGCTCACATGGGGCATCCAGACTTTCGTGTGTCGGGCCGGATCTTCGCGACGCTGGGCTATCCCCGCAGCGGTTGGGGCATGGTCAAGCTGACCCCCGAGCAACAAGAGCTTTTCGTCCAGGCCGAGCCGGCGGCGTTCGCGCCGGTCCAGGGCGCGTGGGGTCGCGCCGGAGCCACGCATGTCAGATTGCGGGCCGCCAAGCGGGCGGCGGTGCGCGAAGTGCTCACTATCGCCTGGCGTAACCAAAAGGTGATGAGTCACCACAACCGGAGGTCGTCATGACAGGGCTCGGCGCGCTGTGGCTTCCCATCGTGCTGTCGGCAGTGCTCGTTTTCGTGGTGAGCTCCCTGATCCACATGGTCACGCCGTGGCACAAGAGCGATTACCCGCGGCTCTCGAACGAAGACCGAGTGATGGACGCGCTGCGCCCGCTCGCCATCCCACCGGGCGACTACATGATGCCCCGCCCAGCGAGCCGGGCGGAGATGCGCTCGGCGCAGTTCCTTGAAAAGATGAAGAAAGGGCCGGTCATGATGCTCACGGTGATGCCGGGAGGCTCCACGGCGATGGGGAAGCCCCTGGCTCTCTGGTTCCTCTACGCCGTGGTGGTCGGGATCTTCGCCGCGTACGTCGCCGGGCGCGCGCTGCCGGCAGGTGCAGACGCCCGCAGCGTGTTCCGATTCGCCGGCGTCACCGCGTTCGTGGGTTACTCCGCGGCGTTGTGGCAAATGTCGATCTGGTACCGCCGCGCTTGGAGCACCACGATCAAGGCGACGATCGACGGCTTGATCTACGCGCTCCTCACGGCCGGCACGTTCGCATGGCTGTGGCCGCGATAGGCCAGGCGCGCGGTGGCGAACCGTTACGGGGAACGCCTCTTGAAGCGACGGGGATCAGAGCCGCTGGTGTTGCTGGTAGTCGGGCTCAGCGCGCTGCTGCTCAGTGCGATCCACTGCTACGATCCTACGACCTGGCTCCTCGAGGTCGCGCCCATTCTCCTCGGGGTCCCGGTGCTGGTCGCGACGGCGCGCCGCTTCCCCCTGACGCCGCTCTTGTACCGCCTCATCTTCCTGCATGCCATCATTCTCATGGTCGGCGGCCACTACACCTACGCGCGCGTGCCGCTGGGCTTCTGGGTGCAGGACCTGCTCCACCTCTCCCGCAATCACTACGACCGGTTGGGACACTTTGCCCAGGGCTTTGTCCCCGCGCTGATCTGCCGGGAGCTCCTGCTGCGGTGCACGCCGCTGCGTCCGGGCCGGTGGCTGTTCTTCCTCACGGCGAGCGTGGCGTTGGCGATCAGCGCGTGTTACGAGTTCGTCGAGTGGTGGACGGCCGTCGCAGGGGGCGAAGCGGCCACGGACTTCCTGGGGACCCAGGGGGATGTGTGGGACACGCAATGGGACATGTTCCTGGCGCTCGTCGGCGCTTGTTGCGCGCAGCTGCTGCTGGCGCGCCGCCAAGACCGCCAGCTCGCCGAGCTCTTGGGCGCAGGCTGACCGATTGCGCCCCGCCGGGCCGGCCCGCAGGTTTGATCCGGAACCGTTCAGCTGGTCTCTGGTCTCCGACTCCAACAGAGTGGAGCGCGGCGTATGCTCGGCAATCGTCCCATGTCCGACTGGATCGCGCGGTACGCACTCAGCCATCAGCACCCGGTGAACCGCCTGTGCCATACGATCGGAATCCCGCTCATCGCCCTGTCCATCCCGCTGTTCGTCGCAGCGCTGTTCGTCCATGGGTTCTGGCCCGTACCGGTGGGACTCTTCGTGGTCGGGTGGGTGTTCCAATTCATCGGCCACGGATTTGAGGGAAAGCCGCCGGAATTCTTTCGCGATTGGCGCTTCCTGTTCGTGGGCCTGCGCTGGTGGGTGGCCAAGATCCGCGGGCGGGCGTAGCCGGTGGCGTGCGCCCTCGGGATGCGCGTCAAATCCGGCTGGGCCACCGCCGTCCTCGTGTCCGGCCCCGCCCGCGCGCCGCACGTAGTGGACCGGCGCACCATCGAGCTGAGCGATCCCGCGGTGCCGACGACGCGCCAACCGTACCACGCCGTCCTCGGCGCGCGGGCCGGGGACGCTAGGCAGATCGAGCGGCGGCTCTGCAGGATCGTGGAGCAGGTCACCCGCAAGTCGGTCGGCACCCTGATCGCGGATTACCGCGCCGCGGGTCGCGTGGTGCGCCGCGTGGCGCTCGTCGTCGGGAGCCAGATCGACCCGGCGAGGATCGCGAATGACCACATCCGCGCCCATGCGCTCGAGGGACAGCTGTTCCGGACCGCGCTCGACAAGGCGGTGCGGGCGCGGCGGCTGCCGTGCTCCATCGTGCTCGAGCGCGCCGTGTACGCGAAGGCGGCATCCGCCCTGAAGCGCTCGCAGAGCCAGCTCAAGCGCACGGTCACCGAGCTCGGCCGCGCGCTCGACGGTCCGTGGCGCGCCGATGAGAAAACGGCCACGTTGGCGGCGTGGCTGGCCCTGCGGTGAAGCAAGGCCGATTGACCTCCCAGGCTCGCTCGGCTAAGTTGTTGTCTGATGCCGACCTACGAGTACAAGTGCCCCGCCGGGCACAGCTTCGAGAAATTCTTCCCGACGATGAACGACCAGCGTCGGGTGAAGTGTCCTACGTGCGGCAAGCTAGCCGACCGGCAGATCTCGGGCGGGGCGGGACTCGTGTTCAAGGGCTCCGGTTTCTACATCACCGACTACAAGCGCGCGGGCGAGAAGGCGGAGCAGAAAGACAAGCAGGACAAGAAGGACAGCGACTCCAAGCCCGCTGAGTCGCCGCCTGCCGACGGCTCCAAGAAGAAAAAAGACTCCGGCGACAAGTGACGGCGCACGAGGCGATCCGCGCGGCGCTCGCGGACGCCGCGGCGCGGCTGGGCGTGCCCGCGCCCGCGGTCGAGCTCGAGCGGCCGCGGGATCCCACGCACGGTGACGTCGCGACCAACCTGGCACTCGCGCTGGCCAAGGCGCTCAAACAGAAGCCGCATGCTGTCGCCGAGCGGCTCGTCGCCGCGCTGCGGCTGCCCGAGGGGCTGGTCCGCAAGATCGAGGTCGCCGGGCCGGGCTTCATCAACTTCTTCTTCGCCGAAGCGCAGCTCGCGGCGGTGCTCCCGGCCGTGCTGGCCGCCGGCGCGCGCTACGGCAGGAGCGACGCGGGGCGGGGCAGCCCGGTCAACGTCGAGTTCGTCTCGGCCAACCCGACCGGGCCGCTGCACGTCGGGCATGGCCGCCAGGCCGCCCTCGGCGATGCGATCGCGTCGCTGCTCGAGTGGACCGGCTGGCGCGTGACGCGCGAGTTCTACTACAACGACGGCGGCACGCAGATCATGAACCTCGCGCGCAGCGTGCAGGCGCGGATCCTGGAGCGCTCGGGTCGCGCGGCCGAGCTCCCGGAGGGGGGCTACCATGGTGAGTACGTTCGGGAGATCGCCGAGCGCTACCTCGCGCAGCACCCCGAGGATCCTCACGGCGAAGACGTGGACGCCGTGCGGCGCTTCGCCGTCGAGGAGCTCCGCAAGGAGCAGGATCGGGACCTGCAAGCGTTCGGCGTGAAGTTCGACGTCTACTTCCTCGAGTCGTCGCTGTACGCGACGAGCAGGGTGGAGGCGACCCTGCGCCGCCTCGTGGCCGCCGGGCACACCTACGAGCAGGACGGCGCGTTGTGGCTCAAGACCACCGACTTTGGCGACGACAAGGACCGCGTGATGCGCAAGCGGGCGGAGAAAGGCGGCGACTACACTTACTTTCTGCCGGACGTCGCCTATCACGTCGACAAATGGGAGCGGGGCTTCACGCGGGCGATCAACGTGCAGGGCGCGGACCACCACAGCACGGTCACCCGCGTCCGCATCGGTTTGCAGGCGCTGGAGGTGGGGATTCCGGAGGGATACCCCGAATACGTGCTGCACCAGATGGTGACGGTGATGAAGGGCGGCGCCGAGATGAAGCTCTCCAAGCGGGCCGGCAGCTACATGACCGTGCGCGAGCTCGTCGACGAGGTCGGCCGCGACGCCGTGCGCTACTTCTTCCTGATGCGCCGCGGCGACTCGCACCTGGTGTTCGACGTGGACCTCGCCAAGAGCCAGACCGAGGAGAACCCGGTCTTCTACGTCCAGATGGCTCACGCGCGCATGAGCGGCATCTTCCGCGTCGCCGGCCGCGCGCCCGAGACCGCGTCCCCGAACGACGTGAATTTGGGGGTCCTGGACGAGCCGGAGGAGCTCGCCCTGATGAAGCAGCTCGCCGACTTCCCCAGCCTCGTGGCCGGCGCCGCGGCCGCGCTCGAGCCGCACCGCGTCACCGGATACCTCGAGGAGCTCGCCCGGATCGCGCATGCGTGGTATCACAAATACCGGGTCTTGGGAGAGCCCGAGGAGGCAGCCCGCCTCGTGCTCGCCGCGGCCGTGCGCCAGGTGCTCGCCAACGGCCTTCACCTCTTGGGGATCACCGCCCCGGATCGGATGTGAGCGTGCCTCTGCTCGTGGTCGGCTCGATCGCCCTCGACTCGGTCGCGACGCCGTTCGGCGAGACGGCGGACGCCCCCGGTGGCTCCGCGGTGTTCTTCAGCGCGGCGGGCGCGATCCTCCACCCGGTGCAGGTGGTGGGCGTGGTCGGCTCGGACTACCCCCTCGACGCCCTGAAGGGGCTCGAGGCCCGCGGGGTGGATCTGTCCGGCGTCGAGCAGGCCCAGGGTGAATCGTTCCGCTGGAAGGCGAAGTACTCCTACGATCTGTCCACCCGCGAAACGCTCGAGACCCGACTCGGCGTGTTCGCTGCGTTCCGGCCCAAGTTGCCGGCGAAATTCCGGGACGCGCGCTACGTGTTCCTCGGCAACATCGACCCCGAGCTGCAGCTCGGCGTGCTCGACCAGGTGAAGCACCCCGCGCTCGTGGCCTGCGACACGATGAACTACTGGATCCACTCGAAGCGCGACCTGCTGCTCGAGTTGTTGCGGCACATCGACATCCTGATGGTGAACGATTCCGAGGCGCGCGAGCTGTCGAGCGACTGGAACATCTACCGCGCGGCGCGCTGGATCCTCGAGCGCGGCCCGCGGATGACCGTGATCAAGCAGGGCGAGCACGGCGCGCTGCTGGTGGACCGCGACGCGACCTTCAAGGTCCCCGCCTACCCGCTGCAGGAGGTGTTCGACCCGACCGGCGCGGGCGATGCGTTCGCGGGCGGCTTCATGGGGTACCTGGCGTCCACCGACGACCTCTCGCCTCCGAACCTGCGACGCGCCATGGTGTACGGCGCCGCGCTGGGGTCGTTTGCCGTCGAGGCGTTCGGCGTGCAGGGGCTCGCGGGGGTGACGCGCGCCGACGTGCGGGCGCGCGTGCGGGCCTTCAAGGACCTGGTCCACTTCGATGTGGACGAGGAGCCGCGAGCGTGACCGATCGGTACGCCGCGGCAGGCGTGCGGTTCGACACGGCCGCAGAAGCGAAGCGCCGCATCGCGGAGCTCGTGAAGCGGACGCGCACCGACTTGGCGATCGGCGCGATCGGCGCGTTCGGCGGGATGGTGCGCCTGCCAGGGGGATACGAGCGGCCGGTGCTGGTGCTCTCGACCGACGGCGTCGGCACCAAGGTGCTCGTCGCCGCCCGCGCCGGGATCCACGACACCGTCGGCGAGGACCTCGTGAACCACTGCGTCAACGACATCTTGGTCCACGGGGCGAGGCCGCTTGCGTTCCTCGACTACATCGCCACCGGGACGCTCGAGCCCGAGACCGCCGCGGCAATCGTGGCGGGCGTGGCGCGCGGCTGCCGCGCCCACGACATGACGCTCGCGGGCGGTGAAACGGCGCAGCTCCCCGACCTCTACCAGCCCGGCTCCTACGACCTCGCGGGGGCCATCGTGGGCGTGGTGGAGGAGCGCGCCGCGCTGCACGGCGACCGCGTGCGGGTCGGCGATCTGTTGCTCGGCTACGCGTCGACCGGGCTCCATACCAACGGCTACACACTGGCGCGGCGCATCGTGTTCGAACAGCTGCGGCTCGACGTCGCGGACCCGTTCCCCGAAACCGACCGCACCGTCGCCCAGGTGCTGCTCGACGTGCACCGCAGCTATGCCGCCGCCGTGACCCCCGTCCTCACGCGGCTCCACGCGCTCGCCCACATCACCGGCGGCGGCATCGCCGGGAACCTGGCGCGCGTGCTGCCGGCCGGGTGCGCGGCCCTGGTGGACGCCAGCGCGTGGCCGTGGCCCGTCGCATTCCGCGTGCTGATGCGCGGCGGCGAGGTGTCGCTCGGCGAGATGCGCCGGGTCTTCAACCTCGGCATCGGCATGATCGCCGTCGCGGCGCGCGACGACGTCGAAGCCCTCGTCGCCGCCGCGGCGCGCGCCCAGGTAGACACGTGGATCATCGGCGAGGTCGTGGCCGGTGAGACCGGCGTGCGCTTCGTGGAGCGGTGACCTCCACTGTGGCCTCCGAGAATCCCGCCGAACGGGCGGCGATGGAGCGCGCCCTCGAGCTGGCGCGGCGGGGTTGGGGGCGCGTCGCGCCCAACCCCTTGGTGGGCGCGGTGGTGCTCCAGGGTGGAGCCGTGGTGGGTGAGGGCTACCACGCGGAGTATGGTGGGCCGCACGCGGAGGTCGCGGCGCTCGCGGCCGCGGGGGAGCGCGCCCGCGGCGCGACGCTGGTCGTGAACCTGGAGCCGTGCGCGCATCACGGCAAGACGCCGCCGTGCGTCGAGGCGATCGTCGCCGCGAGCGTGGCCCGCGTGGTCGCCGCGATCCCGGACCCCGATCCGCAGGCGCGGGGCGGTGCGGGCGCGCTCCGCGGGCGGGGTGTGACCGTGTCGTTGGGCCTGCTGGCGGAGGAGGCCGCGGCGCTCAATGCTCCGTTCCTGTTCGCGCGCGAGCAGGCCGAGCGACCGTTCGTCGCGCTCAAGCTCGCGACCTCGATCGACGGCCGCATCGCGGACGCGCAGGGCAGCTCGCGCTGGGTGTCGGGCGAGGCGGCCCGCGAGTACGTGCACTGGCTGCGGGCCGGGTTCGACGCGATCGCGGTAGGCGGCACCACGGCCCTGGGGGACAACCCGGAGCTCACCGTGCGGGGGCCCGTGACCCCGCGCAAGCCCCCCGTGCGCGTCGTGTTCGACCGCCGCGCGATGCTGAACGAGACCGTCGGCCTGGTCCGGACGGCGCGCGACGTGCCGACGTGGGTCGTCGCCTCGCTCGCCGCGCCCGTGGCCAGCGTGACGACGCTCGAGCGGAGCGGGGTGCGCGTGTTCCGCCCCACCTCGCTCGCCGACGGGCTGCGGATGCTGCGCGAGGCGGGCATCCAGTCGGTGTTGTGCGAGGGCGGCGGCGCGCTCGGGGCCAAGCTGCTCGCCGACGGCCTGGTGGACCGATTCTACTGGGTCCAGGCCCCGGTGTGGCTCGGCGAGGGCGCGGTTGCGGCCTTCCCCGGGGTGCCGGCCGCGTCGCTCGCCCAGGCCCAGCGCTGGGTCCCTGTGGAGCGCCGGGCCCTGGGCTCTGATACATTATTGGTATTGGATAGGCGGCTATGTTTACCGGAATCGTGACTGCCGTGGGGCGGGTCGGCGCCGTCTCGCGGAACGGGGGAAGAGGGAAGGGGGAAGAGGGACCGGGTCTCACCCTCACGATCCGGGCCCCGTACAAAGGCCTGAAGCCGGGCGAGAGCATCGCGGTGAACGGCGCCTGTCTGACCGTGGAGCGCGTGGTGCGGGGTGGGTTCACAGTCCACGTGGTGGAGACGACGGAGGGGCGCACGCTGTTCCCGGAGTATGCGCCCGGGCGCCGGGTGAACCTGGAGCGCGCGCTGCGCGCCGGCGACCGGCTGGGCGGGCACTTCGTGCAGGGGCACGTGGACGGAGTGGCGGTGGTGACGCGTGCCGAGCGGCAGGGTGACGCGTGGGTGTACGACTTGCGGACACCGCGCGCGGTACGCGAGGTCGCGATCCCGCACGGCGCGATCACGGTGGACGGAGTGAGTCTCACGATCAACGATCTGCCGGGGCCGGGACCGGAGGCGGACCTGGTACAGATTTCGCTGATCCCGTTCACACGCGCGCACACGACGCTCGGAACGCTGCGCGTGGGCGACCGCGTTCACGTCGAGGGCGATGTTCTGGGGAAGTACGTGAGGCAACTATGCCGCACCGCAACATAGAGCAGGCGATCAAGGATATCCGCGCGGGGAAGCTCGTCATCGTGGCCGACGACGAGAACCGCGAGAACGAGGGCGACTTGGTCGGCGCCGCCGACAAGGTCACCCCCGAGATGATCAACTTCATGGCGATGCACGGGCGCGGGCTCATCTGCCTCACGCTCATGCCGGACCGCTGCCAGGCCCTGGGGCTCACCCAGATGGCCGAGCACAACACCGAGGCGCACGAGACGGCGTTCACCGTGTCGATCGACGCGGCCACGCGCTTCGGGGTCACCACCGGCATCTCAGCGGCCGACCGCGCCGCGACCATCCGCGTCGCGATCGACCCCGCCACGGTGCCGGGCGACCTGCGCCGGCCGGGACACGTGTTCCCGCTGCGGGCGCGGCCCGGCGGCGTGCTACAACGCGTCGGGCAGACCGAGGCGAGCGTGGACCTGGCACGTCTGGCGGCCCTCTACCCCGCGGGCGTGATCTGCGAGATCCTGAACCCCGACGGCTCGATGGCACGCCGGGCCGATCTCGAGAAGTTCGCCAAGCAGCACGACCTCACCTTCATCACGGTGGCGCAGCTGGTGGCCTATCGCCTGGCGCACGAGCGGCTCGTGCACCGCGCGGCCGACGCGCGGCTCCCGACCCCGTACGGCGAGTTCCGGATCATCGGATACAAGAACGACGTGGACACGGCCGAGCACATCGCCCTGGTGTACGGCGACGTGCAGGATAAGAAGAAGGTGCTGGTGCGCATGCATTCGAAGTGCCTCACCGGCGACGTGTTCGGGTCGGGGCGCTGCGACTGCGGCTGGCAGCTGCACTCGGCCATGCGGATGATCGCCGCGGAGGGCCGCGGCGTCGTCGTCTACCTCGATCAGGAAGGACGCGGCATCGGGCTGCTCAACAAGCTCAAGGCGTACGAGCTCCAGGACGCGGGCCACGACACCGTCGAGGCGAACCAGGAGCTCGGCTTCAAGCCGGACCTCCGTAACTACGGCATCGGCGCGCAGATCCTGCTCGACCTGCGGCTCTCCTCGATCCGCGTGCTCACCAACAATCCGATGAAGCTGGTTGGGCTCGAGGGCTACGGCCTGGAGATCGTCGAGCGCGTCCCGATCGTGATGACGCCCTCGGACGAAAACCGCTCCTATCTGGACGTAAAGCGCGACAAGCTCGGCCACCTGCTCACCCACTGACCGTGGCCGAGATCCAGGGTTCGCCGCGCGCGCCACGGGAAGGTCGCGTGGCCGTCGTCGTCAGCCGCTTCAACGAGATCGTCACCACCCGTTTGCTCGACGGGGCGCGCCAGCGCTTGCGCGAGCAGGGCGTGCCCGAGGCGCGCGTGGATGTGATCTGGGTGCCGGGCGCCTTCGAGCTCCCCGTGGCTGCGGAGACGGCGGCCGCGAGCGGTCGCTACGCCGCGCTGGTCGCGCTCGGTTGCGTGATCCGCGGCGAGACGCCCCACTTCGAGTTCGTCGCGGGCGAGGCGGCGCGCGGACTCGCCGCCGTGGCGCTGGCGCACCGCCTCCCCGTGGGCTTCGGCCTGCTCACGACCGAGGACCTCGAGCAGGCGATGGCTCGCGCGGGCGGTGCCGCGGGCAACAAGGGCTACGAGGCGGCCGACGCGGCCCTCACGACGGCCGACGTTCTGGCCCAGCTCACCCGTGCAGCGCCCCGAGACTAAGGCCCGGGCGCGCGCGCTCCAATTGCTCTATGCCTGGGACTTGTCCGGCCGCCCGTCGATCGAGACTGTGGTGGCACGGCTCGCCGCCGGCTTCGCGCGTCCCCCGGAGGGCTTCGACCGCGGGGCCGACCTGGCGGCGAAGGCGATCGCCGGGCTCTCCGACTTCGACCGGCGCGTCGCCGACGCGGCGGAGCACTGGCGGCTCGAGCGCGTGGGCGTGGTGGAGCGCAACATCCTCCGGCTCGCGCTCGCCGAGCTCGCCGAGGGGGAGACGCCGCCGCGGGTCGTGATCGACGAGGCGGTGAAACTCGCCCACTGGTTCGCGGGCGCCAAGGCCCCGGCGTTCGTCAACGGCGTGCTCGATGCCGTCGCGCGCGAGTCGGGCGCCCTGTGAGGATCCTGCTCGTCAACTGGAACGACCGCGAGAATCCCCACGCCGGGGGCGCGGAGATCCACCTGCACGAGGTCTTCGGCCGGTTGGTGCGGCGGGGGCACGCGGTGGATCTCGTGGCGAGCGGCTGGCCGGGCGCCGCGCCGCGGGCGGATCAGGACGGGATTCAGGTGTATCGGACCGGCAGCCGGTACAGCTTCCCCGTGTGGGGACGGGCGGCGGTGCGGGAGCGGCTGCGCGCGGGCTCGTACGACGTCCTCGTCGAGGACTTGAACAAGATCCCTCTGTATCTTGCGGGTATGACCCGGCTGCCGCTGTCGGTGCTGGTTCATCACCTGTTCGGGAGCACTATTTTCCAGGAGGCAGCGGTTCCGGTGGCGACGCTCGTCTGGTTGAGCGAGCGGCCGCTGCCGTGGCTGTACCGGCGCGCGGCGTTCCAGGCGGTGAGCGAGAGTACGCGGGCCGATCTCGTGGCGCGCGGGGTGCCGCGGGACCGCATCGAGGTGATCCCCGAGGGCATCGACACCGAGTGGTTCTGCCCGGACGCCGCCACGCCGCGGGCTCCCCGGCCGACCTTCTTGTACGTGGGCCGCCTGAAGCGTTATAAAGGTCTGGAGATCGCCCTGCGCGCCCTGGCCGAGGCCCGCCGGGCGCGCCCTGATGTGACGCTCGAGATCGCGGGGCAGGGTGACGACCGGCCGCGGCTCGAGCGGCTCGCGGGCGAGCTGGGCCTGGGGGACGGGGTGCGATTCCTCGGGTTCGTCACCGAAGCGGAGAAGCGGCGGCTGCTGCGCCGGGCCTGGGCGGTCGTCTACCCCAGCCCGAAGGAGGGGTGGGGCATCTCCAACGTCGAGGCTGCGGCCTGCGGTACGCCGGCGCTCGCCTCCGACAGTCCAGGCCTCCGGGAGTCGGTGCGGCACGGCGAGACCGGCTTCCTCGTCCCGCACGGCGACGTGCGCGCGCTGGCGGAGCGGATGGTCGCGCTCGCCGCCGACGCGACGCTCGTGGTGCGGTTGGGCCGCAGCGCGCGCGCCTTCGCCGAGCAACTGTCCTGGGAGCGTGCGGCCGGGGCGACGGAAGCCCACCTCCACCGCGTCATCGCTCAGGGAGGCTGACCATGCGGATCACCATCACGGCACGCCATTGCGAGGTCCCCGACGAGCTCCGGCTGCGGGCGCGGACGCTGCTCGAGCGTCTGCGGAAACTCGCGTCGCGGTCGCATGATGGGCAGGTCATTTTCGTGGAGGATCACGGCACGCCCACCGTCGAGGTGCGGCTGCACACGGCGCGGGGCGCCGTGCACGTGGGCACGGCGAGTGCGGCGGACCTGCGCACCGCCTTGGATCGCGCCGTCGCGAAGGTGCGACGCCAGCTCGACAAGTCGCCGACCCGGCGCCGCGCCGCGATCCGCCGCCGCATCCTGGAGCGCGAGCCGCGGTGACGGGTCCCAAGGTGCGCGACCTGCTCGAGCGCAAGGGCGATCCCCTGCAGCTCGAGGCGTTGACCGGCGACGTGGGGCTGGACCGCGCCATCCCGACGCCGGAGGCCTCGAGCCCCGGGCTCGTGCTCGCCGGCTACACCAAGCGGTTCGCCGCGCACCGCCTCCACATCCTCGGCGAGACCGAGATCACCTACCTCGCCTCGCTCGACCCGGCGGCGCGCCGCCGGTCGCTCGAGACCCTGTTCCAGTTCGACCTGCCGGCCGTCGTGATCTCGAAGGGGCAGGAGGCGCCGGCCGAGCTGCTCGAGCTGGCGCGCGCCAAGGGCGTGCCCGTGATCCGCACCAAGCTCAAGACGGCGGAATTCTACCGCCGCCTGAAGCCGTTCCTGGACGACGTATTCGCGCCGACCACGACGGTGCACGGCTCGCTCGCCGACGTGTTCGGCGTGGGGCTCCTCTTCTTTGGGCGGTCGGGGATCGGCAAGAGCGAGTGCGTGCTGGATCTGGTGGAGCGCGGGCACCGGCTCGTGGCGGACGACGTGGTGCACATCACGCGACGCGGCAAGGAGGTGCTGATCGGCCACGGTCACGAGCTGGCGCAGCACTACATGGAGATCCGCGGCGTGGGCCTGATCGACATCAAGGCCCTGTTCGGCGTCCGCGCGGTGCGACAGCAGAAGCGCATCGAAGTGGTGGTGCAGCTCGAGGACTGGGACGCGTCGCGCGAGTACGACCGCACGGGGATCGACGGGCAGACGACCGCGCTGCTGGACGTGACCCTGCCGCTCGTGACGGTGCCGCTCAACCCGGGGAAGAACCTGACCGTCATCTGCGAGGTCGTCGCGATGAACCACCTGCTGCGCTACGGCGGGGTCGATTCGGCGCGGCAGTTCAACGACCGGCTGCTGCGACGCCTGGCGGAGCGGCGCCAGCTGCAGGAGTACCTCGAGGAGGACTATGAGTGAGCCGCTGCGGGGGGTGATCGTCTCGCACGCCGCGGTGGCGCAGGCGTTGCTCGCGGCCGTCGCGGCCATCACCGGCGTGCGGGACGCGCTCACCCCCGTCTCGAACGACGGCTGCGACTCGGGCGCCCTGGCCGAACGGCTGACGCAGGCGATCGGCGGCCGGCCCGCGGTGCTGTTCGTCGACCTCCCGGGCGGCTCCTGCCTCACCACCTCCGTGCGGCTCGCGAAGGGCCACGCCGACGTGGCCTTGGTGACGGGGGTGAATCTCGCGATGTTGCTCGATTTCGTGTTCCATCGCGACCTCGCGCCCGCCGATGCGGCGCGGCGCGCCGCCGAGGCGGGGAGCAAGGCGATCCGTACACCGGCGGCATGACCATCGCGCTGTACCGGATCGACGACCGGCTGATCCACGGCCAGGTGGTGGTGGGCTGGGGGAAACCGCTCAACGTGGGGTTCATTGTCCTGGTGGACGACACCGTGCGGAACAGCGCCTGGGAGCAGGAGCTCTACCGCATGGGCGTGCCGCCCGAGATCGAGGTCGTGTTCGCGTCCACCGCGGAGGCCGCGGCGCGGCTCCCGGAGTGGGAGCGGGACCCGCGCGTCGGGATCCTCCTCGCCGGCGACATCGACACGATCGCGGCGCTCTCGACCAACGGCCACCGCGTGCGCCGGATCAACGTCGGCGGGATTCACCACCGCGCGGGGCGATCGGAGCGGCTGCGCTACGTGTACCTGAGCGACGACGAAGCCGCGAAGCTGCGCGCGCTCGCGGCGCAGGGGGTGGAAGTGACCGCGCAGGACGTGCCGACCGCGACTCCTGTGCCGCTCGAGCAATTCACGTGAGCATCGAGCTGCAGCTGGGGCTGCTCGCGTGGGGCACGCTCGTGGGCCTGGACCTCGTGAGCGTGCCGCAGGTGATGATCGCGCGCCCGATCGTCGCGGGGCCGATCGCCGGCGTGATCCTGGGCGACGTGTGGATGGGGCTCCAGCTCGGCGTGCTGTTCGAGCTGTTCCAGTACGACGTCCTGCCCGTGGGCGCGACGCGCTATCCTGAGTACGGCCCCGCCACGGTCGCGGCCGTGAGCGCGGCGCACGCCGTGGCGGGGACGCTCGGGGTCGGCCTCGGGGGGGGCGCGGTCGTCGGGCTCGTGACCGGGATGGCCGGCGGGATGAGCATACACCTGGTGCGCCGCCTCAATGCGCGCGCGCTGCACGCCGTCAGCGAGCGGCTCGAGGCGGGCGACACGCGCGCGCTGGTGCGCCTCCATGTGGCCGGCATCCTCCGCGACGCCGCGCGCGCGGCGCTCGTCACCGCGCTGGGGCTCGTGCTGGCGCAGGTGGCGCGTGACTTCCTAGCCGGGGGAGGGCGGGGGGGCGCGCTCACGCTGCGCGGCGTGACGCTGCTCAACGTGGCGGCGGTGGCCGCCGCGATCGCGGCGGCCGCGGCAGGAACGCTGCGCGTGGTCGGCCGCGGATCGGGCCTGCGGTGGTTCGCGGCGGGCGTGCTCGGTGGCACCGCGGTGGCCTGGTTCCGGTGAGCGCGGCCGGCCGCGCCGCGCCGCCCCTGAGGCGCACCCTGCTCCGCCTGTTCGCGGTGCAGGGGTCGTACGACTACGAGCGCATGCAGGGGATCGGCGTGGGGGTGGCGGAGGAGCCGTTGCTGCGCGACCTGCGGGCGCCCGGGAACGGCGGCGGCGCCGCCTACCGCGCGGCGGTGGCGCGCGGGGCGCGCTTCTTCAACGCGCACCCCTACCTCTGCGGCTTGGCCGTCGGCGCCGTGGCCCGCGCCGAGCACGAGGGCGTTCCGCCCGAGCAGGTGGAGCGGCTTCGTGCGGCGCTGTGCGGCCCGCTCGGCTCGCTCGGCGACCGCCTGGTGTGGGTGGGTTGGCTGCCCCTCACGTCGGCGCTCGCCCTGATCGGCGTGGCGCTGGGCCTGGGGCTGCCTGCAGTGCTCGGCTTCCTCGTCGTGTACAACGCCGGGCACGTGGCGCTGCGCTGGTGGGCGCTCCGGGCGGGATGGGCCCACGGGATTCGCGTGGCGGCGGCGCTGCACCAGCCGGTGCTGCAGCGGGCGGCGGCCCTGGTGGGGCCCGCGATGGCATGCGCCGTGGGAGCGGCCCTGCCGCTCGCGGCCCAGTACCTGAGCGCGCCGTTCGCCGGCTGGTCGCGCAACGCCGTGGTGGCGGTGGCCGTGGGCGGGCTTGCGCTCCTCTGGTGGCGGCGCGGCAAGCTCACGGGCCTGCGGTTCGGGCTCGCCCTGCTCGCCGTGGCGACCCTCGCGGGGGCGCTATGGCGATGATCGAGCGCGAGGCGAAGATCGTGAACCCGCTCGGGATGCACGCCCGCCCCGCGGCCGAGTTCGTGAAAGTGGCGAACCGGTTCAAGGCCGCGGTCGAGGTGCGCAAGGACGAGTTGGCGGTGAACGGCAAGAGCATCATGGGCGTGATGATGCTGGCGGCCGAGTGCGGCTCGTCGCTCGTCATCAAGACCGACGGCGAGGACGCGGAGCAGGCGATGGAGGCGCTGCTCGCGCTCGTGGCGGACGGGTTCCACGAGATGCACCTCACCGCGGAGCTGCGGGAAGCCGAAGAAGAGGAGCAGGAAGGGTCGGCATGAGCGAGCGCTTGCTGAAGGGCATCGGGGTCTCCCCCGGGATTGCGGTCGGTCCCGCCGTCGTCGTGCGTTGGACGATGCCGGAGGTCCCGCACCGCGTGGTGCCGCGCTCCCAGGTGGAGAAGGAGGTGCGCCGGCTGCGCGCCGCTGTGAAGGACGTGCGGCGCTACCTCCAGGCGCTCAAGGCGAAGGCCGAGGATCGCGCCGGGGTCGACGAGGCGCGCATCTTCGACGCCCAGATCCTGATGCTCGAGGACAAGCAGTTCCTCTCCGGCGTCGCGGACCTGATCCGCGAGAACCACCTCACCGCCGAAAAGGCGTTCGAGTTCAAGGCGCTCGAGGTGCGCGACATGTGGGTCGCGAGCGGCAGCCCGCGCTTGAAGGACCGGCTCGCCGACTTCACCGGCGTGGCGGTGCGAGTGCTCGAGCACCTCATGCACCGCGGCGTCGACGAGCTGTGGGAGGGGATCACGCAGCCCTCGGTGGTCGTGGCGCGCGAGCTCGGGCCGGGGCTGACGGTGCAGCTCGATCGCGAGCACGTGACCGGGCTCGTGAGCGAGGAGGGGACGCGCACGTCCCACGCCGCGATTCTGGCCCACTCGATCGGCATCCCCGCCGTGTTCGGCGTCGCGGGCGCCATGGAGCGGATCGGGCCCGGGACCATGCTCGTCATGGATGGCACTCGGGGCACTGTGCTGTTGCATCCCACGCCGCAGGAGATCGCGGAGGCCAGGGCGCGTGAGACCCGACGCCGCGCGCTCGCTTCACAGCTGGAAGAAGTGGTGGACCAGCCCGCGGTCACGACCGACGGGGTGCGCATCGTGCTGCGCGGCAATGTCGATCTCCCCGACGAGATCCGCGCCGCCCAGGAGCACCGGGCTGAAGGGGTAGGCTTGCTGCGCACCGAGTTCCTGATCACGGGCCACAGCGCGCTGCCGACGGAGGACGAGCAGGCCGAGTACTTCCGCCGGGTGGGGGAGGCGTTCCCGGGGCACCCCGTCGTGGTGCGGACCTACGACCTGGGCGGCGACAAGCTCCCTGCGCCGTTCCGGGCGCCCGCGGAGACGAACCCGCAGCTCGGCTGGCGCGCGATCCGCGTGTGCCTCGACCGCCCCGATATCTTCCGCACCCAGGTCCGGGCGGCGCTGCGCGCCGCCAAGCACGCGGACATCTGGCTCATGATCCCGCTCGTCACGCGCCTCGACGAGCTGGAGCGGACGCGCGAGCTCGTCGTCGCCGAGGCGGGGAACCTCGCGCGCGAGGGCATCGCGGCCGCGAGCTCGCTCCCCGTGGGCGTGATGGTCGAGACGCCCGCAGCGGCGATCATCGCCGACCGACTGGCCGCGGCGGCGGAGTTCCTGTCCGTCGGCACCAACGATCTCACGCAGTACACGCTCGTGGTGGACCGCGGCAACGCGCGGCTCGCCGAGCGCTTCACGCCGCACGATCCCAGCGTGCTGCGGCTGCTCAAGATGGTGGCGGACGCGGCGCGCGCCGCGGGCAAGCCGGCGAGCGTGTGCGGCGAGATGGCGTCCGAGCCGCTCTCGGCGTTCCTGCTCATCGGGCTCGGGTACGAGACGCTGTCGGTCGCGCCGCCCGCGCTGCCGCTCGTGAAGTGGACGGTGCGGCAGGTGAGCGCCGCGCGCGCGCGCGCGGCCGCGGAGCAGGCGCTCGCGGCGCGCACCGCGGACGAAGCGCTCGATTTGTTGCGACTGGCGCTCGCGGAAGCGGTGGATCTCAAGCTGCTCGACCCCGACGCCCGGTTGCCCGCGGGACGGCGCTCCGCTACTTTGAACGTCTAAACCGAGGCGGGACCAACACATGCCAGCGCAGCGCCACGTCTTCACGTCCGAGTCGGTGACGGAAGGCCATCCCGACAAGATCGCCGACCAGATCTCCGACGCCGTCCTCGACGCGATCATCGCCAAGGACCCGGCGGCGCGCGTGGCCTGCGAAACCCTCGTCACCACCGGCATGGCCGTCGTCGCCGGCGAGATCACCACCTCCACGTACGTCCACATCCCCGACATCGTGCGGGGCACCATCAGCGCGATCGGTTACACCGACGCGAGCTTCGGCTTCGACGCCCAGACGTGCGCCATCCTCACCACCATCGACCGCCAGTCGGGCGACATCGCCCTGGGCGTTGACAGGGGCGGCGCGGGCGACCAGGGGATGATGTTCGGCTACGCGTCGGACGAGACGACATCCCTCATGCCCGTGCCGATCGTCCTGGCCCATCGCCTCGCCGAGCGGCTCGCCACGGTGCGGAAGGCGGGGGATCTCCCCTGGCTCCGGCCTGACGGGAAGACGCAGGTGAGCGTCATCTACGAGGACGGCCGCCCGGTCGGCCTCAGCAAGCTGGTGGTCTCGACGCAGCACTCGGACAAGATCGACCACGCCGAGCTGCGCGAGGGCGTGATCGCCCTGGTGGTGCGGCCGGTGGTGGCGGACGCGGGCTTCGAGGTCGCGGAGCGGGACATCCTGATCAATCCCACCGGCCGCTTCGTGGTGGGCGGCCCGCAGGGGGACGCGGGGCTCACCGGCCGCAAGATCATCGTGGACACCTACGGGGGCATGGCGCGGCACGGCGGCGGCGCGTTCAGCGGCAAGGATCCCTCCAAGGTCGATCGCTCGGCCTGCTACGCCATGCGCTGGGTGGCGAAGAACATCGTGGCCGCCAAGCTCGCCCGCCGCTGCGAGGCGCAGGTGGCGTACGCGATCGGCGTCGCCGAGCCCGTCTCGGTGATGATCGACACGTTCCGCACCGGCGTCGTGCCCGACGAGGCGATCGAGGACGCGGTGCGCGAAGTGTTCGACCTCACGCCGCTCGGCATCATCAAGGCGCTGAACCTGCGCCATCCGATCTACCGCGCGACCGCGGCGTACGGCCACTTCGGCCGGGCGCTCGAGCGCCGACGGTACGTGGACAAGGACGTGGACCGGGAAGTCGAGCTGTTCACCTGGGAGCACGCGAACCGCGTGGAGGATCTGCGGCTCGCGGTGCAGCGCTCCAAGCACTATTCCGGCAAGAGAGTGACTGCATGACGACGACGGCCCGGACCGACGCTTCCGACATCAAGGACCTGAGTCTCGCGCCAGAGGGACGCCGCCGCACCGAATGGGCCGAGCGCTCCATGCCGGTGTTGCGCCTCATTCGCGAACGGTTTACCCGGGAACGCCCGCTCGCCGGGCGCCGGCTCTCGGCCTGCCTGCACGTCACGACGGAGACGGCGAACCTCGCGGCGACGCTCAAAGCGGGCGGCGCGGACGTCGCGCTGTGCGGCTCCAACCCGCTCTCCACCCAGGACGACGTCGCGGCCCATCTCGTGAAGGATCACGGGATCAAGGTGTTCGCGATCAAGGGCGAAGACCACGCGACGTACTACGAGCACATCCGCGCGGCGTTAGCGCACCGGCCCGACGTCACCATGGACGACGGGGCGGACCTGGTCGGGGCGCTGCATATGATCGCGTTGAACCGGCTCGACGATCTCGCGCCACCCGTGCGCCACTGGGTGGAGACCCAGTCGCCGGCCGAGCGCCGGGCGTTGCTCGCGGGCGTGGTCGGCTCGACCGAAGAGACGACGACCGGCGTCATCCGCCTGAAGGCGATGGCCCGCGACGGCGTGCTGCAGTTCCCCGTCATCGCGGTGAACGATTCCGATACGAAACACCTGTTCGACAATCGCTACGGCACCGGGCAGTCGACGCTGGACGGCATCCTGCGCGCCACCAACCTGCTGATGGCGGGGAGCACGGTGGTGGTCGCGGGGTATGGGTGGTGCGGCCGCGGCTTCGCGTTGCGGGCGCGCGGCGCGGGGGCGAACGTCGTCGTGACGGAGATCGATCCGCTGAAGGCGCTCGAGGCGCAGATGGACGGCTATCGGGTGATGCCGATGGCGGAGGCCGCGCGGGTGGGCGACGTCTTCGTCACGCTGACCGGGAACATCGGGGTGGTCCGCGTGGAGCACATGCGCGCGATGAAGGACGGCGCGGTGCTCGCGAACTCCGGGCATTTCAACGTCGAGATCGACCTCGCCGGGCTGAAGCAGGCGGGAGCGGGCCCAACCCGCGTCCGCGAACTCGTGGATGAGTGGCGGCTCGACGGCAAGCGGCTCTTCGTGCTGGCGGACGGCCGCCTCATCAACCTGGCGGCGGCGGAGGGCCACCCGGCGAGCGTGATGGACATGTCGTTCGCGAACCAGGCGCTGGCCGCGGAGTACGTCGTGAAGCAGGCGAAACAGCTGCCGAAGGACGTGCACCGCATCCCGCAGGAGCTGGATGCGGAGATCGCCCGGTTGAAGCTCGCGGGGATGGGGATCGCCATCGACACCCTCACACCCGAGCAGCGAAAGTATCTCGCATCGTGGGAGATGGGGACCTGAGCGCCAAAGTGATCCAGGTTCGGGTCGCGCATCTGGGGCTCGACCGCACGACCAACACGCCGGTCGTGATCCTGCAGGAGCAGGAGGGGGAGCGGGTGCTGCCGATCTGGATCGGACCGGCCGAGGCGAGCGCCATCGCGATGGAGCTGGCGGGCGTCAAGTTCGCGCGGCCGCTCACCCACGATCTCCTGAAGCAGGTGATCCTCGGCCTCGGCGCCGACCTGCGGAAGGTGATCATCACGCAGGTGAAGGACAACACCTACTACGCGGAGCTGCACATCTACCGCGGCGACGCCGTCATCCAAATCGACGCGCGGCCGTCCGACTCGATCGCGGTCGCGCTGCGCCTCAAGGCTCCGATTTTCACGACCGAGAACCTACTCGCGCTCACGTCGGTCGAAACTGGCGAGCCCGGCAGCGAGTCGGGCGCGGGACCCCTCGATCCGGATGCGCTGAAGACCTACCTCCAGAACCTCGATCCTGAAGACTTCGGGAAGTTCACGCCGTAGCGGCACAGGCGGTAAAGGCGGCAAGGGCGGCAATGTGGCGTAGCCTTGCCGCCTTTGCCGTCCTTGCCGCCCTTGTTGAGGGAAGCGTGGGCCTGGCGGCGCAGGGAGTTGTGGTCACGGGCCGGGTGCTGCGCGGCGGCGCGACCGAGCGGCCGCTCGGCCGGGCCTGGGTGGTGCTGCACCAGGTCTCGATGGACGGCGGCGGCAAGCCGATCGACTCCACGCGCACCGACGCCCGCGGCGCGTTTACCCTCGCCCTCGCGCGGGCCGACACGGGGTCCCTCTACGTGGTCAGCAGCTGGTACGCCGGGATCGCCTATTTCTCCGAGCCCGTCGCCGGAACGCGCCGCCGCACGGCGCTCTCCCCGATCTACGTGTACGACACCAGCTCCACGGGTCCCGCGGTGCGCGTCGCGCGGCGGCTCGTGACCATCGCGCGGCGCAAACGCGACGGCGCGCGGGACGCCCTCGAGCTGGTCGAGCTCGAGAACCCCGGCGCGAAGACGCGGATCGCCCCCGACACGCTGCAACCCGCCTGGGCGGGCGCGATCCCGCGGGTGGCCATCCAGTTCCGGGTGGGGCAGGGGGATATCTCGCCTCAGGCGATGGCGCGGCGCGGCGACTCCGTCGCCGTCTTCGGGCCGATTCCTCCCGGTGAGCGCAAGCAGCTGAGCTATGCCTACGTGCTCCCGGCCGACGTCCAAAGCGTGAGCGTCCCCATCGACCAGCCGACTGCGGAAGTCGATCTCCTGCTCGAGGACACGAGCGCGGTCGTCACGGCGGCTCGGCTCGACTCCCTCGGGATCGAGGACATCGAGGGGCGACGCTTCGCGCGCTACCGGATACGCGACGTCGCGCCAGGCGCCGGGCTCGGGATCGTCCTGCCGCAAGGAGGGCTCCAGGCCCAGGCGCTCGTACCGGTCGTCGTGGCGCTGGCGGCGATCGTGCTGGGGATCGGGTTCGTCGTGGCGTTGAAGCGTCACGCCTTGCCTCCCCGCAGCTAGTTCGCTAGACTAGCGCCCGTAGTCCATAAGCGAACGGGGATCCACGGAAGCCGGTGTGAGTCCGGCGCGGCCCCGCCACTGTAACGGGCATTCGTAGCGGCTCAACGCCACTGGGTGGCATTCACTCGGGAAGGTGAGCCGCGCGCCCGTAGCCAGGAGACCTCCCTGTTCGCGCCACTTGCCGATCCCTCGCGGGAGGGATGGTGGAGCGCCGCGACGCACTTCGCACCTATTCCGTCATCCTCGCGCTGGCCGCCGCTCTGGCGTGCCGGCCAGCCGACCGCTCCCCGCCAGTCTCGGGTCTCTCCGGCACCGACGACGTTGGCCGCACGATTGCGCTCGCGCAGCCGGCGCGCCGCATCGTCTCGCTCTCGCCCGCGGTCACGGAGCTGGTGTTCGCGCTCGGCGTGGGCGACCGCGTGGTCGGGCGCACCACCTGGTGCGATTACCCGCCCGCCGCGCGCGCCGTGCCGAGCGTCGGCGACGGGCTGACCCCGAATGTCGAGGCGGTCGCCGCCCGCCGGCCCGACCTGGTGGTGCTGTACCGCTCGCAGCTCACCGAGACCGCGGCCGCGCAGCTCACGCGGCTTGGGCTGGCGGCGGCCGTCCTGCGCCAGGACCGGCTCGAGGACGTGGCGCGCGCCGCGCGGCTGCTGGGCCGGCTCACGGGGCGCGCCGCGGCCGGCGACTCGCTCGCCGACTCGCTCGCGCGGCTCCTCGCCCGCCCGGCGGCGCCGTTGCCGGTCCGGGTCGCGTTCGTCGTGTGGGACAGCCCCCCGATCGTGATCGGCGGCGGCAGCTACTTGGACCAGCTCGCCACCCTCGCGGGCGCGGAGCACGTGTTCCACGACATCGGCGCGGCGTCGGCCACGGTCGCGCTCGAGACCATCGCTACCCGCGACCCGGACGTGATCGTCGTGCTGCGAGACAGCGCCGGGCCCGAGCCCCCGTCGTTCGCCAGGCGCGCCGAGTGGCGGGTCATCCGGGCGGTGCGGGAGGGGCGGTTCGTCTACCTCACGGGATCACTCTTCGGCCGGCCGGGTCCCCGGGCCGCTGCCGCCGCGGCCCACTTCCGCCGGCTGTTGGAGGCGCTCCCGCCGGGGCGGCAGCGGTGAACGCGCGAGAGCCGGTTCTCATGGCATGGAGCGGCGGCAAGGACAGCGCCCTGGCGCTCGCCGCGGTGCTCCGCGATGGCCGCTACGACATCGCAGCGTTGCTTACGACCGTCACGGAGCGCTACGACCGCGTGAGCATGCACGGGGTCCGCCGAACCCTGCTGCGGCAGCAGGCCGAGGCCCTCGGGCTGAGGCTAGACGAAGTTGTGATTCCGCCGCAGTGCTCGAACGACGAGTACGAGAAGAGGATGGCCGCCGCGCTCGCCACCGTGCGGGCTCAGTTCCCCGGTCTCCACGCCGTCGTGTTCGGCGACCTCTTCCTGACCGACATCCGCGCGTATCGCGAACGCATGCTTGCCCGCGTCGGGATGCGCGCGCTGTTTCCGCTGTGGCTCAGGGATACCCGCGAGCTGGCCCGGGAGTTCGTGCGCCTCGGATACCGGGCCGTCCTCGTGTGCGTGGATTCTCACGCCCTGCCGGCCGACTTCGCGGGACGGGAGTTCGGCGATGCACTGCTCGACGAGCTTCCGGCCGGCGTTGATCCCTGCGGGGAGAACGGGGAGTTTCACACGTTCGTGTATGCCGGGCCGCTGCTCGCGCACCGCATCGCCCACCGGCGCGGCAAGCGCGTCGTCCGGGAAGGGCGGTTCGTATACCGCGACCTCAAGGAAGTCCTCCGATGAAGTGGCTCTGGCTCGGCCTCGTCGCCGGCGCCGCGTTTCTCGGCGCCGTGGTGCTCGGGCCGGCGCACGTGCCGCTCGCCGCACTCGCGACGTCCGACATCGTGCGCACGCTGCGGCTGCCGCGGGCGATCCTCGCGTTCCTCGTGGGAGGCTCGCTCGCCCTCTCGGGCGCGGGGCTCCAGGCGCTCGTCCGGAATCCGCTGGCCGATCCGTTCCTGCTCGGGCTGTCCGGAGGCGCGGGGCTCGGCGCGGTGGCCGCGATCGCGCTCCACCTCGCGAGCCCATGGGCCCTCCCCCTCGCCGCATTCGGCGGCGCGCTGGGTGCCATGGCGCTCGTGTACCGCCTCGGTCTGGTCGGCGGCGCCGCGCTCGATCCGCGCATCCTGATCCTCGCGGGGGTGGCGGTGGGCGCGTTCGCGGCGGCGGTCACCACGGCGATCGTGTCGCTCTCGGACGCGGCGGAGCTGCGGAACGCGTTTCTCTGGCTGTGGG
>WNGD01002754.1_pt1 | contig 32632 bp, 32 predicted proteins | sample 5400671 | NCBI WGS metagenome assembly WNGD01 (sample SAMN13153369, study PRJNA577476) | soil metagenome | isolation source: 40 cm soil or saprolite under grassland replicate 2 | place: USA:California | collected 2016-06-15 | reverse complement strand
GCGACTGGGTCTTCAGTGTTTGCCTCCTCGCCTGTTAGTTCGTTGCCCAGTTCAAGGACCTGATTCTCGGTTAGGTCCCGCACGACTAGCTTGTCCGATAGCAGGCTGCCTGCGCAGCGTGGACCGCCAGTGCAGCGCCGGTCGCTCCATCTTTCGCAAAGAACACCATGTTCAGCCACGAGCATCCGGTGGGTGTGAAGCGCAGGGCGATCCGCTGGCTCTGCGGCCAGGCGAGCCAGCGGCGCAGTTTCGATCATCCAGCGGGCATACTCATTTGCCGCGTTCCGCGCGTCTATCAGCCGGGGTGGTGGCTCCTGTGGATAGCTGCCGACGGGCCTGTGCGGGCGAGCTGGTCCGCGCGGCGCAGCGCGTCCCGTACCCGGAACCGGCCAGCCATGAGCCGTACCAGCTCCGCCGCGTCGGCGCGGGGCATCCCGGCGGCGGTGACGAACACCGGGCGCGCGGAGGTTCCCCGTAGCACCGGTATGGCGTGGGTGGCGGTGCGGAACGCCGACTTGGCCACGCCGATCACCGGGATGGCGAACTCGTGGTGTGCATGTGCGCCCAGGCCGGGCCGGCCGTCCGGGTCGAGATCGGTGTAGCCGTCGACCACCAGCAATCCCAGGCCGCCGATGCCGTGGAGGACCGCGCGTAGCGGCGGGAGTTCCCGCCGGTAGAACTCACCTGGCTGGTAGGGCCCACCTCGGGCACAACCGCGGTGCGTTCGGCCAGCACCCGCGAGAAGGCGGTATCGGCAGCCGCCACCGCTGCCGCCCGGGCGCCACCGGAAGGCAGGTAGTGCACGTCCGCGGCCACGCATAGGCCGTGGCCGGGATGCGGGCCGGTGCCCATGCCATGAGAATGCCCGGATCCACAAACCCGAAGAGATGAAGTAGCGGGCAGCTGCAGGATGCTGCCGGGCCGCTGGCAAGCTGGCGCAAAGGGCGGACGTGTCCCCGGGAAGGGGTCGCCAAGATGCCACAGAGGGTGACTGGTCCGCAGCGACCCGGACGCGCATGGAACCGCCGATCTGCGCGGTGGCGACCTTCTCGGCCGCTGGGTGACGCTTGCGCGCAGATAAGGCCGTTCTGGCGCGCACACGGAGCGCCGCAGGGTTGGGCGCGACCGCTTCTGCATGAGAGAGCGTCCCTTAAACATCTCGACCAGCCCACCGAGACCAAGTTCTCGCCGTCGGCCAGGATGCTGGTGCCGTTGATCCCCACCTCGCCCGTCAGCGAGGCGTTGGGCGGCAGCAGCCCGGCCTCTCCTCCAAGTCCCAGCTGGCGCTGAACCTGTCAACCAGCGGCCGGCAGCGTTTGGCCTCAGGGCAAGTTGATAGAACGATCGGGGCCGTCGCAATGATCCGACCGAGGCTCCCGGGTGGGACAACGCTGCGATGCACCGGACTCATTGGCCCTGGTTGGCCTGCTTGTCGGTCGGGTGCGGCGGTGGTTCCTCGATCGGGAACAGGATCGGGCTCAGCAGGTGAAGGCTGCCCACCGAGTCAGCAGTCGGGTCGGTGGGCTACCGGTCGAGGTAGGTGTTGAATTCGGCGACCAGGGCGGCCACGGCCGCTGCGAACCCCTGGCGGTGCTCTTCCAGGGACATCGTCGTCCTGGCAGCAAGCAGGTGACTGGTTAAAATGCCGTTCCGGCAACGGCCGTGTGACCGTCTGGCCTGGCGTTCATCGGCAAAGCCTTTGATACGGGGGGCCCGGCGGCACGTATGTGGCCACTCGGCGCGGGTGAGGAACCGTCCTGCGGAGGCGCATAGGATGGGCGCAAGGTCCGCTTGGGTGTGTGCGACATCCGACAACCGGGCGGTGCCGTCGCTGCTGCCGCTGGCCAGCGTCGTGCCGTCCGGGCTGAATGCCACCGAGTTGACCGAGCCGGCGTGGCCGGTGAGGGCGCCCCGATCTGGCGATGGGTGGTTACGTCCCACAACCGAACGGCGTCATCGTCGCTGCCGCTGGCCAGCGTCGTGCCGTCCGGGCCGAACGCCACCGAGAAGACCCGGCTGACGGGGTCGATGCTGCCGGCCTGGTGGCCAGGTCCCACAACCGCACGATGCCGTCGTTGCCGCCGACGGCCAGTGTCTTGCCATCGGGGTCGAACGCCACCAAGGTGGCCGAGTCGAATGGGCCGATCTTGCCGGTCTGGTGGCGGGTGGCCAGGTCCCACGACCGCAACATGCCGTCGTCACCGCTGGTGGCCAGCGTCGTGCCGTCCGGGCTGAACGCCACCGATTGCACCACGCCAGTGTGGCCGGTGAGGGCGCCGATCTGGCGGTGGGTGGCCACATCCCACAACCGCACCCCCGTGTTCCTTGGTGGCCAGCGACGTGCCGTCCGGGCTGAACGCCACCACGGTGGCGACCTTGAAGATATGGACGGTGAGGGCAGGCCTGATCTGACGGCTGGTGGCCACGTCCCACAGCCGCACCATGTCATCCTCGCTGCTGCTGGCCAGGGTCTCGCCGTCGCGGCTGAACGCCACCGAGTCGACCGACGAGAACGAAGGGTCGCCGGCGACCATGGGATTACCGATCTGGCGGTGGGTGGCCACGTCCCACAGCCGCACCTTGTCATCGGCGCCGCCGGTGGCCAGGGTCTTGCGGTCGCGGCTGAACGCCACCGAGTTGACCGAGCCGACGTGGCCGCTGAGAGGGCTGCCGATCTGGCGGTGGGTGGCCGGGGGGTGGCTGCCTTGGGACATGACTCGCACCTGCCGCGATCATGCCCCGGCTGTCATTGCCTGCGGCCCGGAGCCGGTAGCGCAGGCGCGCTGAGAACTGTCTGGCCGGGCTGACTCGGATGATAGTTGAGGACAAGTTGACTGCCTGCGGGCAGATTTTGCTGGAAGCGGGGATTGGTCATAACTGTTCCTGCCAAGACCGCTGATTCCAGCAGCTCTGCCCCGCCGCACGGTGCCGTGACAGATCAGACTGACAGCCTTGTTTCAGGGCCGCCCGGCTTCGTGTTCAGCACCATTCCGCTTCCGGCAGGACCGCGCTTCGGCTGGTCCTGGTGGGGCCGCAAGGGAATTCGCGACGGGCGCGGTCCGGGGCGGCTGGGGAAGCCAGATCTACCTCTGCCACGGTCAGCTGCTCAAGCAGCGACGTCTCAGGTCCGGCCAAAGGAGCGGGCCAGCGCAGATGATCGACCACGGGGATGCCGAAGAGCATTGAGGGAGCTGACGTAGCGGTGCCGAAGCTCACCCCCACGGTGATTGAGTCAGTCAAAACAACCGACAACGCAGGTGAGGGACCGATATGGCCACGCATCGGCGGGTGACTCCACCACTTACGCTCCGTCACGGACTCCTAGTCCCATTTGGCGCGCCCCGAGCCGCCGTACTGCGCAGGCGTCGGCTGGATTCGGCGCAGACGAGCTGGCCGTCCAGATCGGGGAATTCTGGGTGTCCACGAGCCGGTGGGAACAGGGATCGCCCATCGACATCCTCGCCAGCCCGCCCGCCTCGTCGCCGGCGACACCGAGCGGGCGCTGCTGCTCCCCATCGGATGGCACGTCTGCTGTTGGCCGGTGGTGCTGGGAGACTAGAGATGGCTGTTTCGTCCCGGTGGACGGGCCGTGGGCTGGTCCAGCGCCTGGGCGGGTGGCCGGGCGGGACTTCAGCTGGCCTGCCCAGGGCCGGTCATGGCCTTGATGATGCCCGTCATCGTGGCGTCGACCGTTGGTTGATCCACGGCGGCCGTTGACTGATCAATACCGATCGCGGTAACGCATACCGGATCGTATGACCAAATTGTGACCAAACTGTGGTGGCCGCCAGGGCCGTGCCATGCCTGCTGACCGGCCAGCCTCACCCGGTGCTTTCGGGCGCCCATTGCCTCATTGGCAAGTTCTGACGTGTCCCAGCGGTGTCCTGGCCAACTGATCGAGATGGTGACCGAGACAGCCGGCTCCTCGATGTAACCTCCGCCAATGTAGGCAGTCTGCAGGTCTCCCGTGATCTCCTTATTTGTGCCGGCCCACTCGCGCCGGCTGGTTCCCATGAACGTGTACCCGGTGGCGGGGCGCAGCACCCAATCGATGATGGCCTGGTAGTGGCGGCGACGGTCCCAGGCCCGCAACTGCCTGCTCATCGTCGTCAGTGTCGGAGCAAGCCCAACCGCGGCCGTGTGGTCTGGACCGATTACGGCGTGCGCGGACCGGTACCCGGTGGCCGCCACGGTTACGGTCTGCCCGGGGCCTATCCGGTACACCGTGGCGGTGCCATCAGCGCGCGCCGAGGCGTTCGCCCCGTCCGGCATTGCCAATTGGGCCGCCAGTGGGCGGCCGGTCAGCGCGCTGGTAACCGCGATCCGTACCGGAATCGGCGTCAACCGCACGGTCAGCGGTGTCGCCGTTGCCTTCACCTCGGCGGTGTCGTAGTAGCGTGCGTCCACGCGCAGCGCGGCATTCGCTACAAGGCCGTCCATCCGGAACATGCCGCGGGCGTTGGTGACGGCCGATGTCCGGTCGGCGTGCAGGCGTGCGGCGGCGACCGGCTGCCCGGTGAGCCGGTCGATGACGGTGCCGCGTGCCGTCATCCGAGGGGTCGAGACGGCAAACAACATGGCGGCAACCGCCGCCACGACTGCCAGCGCTGCCGCCACGATGAACCACGCCCGCAGATACCACCTGCGTTTCGCCGCCCGAGGCTCTGGCCCGTGCGGCTGCGACATTGACTGCGACATTGGAAACACCGCCCCCGCGGGGCCTGCGCACAGGCCCTTCCCCGCATCAACACTCATGGCCGCCACTGGGCGTGGCCGCCGATTTGAGAATGGCAGCCGCCTCTTGCGCACCCATTGCGCGGTGATTAAGCCATGGCCGAGCGGCACCAGTGTTGACAGCCAGGCCGGGCGCCGTCGAAGCAGCGGGGCGAGCGGATCGGTGCTGCCGCTCCGCGGGGAGCGTGAGCACACCTCAGGCGACGCTAGAGCGCCGGGTCCATCACGATCGAATCCCAGAACTCGCCGCCCCCGGCTCGCCGGTCCCGCTTTCCTCGGCGCGCCTCCTCGGCAAAGCCGCACTTGCGGTACAGCGCGATCGCTGCAGTACCGTGTGCAAACACCTCCAAGCACAGCTTTGGGCAGCCTCTGGCCGCGAGCCCAGCCGATCCGGCCTGCACGAGCGCCGCACCGACACCGCGCCCACCACGGTCGGCGAGCGTTGCCAGCTCGTCCGAAGCGGCGGACCGCGCCGTGCGGCAATCCCGATGATCTGGCCGTCAGCGACCGCGGCGACCAGCCCGCCGACACGCACGAATAGCGCGGCACTTGCCTCAACATCGACCGGCGGCTCGGTCGCAATCCCCCGCCTGCCCCGCCACCGCCATCAGCTCCGCCATCGCCCGCGCATCGCACGCCTGCCAGTCTCACCACGACCTGCGCCAGCGGCATATGCTCGCGCCTGACCGCCAGAGCTCCAACAGGCCTGAAAGGTGCCGCCCACGATCGCGGCAGAGCCTGAAGACCAGGCACCTTTCCAGATGCGTGATCTGCCCGCGCGGGCGAGCAGACCGGGCCGATCTCGCCGAAGATGCAGCATCAGCTGCGCTGATCACCGAGCGTGGCAGATCCACGGTGACGGCGTACACGTAGAACCGCCGATCTGGGCGGCTTGGCGCCGGCTCGATGAGCGTCACCGGGACACGAAGACGGGGTCGTTCTGGTGCTCGTCCGGCCGTAGGCGATGAACGGACGCAGGCCGTCATGCTGGTTCAGCCCGTCGGGCACCTGCGGGATGCGCGCGCCGGGTCTTTCCTCCTGGGTGACGATCTGGGCGAGGTTCGATCGTCATCTCGGTGCAGATGTCGCCGCGGGGGTGACACTGGGATCAGAGGAGACGACGATGCGATACGTGCTGCTGATGCACTACCGGGAGCCGGCCGAGGGAGAGATCGGCGAGGAGGCGATCGCTGAGGCGATGGAAGCTTTCGGCGCCTATGGCCGCGCGCTGGAGGAGGCGGGGGTGCTGCTGTCGGCCGACGTGCTGCAGCCGGCCGCCGCGACGACGACCGTCACCCGCAGAGAAGGAATCTTGCGGGTGCAGGACGGGCCCTTCGCCGAGACGAAGGAGGCGCTGGCCGGGGTGTTCGTCCTGGACGTGCCCGATCTCGACGCGGCCATCGGCTGGGCCGAGAAGTGTCCCGGCGCCCAGTGGGGCGTGATCGAGGTGCGCCCGACCGCGACCGCGTTCGTCAAGGGCCGGTGGACGCGCTGACGTCGGGCGAGGGATGCTGGGTAGCCGGTCCCGGTCCGGGTGCGACGGGGCCGGCGGCCCACGCCGCGGGCCTGGCGGCACGCGACAGTTACGGGCGGCTGCTCGCGCTGCTGTCCGCGTCGACGAGCGACATCGCCTCCGCAGAAGACGCCCTCGCGGACGCCTTCGAGCGCGCGTTGCGGGCGTGGCCCGCCCATGGGGTGCCGCTCAACCCCGACGCGTGGCTGTTTACCGTCGCCCGTAACCGGCTGCGCGACCACTGGAAGTCCGCGCAGGCTCAGCGGGCCTTCCCGCTCGACGACGAGCAGGACTCACTTGTTCATACCGACGACCTCGACGTCGACGCGATCCCCGATCGGCGGCTTGAACTGATGCTCGTGTGTGCGCATCCGGCGATCGAACGCGCCGCGCACACGCCTCTCATGCTCAACACGGTGCTCGGCTTCACCGCCGAGCAGGTCGGCCGGGCCTTCTCGGTGCCGGCCTCGACGATGGCGACGCGTCTGGTCCGGGCGAAGAAGCGCATCAAGGCCGCCCGCATCCCCTTCCGCATCCCCGAGCGGGCAGACCTCTCGGCGCGGATGGCCGCGGTCCTGGAGGCGGTCTATGGCGCGTATGTCATCGACTGGGCGACGACCGGGCCACAGGCCCGCCAACTGCCCTCGGAGGCGCTGCACCTCGCCGAGGTGCTCACCAGGTGCGTGCCCGGTGATCCGGAGGCGCACGGGCTCGCCGCTCTCGTCCAGCTCTCAGCGTCGCGCGCCCCGGCGCGTCTGGACGCGGACGGACGTTTGGTCCCACTGCCCGGCCAGGACCCGTCGCTGTGGGACTCGCAGCTGATCGACCGGGCGCATGAACACCTCCGGGCGGCGCACGCGCGCGGGCAGTTGGGGCGCTTCCAGCTCGAGGCCGCGATCCAAGCGGTGCACTGCGCCCGGCGACAGGTCGGCACGACGGACTGGCCGACGCTGCTGACCCTGCACCGCGTGCTGCACGCGATCGCGCCGTCGCTCGGCAGCGGCGTCGCGCTCGCCGCCGTCACCGCCGAGGTCGAGGGCCCCGCAGCCGGGCTCGCCACGCTCGACGCCCTGCTCCAAGACGCCAGCCAGCACGCCCGCCGCTTCCAGCCCGCCCGAGCCACCCGCGCGCACCTGCTCGACCAGCTCGGACGCAGCGAGCAAGCCGTAGCCGCCTACGACAGCGCGATCGATCTGACTCACGACAACGCCGAACGCCAGTACCTGCAGCACTGCCGTGACAGCGCCAACCGCCGCAGCCAGCACCGCTGGCCCGAGAACCGAAAATGAGCCTGCAGCCACAGCGCCCTCAAGAGCCAACCCAGTCCGGCACCAACCACCCTTCCCCCTCTCCGCGCGCCAGAACGTGGTGTTCTGTGCTTGCCTCACCGGGACAGCCGCAGGCATCACCTCCACGCCCGAATCGGCGATATGCGGCGTTTGCGGGCGATCGTCGGCATCCACCGAGCCGACGCAGAGTAACCGGATTACCAGCCGCATGCCGAGGGCAGGCCAGCCTGATCCATTGCAAGGGCGGCAATGGCACGCGCAAGGCGCACCGTGCTGCGGCAGCCCGGCAAGGCCGGGCAGTCGGCAGTATTGCTTGCGCTGTACGCAGGCAGTAGACACGTTCTGCCTGGTCAAGCCGGGTCGTTGATCTGCTCTGAGCTCTGGCGGCGGCCGGCCAGGCCAGCGGTCGTCACCGTCGGCGGAGCGCCAGATCCAAGGCGGCCGGAGCATCCTTGCTGGCTTCGGTTCCGGTACTCTGCTGCTGTACGGCTCTCGGAACTTCTGGATCAGGTATTCGAAATCTATGTTCTGATCTGCGGTGGAGCTATGGGGATTCGAACCCCAGACCTCTTGCATGCCATCAGCAGGCACCGCGTCCACCCGCATATGTCGCCGCAGGTTACCGTCCTGGAGTGTCCATTTGGATCTGCCTCCGTCCTGGCCGGTTGCTGTACTTTCCCGCTGTATGCCTTCTGGGCTTTCGGTCCGGCCTTCGCTCACAGAAGTGAGTCGGCGAGCCGGAATGCACTGAGCGGGAACCATAAGCCTGTTGGCCCGAGACTCCTCCCAGTCGGGTGGGTCGCACCTGGTGCCTGGCGGGTCATGCTCACAATTGCCGTGGCCGGTAGATGTCGGAGCGGTGCTCGATAGCCACCACGTCGATATGGCGGCGGTGGTCGTCGATGCGGTAGATCACTCGGTAGTCGCCGCCGCGCGCACTGTGCAGCCCCTCGAGCCCGAGCTTGAGGGGCTTGCCCACCCGGTGCGGATTAGCTGCCAGAGACCCATATAGGAACTCCACCACGGCACTGGCGACCTTCTCGGGCAGCCGGGCCACCGCCCGGCGAGACGGGGCTGTCCAAGCGATCGCATACCCAGGCTCGCTCACCGGCCTGGGATCAGGCGCAGTGCTTCATCCTTGCTCAGCACCGGCGCATCAGCGGTGGCGAGTTCAGCCAGGGCCTCCCGGATGTCTGCCAGAAGCGCCTCGCTGCCCATGACGTCGAGGGTTTCCTCCAGCGATTCCAGGTCCTCGACGCTGATGACCACAGCGGCGGGATGGCCATGCTTGGTGATCACGACCCGGCCGTGCTCACGCTCCAACCGCTCCACGACCTCAGAGAGCCGGTTCTTCACCTCCGCCAAGGGCATCTGCTCACCCACCGTCATAGCCATAAGTATAGCTACTTTTAATCGAATGGGTCACTCCCCGCGGAGGTCTCTCTCGCGTGGGAAGCGGAAGCGCCCGGAGGTGCGCGTCGGCGCGCCTGACCGGGCGCTGACCCCGAACGGGGGGATGGCCGCGGTCGCCGGGCTGTGTGAGCGGCTGGGCGTGATCGGGGCGCTGGATGCGGCGGTCGGGCCGGTGAAGCAGCGGGATCGCGGTTTCGGGGCCGGGGAGCTGCTGGCCGGGATCGCGGTGGCGCAGCTGGCCGGGGAGGACTTCCTGGTGGGGCTGGACCGCCAGCGCGCGGATGCGGCCGGGCAGCAGATCACGCCGGTGCCGGGCCTGAGCTCGACCACGGCGGCGGGCGTGGCCCGCCGGATCACCGCCGCGCAGTGGCTGGCGGTGGAGACCGGGCTGGCTGCGGTCACGGAGCGGACGATGACGCTGCTGCCCGCGGCGCGGGCGGCAGCGCTGACCGAGGGGCCGGTGACCATTGACCTGGATGCCACCGGCGTCGAGGTCTACGGCAGCAAGAAACGCGGCGTGGCTTACAACTACCAGGGCCAGCGCACGGGGCGCCCGCACGTGGCGGCGTGGGCCGAGACAGAGATCGTGCTGGCCGCTGACCTGGGCTCGGGCACCAATGACCCACGCGCGACCGGGCCGGATCTGCTGCGCCGGGCGCTGGCTGCCCTGCCGGAGCGGGCACGCGCCAGGGGGCGGGTGGCGCCGCGCGCCGACGCCGGGTACTTCGCCGGCGCGCTGGCCCGCGCCGGCGAAGACGAGCACATCGCCTTCGCGATCGGCGCCAGGAGGATCGCCCGCTGTGGCGGCTGCTGGACGGCATCCGCGAGGAGAGCTGGCGCGACGCGACCGGCATGGACAATGCCCAGGTCACCGTGGCGGCCTACTGCCCGGACTGGTGGCCCGCCACCACACGGCTGCTGATCCGCCGGGTCCGGCTGGACCCCGGGCAGGTCTCGGCTGACCCGCGGTCGCGGCGGCGCCGGACCCTGCACCCCGGCCAGCGCTGCCTCCCGGTCGCCGAGCTGGAAGACGCGGGCGCGATCTACGCCTACTCGTTCATCCTGACGAACCTGGACGTGTCCGCGCCGGACAAGGCCGCCGCAGCGGAGCACTGGTACCGGCGCCGCACCACCATCGAGAGCATCTTTCGTGACAGCAAGCACGGGGCCGCCCTCCGCCACCTGCACCCGCATCTTCAAGCCCTCCGACGCTTCGTGATGGACGACGCAAGGTAACCACGTCCACCACGCAGGCCGCCTGGCCTCACACCCTCCTCATGCACGTCACGGACAGCGGCTCACCGGCTGGAGATAACATCCGGGTACCCCCGGGTCAATGCCGCCTGGATGTGGGGTGCCCTGCTCGCGGCCAGCATGGCCGCCTGGCTGGCCAGCTCACCGCCGCCAGCCGCGGCGAGACCATCCTGGCCGGTCACGGCGTCCGCGGCGGCAAGGCCACGATCGAGACCCTGCGGCGGCGGCTGATCGCCGTCCCCGGCCGGCTGGTCCGCCACGCCGGGCAGCTCATCCTGCGGCTCCCGCCCGGCGACCACCTGCTCGCCGAGGTCCTCGCCCGCCTCCGGGCCCTCCCCGCGCCGTCCTGACCAGCCCAGCCCGAAAGGCCCCGACCGGAACCCGTCGCCGCCCGGCTTCCTCACCAGCCGCGAATACCCGGTTAACGATCTAGGGGGTGCCGGCGAGCACGTGCATATCAACTAGCTCTGGCGTGTGGTCGGTGGCCTCACACGTTCAAGGGCTCTCGGCGTTGATCACGCTCGTCATGCGCTGGCTGCAGGCATTCGCCGCCTGACGCTGGCTGTGAGCGCGGCCTTCGTAAGACAAGCCTCCTAGCTGCGATGGTCCCGGGTGCTCTGGTTGCGGCGAAATGCCGGTGATCGGACTGGTGTCCTGGTGCCCGAGCCGACACTGCCGACCGCAGGGCACTGCTGGCTCATGAGGTGCCGGTGATCGCCGATTTTGGGACCTCAGGCCCATGACGTCGCTCACAGCGTGGCGTAGCGTACAGTTTGCTTAGTTCTCGCCTGGAGCGGGTTAGTTGTGACTGAGGAATCAGCGCAATTGCGGCTGCCTGGGTGCGGATCTTGTCCACGTCGGGGTGCGTTAATGAGAGAGCCGAACGTATTATGGGGGACGTCGTTCGACGCGATAGCCGTCTCTGGTGTCGTTGTTGAGTTCGTGAAGCTGGCTGAGATATTTATGAACCTGGGATATCTGGTTCATCTGGATCTCGGTTATGACATCAAGGAAGATAAGGGGAATTTTTTTAAGCCGTATGCCGATGAGGTTCGTTGGCTGCCCGCCTGGGTTCACCTCGACCGGATTGACGACCTTGATCACGTGCCCGGCTATAATCCAGGTTTCGTGCGCCAGGTGCTGCGCGACGTGGTGCAAAAAGGCGAGCCCGATGGGCTGCTTCCCCGAGTCGATGCGGTCAGCGCTGCGGTGGCGCGGCGAATTATCCAGAAGTGGGAGAGGTTAGGCGTCTCGTTCGTGATCGTGGAGAATGGGACACTTCCAGAAAACATCGCCTATACAAAGGGTCTGTACGCCGCCATCGAGGCGTACGGCCGCGCACGCGGCCTGGACCGGTATGTGCTGTGGCGCGACCATGACCTGATGTGGTCCAGCGAGCCCGGCGTCAGAAAGTATGGAGAATTCCCTTATCGCGCCGCAGTGCGGCCGGTCAACTCTTCGTTCATCCAGTACATCGCGCTACACGACGAAGCTCGCCGTAAAATGGCTGAATGGGTGCCCGGGCTGCAGAACATTGAGGTTTTGCAGAACACGTTTACCTATGCTCCGGCCGTTGTTAACGAACGCAACGCAGATTTCCGGCGGCGTTTTGGCATCCCGGAGAACGCGTTTTTGATCGGCCGGTACACCAGGATTATCCCGCAAAAGCGCATCGACCGGGACATCCATCTGCTGGCCGCTGTGAACATCGAGCTGGCGGCCCGCGGGACCGGCCGCTCGGCTTATCTGGTCGTCGCGGGCGACACCGGCGAGTGCCCCGCCGAGCACTCATCGCTGTCCCGCCTCGCAGGGTCACTGGGCGTCGGCGACCGCGTTGTGTTCACCGGTCAATTGGCACCGGCAGCAGTCTCCGGCGGCGCGAACTGCGGCTTTTCCGTCCGTGACCTGCTCGCTCATGCTGACCTCGCCTCGTTCCTTACCTCCTATGACTACGAGAGCTATGGCAATCCGATCGGGGAGGCCATCGCTTCTTGCGTGCCCTATATCACCACGCGCTACAAGGTTTACGACGCGGTGTATGGGGACAAGGGGTTCCAGGCGCTGGTGCTAGAGATCGCAGCCCACAAAGACCACCTGCCGAGCCGCGAGTTCGCCGCAGTGGTGACGGATCTGCTGGTGGATGAGGCGCAGCGGCGGGCAATGGCTGAATTCAACCACCGGCTCGGTCGGCCATACTTTGCGCCCGGCCGGGCGGAGAGGCTGGTTCGGCAAGTCTGCCGTCCCCATGCGCCGCAACCAGCCTCCGCCGGCGTGGAATGGCCGGTGCCGCCTATGGGCGCGCAGGTGCGGATGAGCGTCGTGGTGCCGGTTTTCAACGAGGCCCACAACATCGCTTCGGTGCTGCAATCGATAAGTGACCAGCGCGACGACCGGGGAACTCTGGACCCGACCACATATGAGGTCATCCTGGTCGACAACAACTCCACCGATGACACCGTGGAAATCGCGGAGAAATTCGCGGCCGAGCACCCAGAGCTCGCTATCCACGTGATCCGTGAAACCGAGCAGGGCGTGGCGTGCGCGAGGAAAGCCGGCATGGATCTCGCCGCGCGCCGCAGCCACCAACGCGACCGTGAACACCACGTGGACCGGCCGTTCTACCTCGTATCCGCGGACGCGGACTGCGTGGTCGATCAGCGATGGCTCGGTGAGCTTCTGCGCGCCATGACCTCCAGCGGCACCGCCATCGGCGTCTGCGACTACTACTATCCGGCGTGCGCCTTCATCCACCGCCCACGGCTTTGGGAGGTGATTCAGCGCACCCTGCGCTGCCGGCAGGTGGCCTGGCGCGTGTTCGGGGGATTCCCGGACGGTAAAGGGTTCGCGGTCGACCGGGACAAGTACGAGCGGATCGGTGGCATCGAGATCAGCTACCAGCTAAAAGATGGCCGGTTTGCTTGCCACCTGTCCGATGACTGGGATTTCGGCATCAAAATGCGGGCGTCATCCGAGAGCATCGTCTACGTACCGGCGTCTCGCGTGCAGATCAATCCGCGCCGGGTGGACCACACCATAGGTGAAGTGATCGCCGGCAAGGCCTATGGGACAAGAGGAATCATCACCATGCGCAATGTCCGGGTGCCGCGGAGCCGCGCCCCCGACCGGCTTGATCTCAGCGCCGCGCAGGCCCGGCAGGCGTGGGAGTTCTCGATTAAAGACTTCACGCCGAAAAACATGATCCTGCCCCTGCTGCTCACTCCGTCATTCGCCGAGCAGGAGCGGGTATGGGAATTCCTCACCCGCTCGCTGGCGGAACGGCTCGTCGACCGTGCCGCCGAGATGAAGGCGGAGATGAGCCTGACCGACTTCCTCCCGATGCACTCCTACAAGACGCCTTGCTACCGGCTCTACCTGGAATTCGCCGAGGAACTGTTCACCCGGCTTCGGGTCACCGCCGGTGCGGACATCGGCCATCCGCCGCCGCTGCCGACCTGCCTGGCGGCCGTGCCGAAGGCCAGGTTCCGCGAGTTGGTGCGCTACTACTGCGAAGACCGGGAGTCCGGCGAGGCGCACGACTACTTCGGCAACGGAGGCGTCTTCTGATGAGCGCGACATACGAACAGACGCTGGTATCGCTTCGCGCGGTGGACCCGGCATACCCGGTCCCCGGGATCGCTGACGTCCTCGCGGCACCGGAGAACAGGCACCTGCTCGAGTATGTCGCCGAAGATCCTTTCGGGGCGCACGTCTTCCCTGGCAGCATTCCCGGCTACCCGCCTGAGTACTTCCTTACCGATCTGGACGCGCAACTCGTCGGCTCCGGGCCGATCCACTTGTGGGCCTACATCCCGACCTGCCGTTACCGCTGCCGCTTCTGCCAATATCCGGTGGTGCTTGCCGTCGGGCAACCCAGCATGGTCGGCGGCAAAGCCGCCGCGTGGGCCGACCTCAACGTGGCGGAGGCGCGACTGTGGCTGGCCCGGGTGCCCAACCTCGCCGCGGCGCCAGTAGGTGAGTTCAACGTGTTCGGCGGCACGCCGTCGCTGCTGCCGCCGGAGGCCATCGCCAAGCTGCTTGGCTTTTATCGGCGGAACTTCAACTTCACCGAGGACACCACGATCAGGTTCGAGGGCGACCCGACCACGCTGACCCCCGAACTGCTGAGCTGCCTCGCTGCGGAGGGCTGCACGAAGGTGTCGTGCGGGGTCCAGTCGTTCGACGACGAGGTGCTTGCGCTTTCCGGCCGCCCGCACACGGCGCAGGACTGTCTTGAGTTCATCCGCAACGCCCAGAAGATCGGCTTCGACTGGGTCAGCGTCGACCTGATATTCGGCCTGCTGGACCAGACCGTCGCCAGCGTCGAGCAGGACCTGCGACATGTGCTCGAAACTGGCCTGACCGCGGTGGTGTGCGCGAAACTCCACCTCAAGTCCTACGCCGACACCCGCACCGCCGTCGCAGGGCAAAAGCCCGCCGCGTGGCAGATCCCGGCTTACCGGGACCGGCTGGCGCGCAGCGGCCATCACTGGCCGACGCTGGGCGAGCAGTATCAAATGCGCGACGTTCTCGTCGGCGGCCTGGTCGAGCGCGGATACGTCGAGCATCCGACCATGTACTTCGCCCAACGTGACCAAGGGCAAGGGCCGGAGAAATGGAAGGCCATCATGGTCGACCAAGATAAGCAAGAGGCCGAGGTCGCTATCGGCCTCGGCGGAAGCTCTAGCTGCCGGACCTCGGAAGCCATCACCACGGTCAGCCCGGACGGCTACATCCGCGCGGTCACCTCTGGAGTGATCCCACTGGCCTCGGGAACTCGCTTCGACCAGCACAGCCGCGAAGCCAGAGCGATCAAAATGGGGTTGTCCACCTGCCAGCCTCTTTCCGAGCGACTGCACCAGCAGCGCTTTCCCGGCCGCTCACTGTTCGCCGACCCCTGGCGCACCAAATTCGAGAACCTTGCGGACCGCGGCCTCGCCGCCCTCGACCCCGCCGCCGACCAGGTCTGTCTCACCGAAGCAGGCTGTCAACTAGTCGAGGCGATAATCAACACCGAGCTGTGACGCCAACGGTGGCCAGCGAAGCAAAGATGCCATATGCCGCGGGAGCGCCAGCTTCGTTCGCAGCAGCGCGTGGAGAACAGGAGGCTGGGAAACCGGCCGTTTCGGCCCGCGCCAACACGCGACGAGATCCCTACCCGAGATCGTTTGAGCGAGGCGAACAGACCTTGCTCCGTAAACTGGCCCACGTGATCAGGGCTGTGGTGTTCGATGTGGGCGAGTGCCTGCTGAATGAGACCAGGGAATACGCAACGTGGGCGGACTGGCTAGGGGTGCCTCGTCACACTTTTTCTGCAATGTTTGGCGCGGTCATCGCGCGCGGCCTGGATTGGCGTGAGACATTCCAGGTTTTCCGCCCCGGGTTCGACCTGGGCGAGGAGCGTGATCGACGTGCCGCGGCTGGGCGGCCGGAGTGGTTTGACGACGATGATCTTTATCCAGATGTGCGCCCCGCTCTGAGCAGGTTGCGTGCCGAGGGCATGTGGGTGGGTATCGCGGGTAACCAAACAGTGCGCGCTGGTGGGATTCTCCGATCGTTGGACTTGCCGTCGGACATGATCGCCGCGTCAGATGACTGGGGGGTGTCCAAACCCGATCCTGCGTTCTTCCGCTGCGTGGCGGAGGCTGTGCCATGCGAACCCGGCGACACCCTATACGTGGGCGACCGGCTCGACAACGACATTCGCCCTGCCAGCGTTGCAGGCTTGAAGACGGCACTTATCCGGCGCGGCCCCTGGGGGATTATCCAGCAGAACGATCCGGAGGCCGATCGGGTTCCCACAATACGCATTGACTCGCTGACTGAACTCCCCATGCGGATCGCCACGATCAACGCTGGAGCGCGCTGAGCCTCGTTCCCCATGAGCACACGCGGTAGCGACTGACGCAGACCTACCGATCCCGCCGAACTCTGCCGCATTGAGCACGGTGCTCGTCTACGAGGCCGCAAGCGCCACATCCGTGCCTTTTGAGAGTCTGATTGTTAATGTTCTCCTGTGCCACCCTTGACTTGCTCACGCCGGCGGCCCGCGTGTCCCAACCACCAGGTGTCGCGTCATGGAAGCTAACTCGATTCACTACGGAACAATAGTAGGCAGCGCTGCAGCTTTAATTAGTGCTGTGGCGTCGGTTGCGCTGGTCCTAATAGCTCTTCTTTTCCGTGGAGAGGTGCGTGCCGCCAGGCGCCGCCCGAAATCTTCGTTTGCTCTTCGACCCAGCAAGTACGACTGACTCTATCATAATTACCATCAATTCGCGAGAAGAATGTTGGTTTCGATTCCGCGCTCGTAACGAGGTAGGCCGGGAAGTTGCCGCTGGCGTCCAGCTACTGCTGCTAGAAGCGCGCAGAGAGGACGCGGCGCAACACCACGCGGTTCCCATGCGCCCATTTCAGGCAACCGACCTAGAAGCAGTTCGCGTAGAGATACCAGCGGGCGTTGATCGCCCGTTTGACATTTTCCATCTCGAGCGGGATTCCTCGCCTAGCGCTGAGCGGCCCACCGTGCCAGGACTTGTGCTCGCCTTGACACCGCAATCAAGGGTTCGTAGAGATCATTTAGCGCCTGGCCGGTACTGTCTTACCCTAGCCCTGATCGCGGACAATTGCGACGCTACCTATTGGCAGGCTGACCTGCTTTTCAAGAAACAGTGGCTTTTGGAAGGTAGCATAAATGATTCGGTAGAGGTGTCAGCCCCAGTTAGAGTAGACAGACGCTGAGATAGACCAAGATCTACGCATCAGCGATTGTGACCAAAAGATCGGCAGGCACGGGCGATCAAGATGTCGTGATCTGCGACAGAGAACCAGCGGAGCCAGCTGGGAAAGGTGGCCGCCTCGAAGGCCAGCACGTCGGCCAGGTCGGCGCTGGCCGCCCGGGTCATCGTGACCCCCGCGCGCGCGGCGCGCTCCCAGGCACCGGGTGGCGGGCGGTAGCGCGCCAGGTCCGTCACCAGGACGAGGGTGTCATGGCTGTCCCGCCAGCCGCGGGAGGCGAAGAACTGCACCGCGCCAGGCAGATCCAGGGGCACGCCGGGCCAGTATAAGAACCGGCTCCGCTGGCTGGGGTCACGCCGGTGGCGCCGCCCACCCGTACCTGCTCCAGGGCCGCCGCCAGCAGGCTTGTGCCTATCCCGTGCCGCTGATGACCAGGATCAGCGGGATACTCCCGGCCACATCCACAGCCGCAAAACCCACCGGATCGTGGATCCGGCCTCGGCCACCAGGCCCTCGCCGCGCCGCGGTATACCGGCTGGCAGTAGCGGCCACGATGGCGGCAACGCCGCGCGCCAGAGCCTTTCCACCCACGCCCGGTCAGCGCCTGCCGCCAATGGCCGTATCCGCCACCGCACACGGCCATCATCCCCCCGCACCTTGGGGCGCACCGAACGCCCAGTTCGGGACGCGGTAGAGGCTGCCATGCTGAGTGTCGAGCCGCCGAGCATATCGGCGGCAGTGCGCGCGAGCGTCTGCGATAGCGGGCCGGTGCCTGGAGGTTGTGGTATCGCCCTCCCGGAGCGGAAATCTCACAAGCGGGCGCTCGCTGGTGTCCCCGACGTACCTGATCGCGGCAGATGCGGATGCCTGGCACTCACGCCGGCCGTGCAGTCGTCCGCAATGATGGTCTCGTGGACGAGCAGATCACGCCGATCCTTCGCACCGATGATGCCGAAACTGCCCTGGCCTGGTATGCGCGGCTGGGCTCCGCCAAGGAATGGGAGCACCGCTTCGAACTGGGTTTCCCGCTGTTCGTGTCGATCTCGCGTGGGCCCATGCGGATCTTCCTGTCGGAGCACAAGGGCGATGCCCGCCCCGACACGCTGGTCTATCTTCTGAGCGTCCACGACATCGATGCGGTGGCCACCGAGTTCGGTCTGACCGTGCAACAAGCTCCCTGGGGGCCCGAGGTCGAGCTACGTGACCCGGACGGCAACCGGCTGCGGATCGGTCCGGCATAGAGCTGAACGCCCGGCTTGTGACGCGCGTTGGAAGGGACGGTCGTCAGCGAACCTCCGCTGCGCATCCCTGGCACAGGCAGGCCCCGCTTTCGCGCGACATGCGGCAGATGCGGATGCCGTCCCGGGTTCTGGCGGTGGCTCCTAGGACGCCTATGAACAAGGCTTGTCGACAAACGGCCTGTGTTCGCTGTGCGGGCCGGACATGCCGTGACCGGTTCGGGCCCGTCCCCTGGTTTTCGTGACGAGCGGCGCCTGGCGGCCTGCTGAATCCTTCCGTGCCCGCGCCGCGGGCCGGAGCCAGCCGGTCAGGCCAGGATCCATGCGCCGCCGCAGCGGGTCAGGCCGCCGTTGACCAGGGTCCGCAGGTTCAGCCCGGCGCACCGGTTGTGCAGCCAGGCGTCGTTCTTGGCCGTGCCGATGTAGCGGAGCCTGACCCGGCGGCCGTTCTGGGTCGCGATCCAGGCGATGGTCCGCTCGATGCTCGACCGGGTCGGGTAGGCGCGCTTGAACTCCTCGGTCCTGGCCTGGGCGCGGGCCTCGCGGAGCAGGCCCTCATGCGGGTGGATGGTCACCGACCGGCCATCTTTGGCGGTGGTGCATCTTTCCCGCAGCGGGCATCGGGCGCAGGCGACGCCGAAGGTCACGGTCCGGTTCTTGCTCATCTGGCGGATGACGCCGTTCGGGCAGGTGACGGTGCCCTGCTCCTCAGCCACGATGAAGTCATCGATCGTGAAACCGCCGGGCACCGCCGGGCGCAGCGGCCCGGGCTTGATGACAGTGTCGTGCCCGCCGTCACGGTAGTCAGCGCGGGCCTGGCCGGTGCCGTACGCCGAGTCGCCGTACATCTCCAGCCGCTGCCCGCCCGCCGTGTCCTGCCCGCTCGCCGCCGGGTCAGCATCGCCTGCCGGCTCACCGTCGCGCACCGTCTTGGCGAGCATGTCTTCGGTCTGCTGCACCACCATGCTGGCCTCGGTGGCCTGCTCTTCCGCCGCGCCCTGCCCGCCCGCTGTGCCCTGCTCCTGTGATGTGCCCTGCGGCCCGTCGTCGTCCGCGGGATCCGCTGCCGCCTGCGGCCCGGTGCGGTGGAACCGGTCGCGGCCGGCCATCTTCACCCCGTTCTCCGCATCCGTGCTGCCCTGCCCGGCGGCCATCGTCATCTCGCAGTCGGTGATCAGCCCGGACTCCGGCTCGGCGGCCACATGCCCGCGGAACCCGTCGCGGCGCTTCGACTTGCTCTTGCGGGTGTGCCGCGCCTGGCGGTCGATGGTGCTGATGACCCGGTCGGGGGCGACCTTGCGGGCGATTCGCCACCGCCCGTCCGTGCCGTCGGAGTCCTGCGCGGGCTCTACGTCCTGCCCGGCGACCAGCGCCAGCAGCCCCAGCGCATCGGCCTCGGCAGCCTCCCGCTGCGGCGCGCCGTCAGCAGCGAGCTCCGCCAGCACTGCCAGCGCGTCGTTCACCAGGGCGCTGACCAGGTTCTCCTTCGCGGCCGGATCATCCCAGTCGATGCCCGGCTTGCCGGGCCGGGAGTAATCCAGCGCGCACACCCGGCTGATTACCTCCGCCGCGCCGGGCACCACCCGCGCGACCTTGCGCATCGCGGCCACCAGCTGGGTCACGGTGTCCTGGGTCGCCACGGCGTCGTCGAACACCGTCGAGTCCACGCACCGCTTGCGCCGGCCGGCCAGGATCCCCGTATCCGAGATCACCGCCGCGACCGCGTCGAACACCCGGTCCGGGCGGGACGAGGCGGCGATCCGCCGCCGCCAGTACACCAGCGTGGAGGGGTCGAACGACATCTGGGTCAGCGACCGGCCGCACGCCACCTTCCACCGGATGCCGGACTTCAGCGCGTCCGCCGTCTGCGGATCGGACAGGTCATGCAGCTCCTTCAGCACCAGCACCGCCCCGACCAGGTCGGCAGGCAGCGACGGCCGCCCGGTCCGCGAGGGGAACAAGTCCGCCGTGAAGCTGTCGGGAAACAATTCCGTGCGGTGGGCGGCCAGGAACGCGAACACGCTGCCCGCAGGGACCAGGTGCCCGGCGATCATCTCGGCGTCCAGCAGCTCCCGGTCCAGCCGTGATCTTCCCTGCATGAGAAGATCATCCCAGATCATCGAACACACTGCCGGCAGAAACGCCCGGATGGTCCGGTCAGTTATCCGGATGGTCCAGTCAGTTATTCAGAGCCGTCCTAGGCTCACGTTGTGGCCCAGGCTGATCGTGATCAACGGCCCGCCCGGGTGTGGTAAGTCCACGCTGGCGCGCCGCTACTCCGATGAGCACTCGCTGACGCTGAACCTGGACATCGACCGGCTGCGCAGCTCGATTGGCCAATGGCGCGATGATCCGCGTACGGCGGGCCCGCTCGCCCGTGCGGTCGCCCCTGCCGCCGCGCGGGTGCACCTGGCCGCCGGTCACGACGTGGTGATCCCCCAGTTCCTGGGCCGGGCCGACTTCCTTGAGCAACTGGAGGACCTCGCGCGCGATGCCGGCGTCACTTTCTGTGAAATCATCCTGCTCGACAGCGAAGAGAATGCGCTGCGCCGCTTTGCCGAAAGAGGCCGCCAGGCAGACGGTCAAGCGCGGGACGCGCACGAGACCGCGGACCACCGCGGCGGCGCGGATGAGCTGTCGGCGATGTATGACCGCCTGATCTCCCTCGTCGCCGCCCGACCGGCGCAATGGTCATACCCACCCGCAATGGCCAGGCGGAACAGGTCTACCAGGACGTTCTGAGCGCCCTGTCCTAGGCTCCGGCCCGCTCGGCACCCAGCCTGCGGCCAACCGGAGCGGCTCGCGATCGGCGGCGTGGCCGGGAAGCGGCAAATGAGCGCGTTCGCCGCTCGGTTATTTGTCGTGCGCAGAGTTGCGCGCCGGCCACCCGCTTACCAAGCTGCCCCTGACGCTGATCTCGCTGCGCCGTAAGCCGGAACCGGTCAGCTCCTCGGCACGCGACCGCCGAAAAAGACTTGGGTCTCGACGAGTTGGCCATTCCGCACCGTGGTGAACTCGGTGTTGCGGTAACGTTCGCCGGTCTTCAGCTCGTACTCGTACAAGATGAAGACGCCGTCCTCATCTGCGCTGACGAGTTCCAGGACCTCCTGGGAGATGAAACGGTCCGCGGTGGGGAAGCAGCGCTCGAGGAACTGTGCCTTGCTGATGTGATCATCTTGCGGGCTAGTAAAGACGAAATCCTCCGCGAGGAGCCGCTCAGCCACTTCCCTGTCTTGCGCGATGTATGCGTCGAACGAAGCGCGGACGATGTCCGTACTCGACATGAGGTCTCCCTGTCTTCACTGTCGGCCACGGCCGTCCCTGGGCACGCTAGCCAAGCCCATCGCCGGCCGGCAAGGCTGCAGCGATGCACGTCCGCACTCGTGGTCCGTCCGCCAGCGATAACGCCCGCGGTGCGGCAGATCAGTGCGCAACGGCGCCGACGGCCGGAACGACTTCAGGAACATGCAGCGGCTAGCTACAACGGAGACCGTAGGCGTCAGCGCTGCAGGACGTCGGCGACCTTCTGCTCGCCTTCGCCGGCCAGTCGCCGCCGACGCGCGGCGATCGACCCAGTCGTTAGGGTCGTTGCCGCATTGGGGGGCGAACGTGCCGAGGTCAGCTGGGCGGTCGGCGGTGGCTCTGATGGTGCGGTCGAGGCTGGCTAGTTTGGCTGCGGCGGCGTTGCGGCTGGTCCAGAGGCCTTGGACTCTGCCGAGCCAGCCGTTGCCGCGGGCTTCTTCGATGCGGTCGTTGGAGGTCGGCGATGATCTGGGCGATCCGGGTTCGGGCACGCGGGTCGACTCGCAGCATGGGGCAACGAATGGCTGCCTAACCTCGCGCTGCAGACGGACGGCAATCTCGTGATCTACGACGGTGCCCCGGGGCAGAACCGATCTGGGCCACCGGCACCTGGAACCTGCCGAACGAGCGGCGATCGTACCTCGAGATGCAGGACGACGGCAACCTCGTCATCTACCACAGTGGTCGGGCGCCGATCTGGGCCAGCGGCACTCGACGGTAACGGATGCGTGACGGCAAGAGGTCTGGGCCAGCGATGAATTCTCGCACTTGGTGCTTCGATCGTTGACAATTTATCTGTCCCGTTGGACAGGCACTCAAGCGTCGGTCGTCAAGCTGGCCTGAGTGGCGTCCTCAGGACGGCACTGTCACAGAGCTCCGCTCGCGGCAACGGGAGGCAACAGATGCAACAGGCACCAGTCAGCAGGAACGGCATCCACCCGTGGGTGGATGAGGGTCGCCAAAAGGTACGTGCGGGTGTGCTGATCGCTGGACCTCAACCTAGCTGGAAGCGACACCTTGAGGTCGCCCATCTGGCAGAAGAGCTCGGTCTTGACTCCCTATGGGTCGCTGACCACCCCATGATTTCTCGGTGACTGCTGGACCAAGCTGTCCGCCCTGGCGGTCACCACGCGCCGTATTCGGTTAGGATCACTGGTGAGCTGTGTCTACTACCGCAGTCCGGTCTTGCTCGCCCAGACGGCAGCAGATGTCGGCCGTTGGAGCGGGGGTCGTCTCGTTCTCGGCTGGGTATCGGAGACCAGCCAGGTGAGTTCGCGCAACTGGGTCTGCCTTTTCCCAGCACGCGAGAGCGCCAAGCGGCTCTTGAGGAGACCGTACACGTCTTGCGGGGAGTCTCGGGCACGACGCCGTTCACGTGCCAGGGAAGCTACGCGCGGGCCGAGCAAAGCCACATACCGTCGGCACCGGCGCAGCAGCCGTACATTCCGCTGCTCATCGCCGGTGGCGGCGAACGAGTGACGCTACGTCAGGTGGCCCAGTATGCCGATGCCGCCAACTTCGGGCCGCACGTGCACAGCGGCGGCGCCGCACGCGTGGAAGACGTCGCGCGCAAATGCGACACCATTCGTACCTACTGCCAGACGTTCGAGCGTCCTGTCGACTCAATTCTGCGAACTCACCTGACGCTTCCATTGGTATTGGGAGAAACGACTTCCGCCATTGCCGCTAAACAGGAGACCGTCTCACCTGCCCTGCGTGAGGCGGTCCGCTCCGGCATCTTCGAGGGCTCTCCGTCCGACGCGATCACTCATTACAACGCTCTCATTCGAGCCGGCATGCAGTACCTAATTGTTGCTATGTGGTACAACGATCTGGAAACGCTGCAACTGTTTGGCCAGCGGGTGCTCCCTGCCCTGGCTGGCTCTGCCAGCTGAGAGGCCGGCGGCCCCGGCGCGGCGTCGTGCCCTCGCGCCTTGGGGGAGTGTGGCACGGTTGTGAAAGTCGAGCGAGCGGGCTGGCGTGCTTTTGCCGTGGTGGGGCCGAGAGCCGGGTCCACCCCCCGCGAGAGTGCACTCCGAACAGGGTCCACCCCCCGCGAGAGTGCACTCCGAACAGGCCACCTGCGCAGCTTCCTCGACGATCGCGCCGACGCCACAACACGCGCGTCGGTGGGACGCCGCGGCTTACTATCCCGACGGTAGGACCGACGAGGAACTGTAGCGGCAAGCTTGCAACGACCCTGACTCTTACGCAGCACGAACAGTTCCTGGTTGCTACTCGGGATCTGAGCGCCGTTGGCGAGGATAGTGACGGCACCGTTTGAGGTGCTTCGCAAGAACCGCCATGCTGGCCTTCCACAACGCGGTGGCCCGCTACAGCGCGATCGCGGCAGACCGTGCAGGCAACCTCGCGGCGCATCTCGCCCGCGCGGCCACCCGCGGAAGGCATGGACCTGGTACGCGCGCTCTCCTCCGCGGCGTGCCGCGCCGTGGTCTAGGAGGTTCGGCGTACCGCCTGCCTCGGGCGTCGCCGCGGCGTTCGCCGAACTCGCTGCCGTATGGCGTGGTCGGCGACCAGGTCGCCGGCGGCCTCGCGCTTCCGGCGAGGCGACGACGTTGGTCTTGGAAGTCTTTCGTCGATATCCGGCCGTAGAACGCGAACCGCAACCAATTCGCGGAAGCGTTCATCTGCCGACGTGAACGACTTTGCCCGCGTGCCTCTTGCCAGGAGCGCAGGCGTGGAGCAACGTGAGCGACGAGGTGACGCCGCAGGACAACGCCAGCAGTCCGAGGGGGTTGAGGGACCATGTTCCACGCCGCAAACCTTCCCATTATCGGCGAATTCGCCGACCCGACGTTGCTGGCCGAGCTCGCTGCGGAGGCGGAGCACGCGGGTTGGGACGGGGTGTTCGTCTGGGATACCTTGCTGTTCAATGTCGAAGTCATGCCGCCAGTGCTCGACCCCTGGGCCATGCTTGCCGTGATAGCGACATCAACGACCCACGTGAAAATCGGGCCCATGATCGCGCAACTGGCACGTCGTCGGCCGTGGGAGGTGGCGCGTCAAGTCGTCACGCTCGACCACCTGTCGCATGGCCGATTCATCCTCGGGGCCGGCCTCGGCTACGCGGGCGAGGCGGACTTTGGGAATTTCGGGCTGCCATCGGACGCACGAGTGCGAGCGGACCTGTTGGACGAGAGTTTGGATGTGATTGCCGGACTGTGCTCCGGCGAACTATTCGCATATCGGGGTCGCCACTACACGATCAAGGAGACGGTCTTCCGACCCTCTCCGGTCCAGAGCCATATTCCAGTCTGGATCGGCGGCTATTGGCCCAACAAGAGGCCGATGCGGCGCGCCGCCCGCTGGCATGGAGCGTTCCCAGCACCACAGGTCGTCCCGACCGCCGACGGCTTCGCCGCGATGCCGTTCCCGCCCGAGGAGGTTTCTCGCGTCCGTAGTTATGTCGAACAACACCGGTCGAGCGAGACACCGTTCGATCTCGTGATCAGCCACGCGTTACCACTCGACGACCCTGCGGCAGCCGCCGACGAGGTGCAACGGTATGGGCAAGCCGGGGTGACATGGATCGTCCGTGACTGGCTGCCCTGGGAGAGCGGGCCCGACGAGGTGCGAGCTCAGCTGCGACGTGGGCCGCTGGGAGTTGCGTGAGAAGACTCTGACACCGCCGCCGCGCATTGCCGTGTCGCCCCAGCACGGAAGGGGCGTCCGGTGTCCATGAGCACCCGCCTGCGGCCCGCGCGCTTGCGGTGGCCGCCTGCTCCAGTGGCGACAGGCCCTAGTCGGTTCCCCAGGGCGCAGCCGCCCCAGGTTGCAGCCCATATCGGCGGATCCAGCGCGCCGCCGCTTAAGACTTCCGTCACGTTCGGTGACAAAGTTGACGGCATTGGCCAGCGGCGGCGGGCGGATCCCGGTGGCTGCCGGAAAGGGCCGCCCGGCGGGGCTCGTTGGAACCGGCGTGGTGGATCGCCCGGGCCGGCGGCGGGGTCAGCGGTGGGCAGCGCCCGGTGGGCGCGGCGTTCTGCTTCGCCCGGATGCTGGCGAACGAGGCGCAGTCCGCCGTTTCCCAGGCGGGCGCGACCCGGCCGACCCACCATTGCCCGGCTTGCCGAAGTCGGTACCAAGCTCACCGGAGTAGGTGAGGGTGGTCGTGCCGCTGTGCTCGGTGAGGGCGAACTGTTCGGCGACGTGCGGCACCGGGCGGCGAACGAGCCGGAAACTAACCCGGTGCGGCCGGTCGAACGTGATCGTCTCAAGCGTGGTGGCGGTGAGCCGGCCGCCGTGTTTCGGGCTGCTACGAAGAGCCTTACCCGGCTGACCTGGCAAGTCGCCGGGATCCTTGCGGTCGGCCTGCTATTGATCGCCGGCGGGGTCTTTGTGCCGGGGGTCGCTTGGCAAGTTACCCTCATCGCGCTTGGCGTTCTCGTCGGCTCGCCGCTCGCGATCTTGGTCGTTAGCCGCAGGATCGCGTTTCGCGCCGACCGGGAAGGCCTCACGTTCGGGCCCGCATCCGGTGCTGTACGCGCCGGGAATGCGCTTCTCCTGGGTGTCCGTCCCCTGGAAAGATGTCAAGGAGATCAGACTTGACAAGGAGCCGGTCAGGGGCGAGGGCTCGGGGGGAAAGTTCATCCGAACCGTTCCTCGCCACCGGGGCAAAGCAGCAGCCGAGCAATCTCTATGGCTGGCCTACTGCCGCCTGGACCTTGAGCGCCTTGCAGCTGCCACCGCCGCCCACGCCCCGCGCGTTGCCATAGGCGACACCCGTAACATCGATGCCGATCCGGATGCTGAGTCTCGCAGCCGATGGGGCTTCCTAAAGTGACAGCGCACACAAGCTAATGACCGTCCCTGGCCCTCGATCAACCGGACGGACCGGCAAAGCCTTTTTCCGCATCCCATGCACTCGTAGTAACAGCTTGGTCGGGGCCGAGTCTCCGCTAGCCAGTTGTCAAGGCGCCATCCCGAGAGGATGATCATCAGAAGCGCAGGGTTGCAGTTCGCTGCCGTTCGTCCGGGTATCCCTCTGGTGTCGTTGTCCAGTGCGGCAAGAATGGTCTCAGCAGCGCAGCGAGCTGCGCGACGCGATCACCGCGGGCCCCAGCCGACCGCGGCCCTTTGCCCGGCAGCCCATGTAGCGCGTCCATGCTGTAATCATGTAAGTGAGTCGGCTTGAGGAGTGCGCGGGCATGGCAAAGACGGTCCTGCTTCTTGGCGTGAGGGCAGACCTGCTGGAGGCCGTGACGCGGGAGCTTCAGACGCCGGGTATCGAGTTTCTGGGCGGCACCGGTGTATCGGATGCGGAGTCGGCGTTCCGCCAGGCCGACATCGACCATGTGATCATTGGCGGGGGCCTGGACTTGGAGGCACGGGCCGCCATGGTCCGGGCGGTCTTCCAGTCCAGCGATCGGGCCACCGTGCACATGAAAGACCAGATGTCAGGGCCGGAGGGGTTCCTCCCGTTTGTGAGGGCCGTGCTTGCCGGGCTCGGCGGCTATGAGCCTCGCGAATCGCCCAACGCGATCCTGCGGGCGGGGCGCCCGGGCTCAGGCGCTGGATAACCGCGTGTCCGCTGGCGGGGCCTCACAGGTTCGCATCCAGCCGTTCTCGGTGGCCGTGGATGCGGCGGTGATCGGTGACATGCGGGCACGGATCCGTGGCACTCGGCTGCCGCCGGCGGCGCCCGGTAAGCGGTGGGCGCAGGGCACCGACCGGGACTGGTTGGAAGGGCTGCTTGGCTACTGGGCTGACGGGTTCGACTGGCGGGCTGCCGAGCGGGAGCTGAACCGTTTCGCCCACTACCGGGCGCAGATCGGCGACGCCGCGGTTCATTTCGTGCACGAGCGGGCCCGCCACGGTGGGGGGATCCCGCTGGTCCTGGGCCATGGCTGGCCGAGCTGCTTCACCGAGCTGCTACCCCTGGTCCCGCTGCTCACCGACCCCGGCCGGCACGGGATCGATGGGCCGGCCTTCGACGTGGTCATTCCCTCGCTGCCCGGGTACGGGTTCTCCTCGCGGCCCGCCGCCGGCAGGGTCACCTACCGGTCTGTCGCTACGCTGTGGCACCGGTTGATGCGTAGCCTCGGCTACGACCGGTACGGCGCGGGCGGCGGTGACTTCGGTGCCGGGATCGCCACATTCATGGCCCTGGTCGATCCCGGGCCGCTGATCGGGCTGCACCTGACCAACCTGGAGCTCACCCCCTACACCGGGCCCGGCTCCCGCGCACTCTCCCCGCCTGAGCAGGAATATCTGGGGCAGGCCCGGCTGTGGGGCCAGGCCGAGCACGGTTACTACGCGATCCAGTCCACCAAGCCGCAAACCCTCGGGTATGCGCTGAACGACTCCCCGGCCGGGCTGGCCGCCTGGATCCTGGAGAAGTGGCGATCCTGGAGCGACTGCCGCGGCGACCTCGAATCGCGCTTCTCCCGGGATTTCCTGCTCACCGTAGTCACCTTGTATTGGGTCACCGGCACCATCACCTCCTCGATGCGCGACTACTACGACAACCGCCGCTGGCAGGGCGAGCCGCAGCTCGGCCCCGGCGACTTCGCCCGGGTGCCGACCGCCGTGGCGGTCTTCCCCCACATGCTCATCCCCGAAGGCCAGCCGCCCCGGGAATGGGCCGAACGCCTGTATGACATCCGCCACTGGGCCGTAATGCCCTCCGGCGGCCACTTCGCCCCCGCCGAGGAACCCGAACTCCTCGCCCGCGACATCGCCGCGTTCTTCGCCACCGTGGACCGGTAACAGCAGCAACCGCCGATGAGCCAAGCCAGCTCGCCGACGCAGAACATCCAAATCAGCGCCCAGCATGAATGCCGCTATCGCCACCACCGAGCGGCGCTGGATTACTACTTAGTCCTCACTGGACCACCATCAGCGGCGGTGTCCTCGCGCGGCACGACCCGGCCATGGTGCATCGAAGCCGTTCTTGTTTGACGCGCGGCAGCTACGGTCCGAGCAGATCGCCCGCGGAGTGATGCGGGGCGTTGCCTCCAGCGTCACCAAGCAGCAGTGGGCGGCCGCCGAGATCTACCCGTCCGCCACCAATCCCCGGCTAAACATCAGCCCGCAGCAGGCCGAGCAGCTCAGACAATTCGGTCTCTGAGGGGCGCAGTCGGTCAGCGGCAGAAGAGGATGTTGGCGGGTCGTTGAAAGGGTCTGGTATCGGCACGAGTGCGTTCGAGGTCCCAATACTGTTTGCGCCGACACACGTCCAGGCTTCGCCACGCTGACATATTCCAGCCTGGATGGCGAAACCCTCACCAGCACTCACTTTGTCGGCCCGAAGCCCGTCGGCTAGCAGATTAACGGCATGGCTGGGCAAGACCGCATCTGTGGCGGCTCGCTGCTGTAACTGGTGATTGGACCGGCAGCCACTCGGTGGTCTCGCCGATCAAGCTATACTCATTGGCTCAATTGCGGGTATTGACATAGCGCTCTCCAGCCGCGAAGCAATTTTCGCGAGAGACTCGATGAGTTGGTCTAGATCCCGCTCCGGACTCAAGCGCTGGAGCGACGCCCTCGTCGGCCCAAGCAGCCGATCGAGCCCAAACGAAGGATCTTCGTAGCGTCGGCGCCATTAGGTGTACATCAACAGTCTGTACCCCTCGGGCCGCCACTCAAGCAACGACTCGGCCAATGCCAGTCGATGGTAACGAAAGAGCTGATGAAACCGGCCTGCAAGGCTTCGTCGACGCTTGAGCTGCTCAGTAGTTCTGCTCGCCCTGAGAACTGCTGGTCGATTGTCGCGTAGACACCCTCAAGAGAAAGGATGCGCTCAGCTGCAAGAGCCCGCCCGAGAGCGTAGAGGGTGGTGACATCCCAGTAGCCTGGATCGACGGACTCCGACCATGCCTGACCTCCACGCCGGGCCCCGCTGTCCAGCCGCCGTTGCAGCGATACCACCGCATCCTGAAGCTGGAACAGATAGCGTCGCACGAGTTCTCGCCGCGCCCGCTCCTGGTCGTTCTCCCGAGCTTCCCGGCGTCGCTCGGCATCCGCTCGGCTTGCGAGCGTGGTCTGTACAACCATGGCCACGACCGTGGCGATAGCACCGATTGTCGCGCCGATGAGCGCGGTGATTGCACCAGACATGACACCCCCGGCACCGATCTCTGCGGGATCGTGCGATCGTAACGCTATCGATTTGCGGGGCGCGCGGGGCCAGGCTAAGAGTCTTCCACGTCGGCTGCACGAGCCCAACCGGTTTGGTGCGCGATGAGCCTGTTCACCGCAGCAACGTTCAGCGGACACTTCTCCGCGCCGTGATGCGCTCCTGGGCGCCAGCATCGTGCAGGTAGAACACAAGCTGATCAAGTCCCGGTGCCGGGTGCCGCGTGATGCTTGCCGCCGCCTTCTTCCTCTGCCGCGCCACCGCACCTCCAGCCTGCAAGACATCCATCCCGGCCCAGCCCACCCAGCGCTGGCCCCGAAAACCGGCCTGAGTACAAGGAGTAAGTCCCCCGTCAGCGCTCCCGCAGCGGCAGGAGTGCTGCCATCAGCGCACTCGAGACCGTCGCCCGCCGTGCGCCGGGTTGGGTCCCGGTGCAGGCCAGATTGCCCGGCGCTGACCGCGGTGAGAAGATCCAAGATGCGATGCCGACCGACCTGACAGTGATTCTCGAGCACCGGCCCGGTGAGCTTGCCCGGCTGGCCGAGATTACTGGTGAAGCCAACGTCAGTATCCATGGCCTTGCGGCGTTCACCGGTGAGGGCAGGGGTGTCGTCCATGTGCTGCTGGACGACCAGGCCGTCGCCCGGTGCAGGGCGGCGCTCGAACGCGCCGGATTGGGGATCGCCGATGCGCGCGAAGTCTTGGTGGTTGAGCTCGAGGATCGCCCCGCCGCACTGGGCGAACTGACCCGGCAACTCGCCGACGCTAACGTCAACGTCGATCTCGCCTACACCACCTCCGGCGGCGTGAAGATCGTGATTGCCACCGATGACATGGAAAGTGCGCGCCGGGCGCTCCAATAGACTCGGCCGCCGCGCCACTTGAACTGCTGAACGGACCCGGCCGTGCCGATGACGGCTACCCGTGCCGCGCCAAACCATGTAGGCAGATGCAAGGCCAAAGACCGTCATCGCGGCATGTGAGGCGTGTTTGCGTCATTTATCTAGGCGAGATGATCTACGCAGAAATTGTGGATGAAAGCACGATAGCATCATCAAGGCTACTTGTCCCAAACTCATTTACCGCAGAGTCGAGACGCGATCTTAGATCTTCACTATCGATTTTCATACTCCTAGCCTGCTCCTGTTGATCGCCGTGGAAGTCGTAAAGAGCTCGCAGTAGGCTCAGAGCGTCATCACTTAGCAAACTGGGAGGGAGATCACTTGCGATTATCTTGCCCTCTACACTGGTTAGGAATCGCGGGTCCGTAGTCCGTCCTCATGCCAGCTTCAAGATCGCGTACCTGTAGGCATAGTACTCCTCGTAGATCGTCCGAGGAGCCTATCTCCACTGACATGATCAATGGAGTCAATGGGCCTATCTCGCAAGTCAGGATCGCGTCCCCGGCGGGGCGATCTCGAAAATAATCAGCGATCTCGTCTGACAGGGATCTATTCGATGATCGCCCCGGCGGTTCTTCAGTCCATTCAGATTCGAGTTCCACCAGGTGTTCTCTAACGTCATCGCCTTGCAGAATTCTTACTTCGACCCGCGGATCCCTTGGCGGACGTATAATATATTCGATTATCGACGAAGTGGTGCGATGGAACAACGAAGGTAGACGCAGCTGAAGCCATTGCAGCTTTGCCTCGCATGCGCAGGGGCCTCACCATGGACGATCTTGGAGACTTGGCCGAACTCCGTTTGCTGGCGGTTCTGGCCACCTACCGGCACGACGGCACCGTGCTCTTGTCTCCGGTCTGGCACGAGTGGCGCGACGGCGGCTTCCACATCGTCACCAGCAGCCGCGACGTGAAGGCCGTGCATCTGCGGCGAGATCCGAGAGCAAACATCGTGGTGTGCGAACACTCCCCGCCATGCCGCGGAGTCGAGCTCCGCTGCAACGCCCAACTCCTCACCGCAGGAGCCGGCGATGCGGTGAAGCGGATCGCGTCTCGCTACCTTGGCCCCGGGCTGGGGTGGCATATGCCGAGCGAGCCGGCGACGACCTCCTCATTTGCCTCGAACCGGGTGATCTACGTGCCTGGGACTTCGCCGGCGAGCTGACCTGAGGCTTCCGCGCGCTGCGAGAAAACAACAGGCCGGCCGGGCTCGCTGGAAGGGCCGGTGAGGTAATGTTCCGAACGCTGCGGCAGGTGGCCGTTGGCGGCATCCAGATACCGGAGCCGATCCGGTGCTCGAGCACCCGCTGCTGCAGTGTGGCGTTGCGGCCGGTGCCGCCGCAGGGCCCGGTAGCCCGGGCATCGCATGCCCTGCCCTCCGGAGCATGCCGGGCCTGGCGCGGCCGGCCCGGGCGGCCGCTACGCCGACGGCACGGCCCGGCTGGATCTGCGACCTAGGAAAGGCGGAGGTCCAAGCATGAGCTTCATCTTCATGGTCTTCCACTGGCCTGAGGAAGGCCACCGTGACACGCTCGCGCAGTCGATGCGCGAGATGCGCGACGTGCTCGCCGGCACGCCCGGCTGCGTCGCCGTTGAGCCGCCGTACCTCACAGAAGACGGCGCTTGCCTGGTCGGGATCTCGAAGTGGGAATCCAGGCAGGCGTTCTCCGCGTCGGGTATCACGCTCCGCCCAGCCGATGAGATCGTCGAAGGCGAGACCAGGCCACGGCTTCGCTTCTTTCTTGAGGAGGCGCAGGCGGCTGGGCCCGGCCTCCCTCCACCGGGTGGGCAGTGATTTCGGCGCCGGTCCGCACTACCGGGCGGGCGAAGTTGGTCCCCGGCGGGGTCCTGCCCGAAGCCACCGCGGACGAGGCGGAAGGTGAAGGCCATCTCAGATGACCGATTCGTTCGGCCGGTGGCCTAACGTCCGGGTGTGGCGGCGTCCGCTCGACCGTGAAGGCACGCAGATCACCTCAGTCTGCGCGCCCGAGTTGATCACCGCGAAAGTGCTGATGACCGGGTGAGTCGGCGGGGGGGTCTCACCCCCCGCCGCTCTCAGGACCGGACGTGACGGTCTCCCGTCATCCGGCCCCCACAGCCCGGCCGGAGGTGAACGCGACAAGCTGCCAGTGAGCGAACAGGCGCGGCTGGTGCTG
>WNGD01000893.1_pt1 | contig 32652 bp, 46 predicted proteins | sample 5400671 | NCBI WGS metagenome assembly WNGD01 (sample SAMN13153369, study PRJNA577476) | soil metagenome | isolation source: 40 cm soil or saprolite under grassland replicate 2 | place: USA:California | collected 2016-06-15 | reverse complement strand
ATCACCATCTCTTTCGTTACCGTTTTTTCGGGTCTTTTCTTTCCTAAAGAACAGTATACCAGCGGCCCCAAAATCTCCTGAAAAGGAACGTTCTTTCCGTTTTTCTCAGGTGACTTTATTCTCTAAGGAACAGTTTGAAGGCTCCATCTACGTGAACCGTTAGATGACGAGGCCTCGGCACGGATGAGCACAAAGGGAGTGAGGGCCGTGGTATCCAGCGCGACATACAAGCGACTGTCATCAGGCCAGTCAATCAGGGCAGCCTGTATCACTGGTCTATACCACCGCGCGGGAGAGATAGCAGGATGATGTAACCAGCGAGAAAAACGGCGCACCCGGCTGGCGGCATACTGTGCGCGGCCCTCAAGGACTTGGGCCCACGCACCCAGTCGCACCGTGTGGGTCAGGCACAGACCAGTGATCGCCCAGGCCAGCATCCTGACACGGCGAACATCCTGGTAGACCGTTCGAGGAAGAATGGGCTCCAGCGCTTTCAAAAGGTCTTCATACATCTGGTGGGCTTCTTTCATGGTGGTACCTCCACCAATCCATACAATCGGTTACGCGCTCTTATTCCTCTTTTCGAGGACTCTTATTGCTTTTTAAGCCGCCTTAAATTTGTCAGCCAACCAGGGTTCACGCAAAAAATCCCGATTTAATTTGTATGACCCATCGAACACTTTTGCCAACATGCCTTTCTTTCTCTAAGTATCACGCGATCCTTGCGGATAGAAGATGATAAAAAGAGCGAAAACGAAACCCAACGCATCCGTAGGACTGAGTAGGCATGACTATGCAAATAAACACTGCTGTTCGATGCTTCATGCAAACTGTTCGACGGTTTTTGCAAGAGTGTTCGATGGGTCATGCAAACTACCATGTGCGCATGACTGATGCTTTTAGCGGCCTTAAGCTTTGTAATTATCTTTATAAAGCTATGGCCTGTGCCTAGCACGTGATAACGCGAGTCACACCACCGCTACGTCACGATTGCACTGGTACCAGCTCTCCAGACGAACAGGGCCAAAAGCTGCGGATGCGATCGTAAGAAATGTTACACTAGGGGCAGAGACACAGTTGCTCACCCGATAACACGGGTGAGCAGCACCGACCGTAAAGTTCTCTACAAAAAAGGAGAGCACATGGCAGAACAACGAATGGGCATCCCGCTCGATGACGGTCTTTCCTGCACACTTGATGCTACCAAAGAGCACCCCGAACGCTATGCTACCATCATTGGTGGTGCGGCGCCACTTCCGCTCAACAACGTGCAGGCACTTGCTCTTTTTCGGATCATGCTCAGCCACCTCGCGCAGATCGCCGGCGACGAACTGCACAACGAGACCCTGCTTGAGCAGGTTGACCTGATCCAACTGCTCAACTTCTCCATGGAAGTGCTCAGTGATTGGTCTGATCAGGACCTGCAAGACCGCCAAGTACTCAAGGAAGCACTTGAGCAGTATTCTCTGGCCTATGACTTTCGGGCAGAATTGGCAGCTCAGATGGCAGAGTGGGAGACGGCGCTCAGGCGAGAGTACGAACGGCTGGAAAGCGCGGCCAGCAACATCGATGTGGATCTTAAGGAGCTGGCGGATGAAGACGAGGACGAGCTGGAAGACGAAACCACCGAGTAGTTGAGTCGCGTACCAGTGGTAAAGCTGTGGCTTTATAATAATAACTTTAAAACTTGTGACTGAAAGCACCAGGAAGAGCAAGTCACACCATCACAACGTAACGATCGCAGTGCGTGTATACACAAAAAGAGCATAGCCGTTCAAAGCTACGCTCTTGTTCCCGTCCTTCACGCAAGTGGTCCTAGCCGCTTCTCGATCTCTTGCAAAATGGCTCGTTCGCGTTGCATCGTCTCCTGGCTCACGGTCTCGTCCTCTTGCAGGGAGGCGAGCAGTTGCTCTTGCAGATCGCGTGCCTCAAGCAGTTCTGCCAAGTCCATCGCGTCGAAATCCTTGAACTTCAATATGCCGTCGCTCATGACAAAGATCCTTTCTTCCTACACGGCTGGAATGCCGCCACATACTGAGCCCTGCGCTCAGCTTCCATGCACTGCTCACGCGCGATCACCGTGAGTTCGTTATGCGCGTGACGCCCGTTCGCGCTTTCTCAGCTCATACTGCGCGCGCTCGTGTACCGTATGCACGGCATCTCGTCCGCGCCCTCTGACATACGCTTTCCAGTTCTCAACACCTGGCAGCACCATCGTGAGTTGCAGGCCAGGGGAGTTACCGGGAAAGTAGAAGATCTCGGGCCAGTTTAGCAGCGCACCCAGGTCCATCAGCGCGCGGTGCTCTGAACATGCAGCACACCAGTAATTGCCAGACGTGTCGTAGCCGCCCGGCACGCTGGTGTTGGGTTCGTGTCGAATAGTCCAGGCCGGTCCATCCCAGGCTGTACTGCATAGCGTTCCCGGCTCAACGCTTTTCGTGACATCATTCTGAGCGGTCAGCTCTAATTGAGTAGCACGCTCGCGGGTGCGCTGTCCGGCCTTGCGGCAGCGATCGTTGCAATACTCAGGAGTGCGTCCCCTGGTCTTTTGAACCAGAGGAGTGCCGCACGCTTTACAGTCCATACGCTATCCCTCTTGCAGATGTTGCCGCAACGATGCAACCGCATCGGCATCGTTTTTGGTGAGGAGCTGCAACTTATGTGCAGGTATCCATCCTTCCCAGGCGTTTGACCGCCCGTTGAGCTTACGCACGTAACACTTGTCAAGAACACCATTGGAGTGGCGTGCGCCAATGACCAGGACCGGCACCGTTTGATAGTGCGGATGGTTCTGGTTCAGTTGATCGAGTTCTACAAAATGGTGCTCTGCGGAATCAGTCATAGTTGTACCTCTCTCTTTGACCGCCGGTTAATCGCTTAACCAGTAACATGTCTGGAGCATCAAGACGACCTCGACCAGCGCAAGCGCGATACCCGCCCACAGGACCGGCATCCGTAGCACCACCAGGGCCGTCGCGGCGACCTCCGACACCAGGACCGCATCTCTGAACGCTTTCAGTTGACTCCCAGACTGGCGGTGCCTCGCATTCAGCTTATTGACCATCTCATATCCAGCGAAACCGCGCGCCTGCTCAACCGCAAGCAATCGGGCTTTCACCTGGTCTAATACGCGCTCACTGTGACCAGTGTATCGCGCTAAACACATCGCGAGGAACGGGTACAGTGCAATGAGGTAACTCACGGTGCCGGTCTGCACACTCACCAGGCCCGCGCCTGAGACGAGTCCAAAGAAGAGAGACCAGATCTGCATACGGCCATTGAGCTTGTCACGCTTTTCGGCCTGCAGCGCCTCATACTCTAGCTCGGCTAACTTCTGACTCTCCATCCATCCCCCCTTTCTCTCTTGAGCGCCACATATGCTGTAGCTTCTGATCGTAGCCTTTCTCGACCAGCTCGCAAGTCTCGCGCGGGACCGTCGGCCAGCCTTCTCCATAGCCATCGGCTACTTTCGTATCGAGCGCCAGGCGCGAACCGTCGAGGGAACCGCCTTTGACGATGCCTTGCACCTGATCAACGTCCGATCGCACCAGGTCGCCGAGTCCGATGTTTTGTTTCTTCATAACGGTACCTCGTTCGATGCCATCATCCGCTTTCCACAGAGGGGGCAACGGTCATCCCTGAAACGCTCATGGACCTGCTCCAGTGTCAGACCAGGAAAGTAGAGCGGTTTCTGACAGCTTGCGCACCGGATATTGGTATCTTTTAACTCTCTGTACAACTCTACCGCCCTGATCGCCGTGGTCAGCCACTCTGTCGTGGCCATCAGCGCCTGATGCTCCCAGCATGGCTTGCCCAACTGCAACGCCTGATGGAACTTTCCATCGATGCGCCAGTGGATAGGCCAGTACTCACACTGTTCTCCCAACGCTAAGAGCCGCTTACGCCCTGCAGAGAGATCGACAAGGCGGAGACCCGAGGAAACATCCACAAGAAACTCCCCTGCAACGGTCCCTGGTCGCGTTTCGACGATCTCCCATGACCTTGCAGCCAGAGAAGCACGCAAGACCTCAGACACGTCTTTGCGCATAGCAAAGGTCTCCCACTTTTCCTTCCCAGGCCCAATACGGCCCAACGATCCGTCGCATTGCACATAGCAGAGCTCCCACCAACCATGCTGACGTGCCCAACTCATCACGGCCTGGACTTTCTGCTCAAGCTCCTCACGCAGCGATGTCTCCTGTTCTGGCCTGACTAATTCTTCTTGCGGCCCTTGAGACGGTGGCTCCCCAGACCAGAGGGACAATTGCTCCGTCATGATTGCACCTCGCCAGCGAGCACCTCATACCGCCTGATCAACTTATACGATTGGATCGGCTTTAGGTAGACCTGCCTGAGCAGCTGGACCGGCGCGAGCGGGTTGACTACCAACAGTTCGACTTTGCACTGCATATAATCACCCTCCGAGCTGAACGTGGTATCCAGCACAACGCCCGCTATTTTCTTGCCGGCCAGCTGGACCCAGACCTTCGCGCCCTTTTCAGGATTTTTCACGACCGCACCTCGCGCTGCAGTGCAGGATCTGCCTCGTGCGCGTGCTCGTCACAAAGCGCGATCGTTGTCTGTAGGGATGTGACGCCAGGTGCAATGGCAGGGTAACAATTCCATGCCGCGAGCTGCTCACAATCAGCAATCTCGCAGAACGTCGGGAGCGCATCGTCAGGACGTGGTGTACAGACGTTATTTGCCATTATCGTTCTCCTTCCCAGTTCTGGTTAACTCATCTCATCCAGAACAATTTCAAAGGCAAGTTTGCGCTGTTCGTACTCGAGGATCGCGGCACGCTGCGGGTCAACATTGGTGTGTATACCGCTATCATAGGTTTCCCGGATGCGCGCATGCTGCTCTGCAATCGCTCGATCCAGATCAGCGATATGGCGCTCGATACGCTCCTGGATCTCTTGTACCGTTTGCGCGTTGAGGTAGTCGGCCATGACGGTGTACTTGGCGAGCGAGGCCTGGCTGATCTCGTTCCAGGGCTTGTTCCAGGCGTCGGGCATCGCGACGCCATAGGCTTCGTGTATCTGCTGTGCTGTGATCTTCATAATGATATCTTTCCCGGCGCTGAGACTGCTCAAATCAGTCTCAGCGCTCGCTGCTATTGGTTCACGCTCCGCCGAGAGCTTTTAACGCAACGCGCGCCCTGGCAACGGCTAGCGATTGCGAACGTGTCAGCGTGTCGTCGTTGGGGAATGCTTGCACGACCTGCCCGCACGCTTCGATCAAATCAGGCACTGCGATAAACGAGGCGACGAACGCTGAATCGGCGACCAACGCAACCAGTTCAGAGCCGCCAGGTGTATCTTTCATAATTATGGTCGCGCTTCCCTGCCCGTTGAGGTCGGAGGTTCCACCATCCCACAGTGATGGCTTCACTTCTCTCACCGCGTGATGTTGCCCGAGGTAACGGAACCCCTTGTAGGTGAAGTACACAGGGAAGTCTCCTGTCTGGAATGCGTACTTGCACGTATCGCCAACCTTGATCACGGGAAACCCGCGAGCGTGGGAACCGATGAGCGCATAGCTATCATCGGGTGTCTCTGATGGGCCCAGGGGCTGCCACGCCCATACCGCCTGCTCGCGCTGGCAAATCTGACATTTCATCGTATCTCTCCTATGCGCGGGAAACCGAGGCCCGGCTCCCCGCGCTCGCTGCTAGCGGTTCACACGCCGCTCCACCTCAAAGCCGTCGGGATACCGTCGGTGCATCTTCGCGACATTCTCGGCCCGGACCTCCTCCAGGGTGAAGCCGAGCGCATGGCACAAGAGCGCCATGTACCAGAGCACGTCCCCCAGCTCGTCCTTGACCTTGGCGGGTTCGAGCGCATGGCCCTGAAAGCGCGACTTTTTCAGGATATCAACAACTTCGCCCGATTCACCAGCCAGGCCCATAGCGCCCAACAGGAGCCGTTCGTGAAAGTCGGTCGCGGCGCAAGTGCGCAACACTTCGCTGGTATAGTGCTGCTCTGATTGCTCGTTGAGGTGAGCCGCCATCAGTTCGTAGCGCTCTTTCGCCGGCTCACTGACATCGGACCAGCCTTTGTGTGTGGCCGAGGGCGTCGCTGTATTGAATGCTTGATGTATCATCTCTGCTGTGATCATTGCTTCTTTTCTCCTCCATGCCAGGGCTACTCATCAGTCCTGGCATCTCTCAACCATCAGGAAGGGACCGCGCCATACAGAAGGCACGGAAGGAACGCACTACAGTGCCAGTGCCGCGAGCTGCGGCGATTGGCGTAATTTCCAGAGGGCACGTGCCTCTATCTGACGCACCCGCTCCCGCGAGATCCCCAGGTCCCGACCGACCTGTGCAAGCAGCCGCTCGGGCTCTTCGCCCAATCCGAACCGGTTCTTCACAACCAAGTATTCGCGCGGGGTCAGCGTCGAGCGAAGGATCTGCTCGACATCCGAGGCAAGGATGCCATCGCTTACACGCTTCTCAAAGCTGGCTCCAGGATCGGGGATGATCCCCTCAAGCGAGAGATCGTCCTCCCCCAATGGCTCATCGAGGGAAATGGCCCAGGGAGTGGCTCGCAACTGCTCAATCCGCGCCACCGTGAGCCCCATCGCCCCCGCCAGCTCCTCGTCGGCAGGCATCCGATCGAGGGAGGCGGCAAGGCGCGTCTCCTCTTTGGTCATGCGCCGCAGGGTCTCCTGGAGATGGACGGGCAAGCGGATCGTCCTGCCCGTATTGAAGATTTCCCTGGTGATGGCTTGTTGAACCCACCACCAGGCCATCGTACTGAACTTGAAGCCTCGTGTCGGGTCGAACTTGTCGATGGCACGCATCAGGCCAATGTTGCCTTCTTGCACCAGGTCTTCGAGGTCCAGGCCATGCCCCTGAAACCGCCTAGCTGCGGTGTAGACTAAGCCCTGATTCGCTTCGATAAACCGTGTCGTGGCCTCTTTTGCCGCCTCACCGCCGGCAGCGATGACCCGAGCAAGGTCTTTCTCCTGCTGCGCCGAAAGCCGCTGCGCAGACGATGCCCTTCCACCATCCAGATCGTTGTTACCCTTGATCATCTTCTTGCCTTTCGTGGAATGGATGGCCCTCCGGTGCAGGACTCTCCGCTTCACGCTGTGCCGCCACAGCCCGTTTGCGGCGCGGCAGCCCCAACTCATAGAGCTTGGATTGTATCGAGCCAACCGGCCAGCCATGACGATCAGCGATCTCGCGAATGCTGGCCGCCACACGTTCTGCGTCGCTTGCCAGGAAGTCGGTTTCCAATTGTTGCAGCATCTCCGCGTTCCAGCGGAACTTCTTGTCACCCGACGAAACGGCAACGGATACGTCCGCGATCTGCATACAACAAGAGGCGGCCAGCTCGGGCGTGGGCATCTGCTCGTTGGACAAGGGAACGGGCGCATCTGAGACCGTTTTGCCCAGTTGATACGCCCAGGTCACAATGGTTTGTGGCGACTGCCCAAGAATGCGGGCCAGCATCGCCGTCGTCGGCTCAGACCCATCAAAGGCAGAGAGGGCACGGAGGGTCAACGCATCAAAGCGATACGGCGGCAGAGGAGCATCAAGCCAGGGACGCGCTTCCATGAGGATCTGCTCAAGAGCAGCTTGCACGCTGGTGAGTGAGGCGGAAAGCCGATGGAGGGCAGACCAGCGCACCAGGGAGTGCGCCAGGAGCTGCCCGGCATCCGTAAGCGTCGGATGCTCACCCAACAATGCCCGCCCCAACGCCTCATAGCTGATGGCAACGACCTCTCTTGAAGAACCGACGGTGACGTGCTCGTCTTCGAGGGCAACCACGGTTGCAGGGGCTCCATCCAGTAGGAGCGTTTGTGTCCCCACCTCAAGGGTGTATGGCTGCCCAGCCTGATCACAGACGCTATACCATCGTGATTCGATCATACTCTTTTCCTTTTCCTTCAACGCACGACGATCGCCCCTTCCCACCTCCCGCCTCCTGCTCTACGACCATGATGATGGCCGTGCGCCGCTGCCACGCATGAGAAACCACCAGTCGACGGCCATCAACACAGACATACTCCTCGATGAGAGGCGAGAAGGGCCGCTGATGGAGAATGCGGATATGGTCATCAGGCACATCAACCTGATAACGCTTGTGCTTACGTGCTCGCGGGGTCAGATCCGTGACGGGAAATACCGTCTTGACCTGATCAGTCACCGCTTCAACGATGAGTTCCACCAGCTCCCATCCTTTCCAACGTCGAATCCGCCTCGCGCGCATGGTTCTCACACACAGGGATCGTCTGTTGAAGCGACCAGGAGCCGGGGGTAATCTGCGGATAACAGTCATAGGTCGCCCACTCTTCGCAATCCATGATTTCGCAAAACACCTGCAGGGCATCCGGTGGGCGTGGTGTACAGATGTTGACTGGGCGCGGGAAAAGTCCTGCCTGGATCAGTTCGTAGACGGTTTTGCGATGGCAATGCTCATAGTCTTTACAAGCACACAACAGAATGAGTGACCACCCTCGTTGCAGCGATCGCACGCACTTCTGCACCCATTCATCGGGATCGGCCAACTCAATGGGCAGGTCTGGCTTGTTGTAGTTGATATTGCCCAACGCTCTGACATGGGTGTAGCGTACCTGGCCGTACTTTTCCATCAAGGCTTTCTTATTCCAGGAGGCCGCCCAACGCGAATAGGGCGCGTAGCGGATATCGACCAGCGCCGTGCGAGGCTGCGCCATCAGCGTCTCTAGACGTTCTGTGGCATTAGGCTCCGCATACCCAAGCGTGTACAGTGTGCCTGTGATCATGCCCGCACCTCCCTCACAGGGACTTCTGGCGGTAGTTCATCCCATGTTCGCCCATCGAGCGCGCGTCCACCGCTGCCATGATAGCGACCGCCTATCTGCTTGAAAAAGTACGGCACGTGTGTCTGTCGGCACTGATCACGCAGGGATCGCGGCCACGCCAGGTCCATCGGACGCGCCTGACTCCCACTCTCACCGCCACTAATAATCCACTGAAGTTGAGCAATCCAGGCAGACAAATCGAGCGGTCCTAAAAGCGGCTCACAACTGAGGAACCGCACCACCGCTGGTACTTCAAGCAGGAAAGAGAGACGTTCCTCCGCACGCTGCTGCAAACCCACTGACGTTCCTACCCAGACGTTATCGGGCCAGGGAGGAGACCAGGGTACCATCGTGAGGACATTTTCGGGCCGCTTGGTTAAGAGCAGCCAGTTGAGCCAGGGGGTTTGTCCGATCAATGTCCAGAGTTTGAGCCGCTCGCGGTCCAGTTGGGAATGCTCTTCAAACACATCGGCCATGCTCGCGCAGAACACGCTGCGGCGGTGTCCCTGCTTTTCCGCTTGACGGTTCCACACCCATGGCTCTTGCCAGTGCTTCTCTCCAAACAAGCGCCGGGGAGTGGTCGCTGCCGGTCCCCACACCTGATGCCCGTAGTGGTGTGCGATATCTAGAGCGTAACAGTGTTGGCACTCCTCACTGACCTTCAGGCACCCCCACCAGGGATTGAAGCTGTATCCCTGTACCCACACCCCGTCTGGCAAGACCCGCCAGGTCCATTGAATATCCGTAATTGCCATGCTATCTTTCTCCCGTGAAGGCCGCTGGCCGGGGTGATGAGCAGCCCCGGCGCACAGTCGTTTTGATCCTCTCTCGCTCAGTGTAGGCGAGAACCTTCCTCGTTTCCTTGCCGTTCGTCCGTCGTTCTTTGGTCGTGCCTTCGTCGTTTAGATCGCTGCCTGGTCCTCTTCGTGCTGGGAGGATGGCCGATACCGTTGAACATACGAAGGAACCGCTTCAAACTGATCAGTATGATGAAGCAGGACAAGACGCTGCAAGGATTCGGGCAGCGCATTGAGACGCTGCTGCTCATATTCTTCATCCAACGTGAGTGGTTCTTCTGTGATGCGGTGTGATGGATGTTGAGCCATGAGACTCTCCTCCTCGTCGTGGTGTGCGGCTGGGAACGCATACCGGTTCCCAGCGCTTCTCACGCTGCTGCTTTTCGCTGCGTGTCTGTCGTATCGTCTTGTTTCGCACGACGAGCCGCTTGACGCGCCGCCAACTGCTCGAAGAGCAGGGCCTCATGTTGGGCACAGATCGTCGGGGAGTCGGTTGGCGGCTCTCCGGCCTCTTGGGCACACCAGGAGCAGTCCTTCATGACGACTGCTCCTTGCTGTCCAGAATGCGCCGGCGATCTGCTCGCACGTGGCGCTGGGCAGAGGTGTAGAGCCGTGCCTGGTCAATGGTGGGGTCGTCCTTGATCGCCTGCCATTGCGAGGGCCTGGTGCCCTTCTCTGCCCACCCGCTGTCGTTTTGTGTCTGGTACTCCGGATCTCCCGCCTTATGGACGGTCCATCCAAACCCGCGCAGAACCTTTGTCATGACAGCCCCCTCATCAGGTTGAAGCCACGAACGGCGCTATGCAGCGGCTTTGTGGCGATATCGTCCTTATCTACGGGTACTGCTGACGTGGTAAGGATGCGCTTCGCGTCGCGCGGTGTAGCCGACTTCCCGTCGATGCGCATGGTGTGGAGCTGCTCTTGCGCCACGGGTTGTGCAGGCGGTTTCGTGTTGTCGGACATGGTATGATTTCCTTGAGGTTCACTAGACTTCCATCAAAAAGTTTTGAATGGCTCGCTAATGTTCTCAGCAAAGGCGAGCCGCCTCTTTCTACGCGATTGCGACGTAGCCGCATTCTGGACAGGTTATCGTTCCGTCCGTGTCTTCCTCCGCGCTTCCTCCGCATTCTGGACACGTGATGGTTTTCCCGTACAGCTTGCCAATAAGCCACTTGATCATGTCGTGCGCCTTTCTGCCTTTCGGCACTCCCGAGAGAACCTTTCCCTCGGCGTCTAGCACCCATGAGTGCCAGGCGTCGAGGGGCCGCGTACCAGAGCGGCCCGCCTCGCGTGCGCGCTACTCAAGAGCGTCTCCAGGACTCACGTTCTCCTTCCGTGCATTCAGGCGTATAATCGCGCAACCATTGACGGCCATTCCAGAAGTATCCCGTTGGTGCCTCTGGCTCTGCGCTGTGAAAGCCATCGGAATGCGCCTCACGCAGAAGCTTACGCAGCGCAGCAACGGCGCGGGCATCGTTGGGGGTGAGCATCGGACAGGTCCAGGCGTACTGTCGTGCGCGCCGATTGGGCAGCACACGAGAGGCCCAGCCGTCACGCCCATCGATCAGGATATGGAGTGCCGAGGGGGTGAGTCCGCTGCGCTTCAGACGGAATGCGCCTGTGAGGCTGTAGGTGCCCAACGTCAGACCCTGGCGCATGCAATAGTCCAGAATACGGCAGAACTGTTCGACAAACGCATTGGCCGATGCATCATCGAAATGCGCTACAGCGGAGCGTCCGTTCTCGATCGCGAGATTGAGCGCTCGCGTGTAGATAGTCGCGTCTAACATCGCTTATTTCCTTTCACTACAGGCTTGGCCGACGCGCTACAGGCCGCTCGTAGACATCATAAGCAACGATGAGTGGGTGCTGGCTCAAGAATTGCTCATCTTCTTGGCTCAGCGGGTGTGTGATCTGGACGCGATAAATCGAGAAGCAAAAGGAGCTTTGCTCCTCTGCTAAGCCAGGCCAGCGTTGATACAACTCAAGTGGCAACCCGCTCTCGCGGGAAACACATTCAAGAAACACCGCTTGTTTCCTTTCTCGCCATGTGGCTGGCAGCTGGCACGTCAACACGGTCAGCTTTCAACGTTCTGAACTTCCTTGAGGAAATCCAGAACCACGCGCTACGATACCTTCTTCTCTCTTTTCGCTTGTTGAGCCTGACGATACAGCGCCGTGAGACGTTGGATGGTTTCTTTCGCCTGCAGGTAGGTCTGTTTTTCATAGTCGATCGGGGTCGGCTGCCCCAGCGCGGCACAGATCTTCTCGATGGACGAGCGCTGCTGCTCGGTGATCGGGGAGTGAGCGATCGACTCCCCAGGCTGCGCGGCTTGTGGCAGCGCAGGGGCCTCGACCGGTAGTGCAGAAGGCTGCGACGGTGCAGGCGTCGAGACGGGGATATTTGCCGCTGCCGGTGGTATCGATGGCGGAGCTGCTACGGTCTGGACCTGTGGACGGGGGACACCCGCCAGTCCTTGCTTGATGGTTGTCACCAGCCGCCCATCCGGTTTGGGGATGACCAGGCCAGAGAGCGCACGATAGCGGCTCTTCTGAATGACCATCGTGTTCAACACGTCGAGATCGGCGATCACATCCAGCTCGTACTCCACCCCGTCGCGTTGAATGGGGGCCATGCCCAACTTGCGGATCTCGGTCTTGCCCGTCTGCTCGTTCTTTTCCTGCACGTGGTCCATCTTCGAGCGCAGTGTGACGATGATGTGCAGATTCGCCGTGAGGATCGCCTCCACCAACGCGTTCTGAATGAGACCGGCGTCCTTCCAGGCATTGAACGTGTTGCCTTTGTATTTGCGAGCGGCGATCATATCGACAATCTCCAGCAAGCCCCCCTTGCCGTTCCAGGCATGGCTCAGCGAATCGATAATCAAGACGGCATAGTCAGCATGCTCGGCCTCGGCAACGGCATCGATGAACCTCTGAGGATGATAGCTATCGAGTTCCAAGGTATCGAAGCTGAAATGATCGGCATATAAGCTGGCAGAGCCATGCTCCGTATCGATCAATGCGACCCCCCGTCCGTCGGCCAGCGCGGTTGCCAGGGTGAGTGATGTCCAGGTCTTCCCGCTTCCCGGCGGTCCAGAGAGCGACATTTTGAGGGAACTTTGGTACTTGACCGCTTTTGTGAACATCGAAGAAACCTTTCTTACTTACTGCCATCCGGTCAAAGGGATGTTAAACTCTTCTAGTACTCGATTGACGACATCTGGATCAGTCGTTTGAAACCGGTCCTCGGTGTATTTCGTCTCAATCACAAACGTTCCATCAAGCTGCTGCTCAATGAGGGCCTCGGCGCCCTCTCCACTCCCGCAGTCGTTGCCAACGATGAGATGTTCGGAGAGTGCCTGCTGCCACCCTTGTGGAACGGCCATCGCCTTGCTGCCTTTCTAGATGAGGCAGGACGCCCGATTGAGCGTCCTGCCAATTGATAAACGCTACCGACTGGCCTGGATCAATGCGGTAAGCACCTGGAGACGACGTACGTTTCAACCCTCATCCAGCCGTGATCAGCCGGATGCTACATCAAAGTGCCCTTTCTGGCCTTTCGGCAGGATCGAGAGAAACCGTTTCCCTCGCATCAAGGTTGCGAAGCCGCAGCCCTGGTGTGAGGGAGCCGCAATGCGCGCGGCCCGCCTCTACGCGCTACTCTTCTTCTTCGTCGGGTTGGACCTGAACCACTTTGACCAGATTTGCAAGAGTAGAATCGCGTCTGCCCAGGTACTGGCGACTAAACTCTGAAGCTGCTTCCCGCTTTGAAGTCGCTTCAACTGGATAGGTGACTTGCTGGGGAGTCCCCTTCGCAAAGGTCACCTCGTACTGCTTCTGTTGTTTTGCCATCGTGTGTCCGCCTGCCTTTCAGTATTTGTCGAGAGAACCATTCCCCCGGCATCTAGCACCGCGCACCAGTGCCAGATGTCGAGGGAGCCGCTATCCGAGCGGCCCGTCTCTTAGCCGGCTCGCCGCACCACCGCGCGGAACACCAGTTCGTAGACATCTCGCGCTGCGACAGTTTCGGCATCGTTATAGTCGCCCTGCTCGTAGCGCATGCTGCCGTGCTCGGCGAGCTGCGTGATCTCGGCCTCGGTGTAGCAAGCCTCGTGCTCGTTCTTTGCGTGGTGTGACGCGGCATCCTGTTGCGCCGCTTCCTCGATCGCCTGCACCTGATAATCGGTGCTGCGTGCTGGGTGGTCATTGAACATTCCTCTGCCTTTCCTCTGAGAATAGCCTGTCTGGTTGAACAGGCAACCGTATATCCTATATTAGTGAGAGGCCAGCGAGGGAGGGCCGACCTGGGAGGATCTTCGCCGCTTCCACCTCTCACGGATATTAGTATACCTTAGTTGACATTGGTTGTCAATAGTTTTAAGTCCTATTTGCTTGAATATAGTTGACATTGGTAAAATTTAGTGTTAGTATCATGTCATAGGTAGCTACCATAGAAAACGAAAGGACACAAGTACATGGCAGGGAAACTTTTAGACATAAAGCAAGTTAGAGAGGTGCTGGGACTCAGTGAGCGTACTGTCTTTCGACTCATCAAAAGTGGCGAGCTAAAGGGCTTCAAGGTAGGCAGAGAATGGCGTTTCGAGGAGTCGGATATCACCGACTTTATCCAGAGGCAACGAGAGAAAGCTACACAGACCGGAGATGACACATCAGCGCCTGCTGCTTAGCCCTGGCGCACGCCGTGCAAGCGAGACTGGCTATCTTCTGACGGCGTACGCCACTGCTCCTTGTAGAAGAACCGTACCACCCTTTTGTCAAAGAGTGGAATAGTTGCATCCAAGAAAATTATACCTTATGAAAGATAGCATTTTTCAAGTAATCAAGCAACCTTCTACTACACACTATCGGTGGCTTCGACACCCCTCTAGAGCTAGGTTGCATTCCTCTCACCTTATTTCGAGCACAGTACATTTGGTTACACATTGTTCTACAACGTTAGACTACATTGTTTATAGTCTGATTGGCTATATGCACAATCGCGCTCTCGGCAAAGCGACGAACCAACGACGAACCAACGACTACTTCTCGCCGATGAAACGAGCCTACTTTCCGACTAAACTGCTTCTCAGCACACATTTCTCATTTTTCAGGAGGATAGATCATGTCTGCTGACCATCTCGATGTTTCCCAGTTGACAAAGTCTGTGAAGTCTCTGGACAAGGAGCAGTTCCTACAACTCGTTAAGGAATACTACGTACAAAAAGATCGGGATGAAGAGGAACTTGAGCGCCTAGCGACCGCTCTGCAAGAGAAGGTCGTGGCCCCGCGCATTGCACTCGAGGAGATCCAAGATCCGAAACTGCGCGAAAAACTGAGCGTTCTTGCAAACGTTCCTCAATCCGGTCCTACGGGGCAAGCACTCATGGTTCCCAGCTATAGCCCCGACCGCGCCATCCGCGAGGCTACCATGGCAGCCCCTGATCAATGGAAAGACGAAGATGGGAATGGTATTCTCGTCTACCGAGCCACCAACGAACTGCGTGTCTACCTTGCGAAGAAAAAAGATGCTCTTCCGGTTGAGGACGCCCTAGAAGTTATCCGCAAGTTTAGCCCCAGTACCGCGCTCACTGGCCGCATCATTCTTGGGCTATGGAACCAGCGCCGGTATGATAACCGTCTTTCATCCAATGGGAGCGCTGCCATCAAAATAGACGAGATCCTCAACTGGCGTGGCATCAAAAAGCATACGAAGCTCGCGTACCCCGGCAGCGATTGTGGACAGAAATACACTGACGGGCATAGAGATATACGTAAGGATGCAGTACTAGAGGATTTGAAATTGCTGGGATCTTGCTACGTACGAGGACGCTGCACCATCTTCATCAAAGGCAAAGCGAAGGAATTGTTCATTGACGGCCCCTATCTTAACTATTCTCTTGTCTATCATCCAACGCTCTGGGGTGACAAAGAGTTAGTGGGTTTCTTTGTAAATGCCGGAGATTGGATTCATACCTACGAGGACAACAGCAATATCTACCTGGCCCAGGCAGAAGAAAAAATATTCCACCTCAACCCACAAAATCAGCAACACGAGTTGCGTGTTGCGCTCTACTTGATCGAGCTCTGGCGCGAGGCGGCAAAGAAGCGCACCTATACTGAACCAATCAAAATGGAGCAACTCTTAGTAGCCAGTGCCATAGGCATTGATAAAAGGCATCTCACTGCTCGGTTTATTCCACGGATCGAGGCAGCGTTGGAAACCTTGGGTAGTCTAGGTATCCTCGGCGATGCCCCAATCTGCCTAGCCCCTGCCGATCGCAGCAAGGCGCAATGGGGAAAAGACTGGCTAGCCTCTCGGTGGGTACTATTACCACCACCGGGGGTTATACAGCGATACCAGGAAATCGCCGCTCCGACTCCCAAAGCGCGAAAAAAGACACCTAAAATGATAAAACAGGAAGGAAAAGCTTGAACGATACCCCCACCGGGTCGGGAGCAAACCCCCACCGGGTCGGGAGCAAACCCCCACCGGGTCGGGAGCAAACCCCCACCGGGTCGGGAGCATTTTTGAGCGTACTTTGCAGAGATAATTACTAATAAATAATTACTGGCACACGCACTTGCTAGCGCCGTGCGGTGCTTGGAGCTATGATGATTCCGCGCTGGCTACCGATATACGAGCAGCATAATGGACAGAACCCCCACCGAGTCGGGAGCATTTTAAAAGCGCGAGTTGGCTCTACAGGCCAAACCAGAATGTTTGATTGTCGTGAAATGTGGCAGGAAGGAGAATCTCCACGTGCTCAACCTTGACTCTCCAAACCCATCCATCTCCGAGGCCCAGCTACGAGAATGGCGCGTACTGCTGACACTCGCACAGGCTCTCAACCCCGCGCAGGCGTGTCGGCGGCAGAATTGGTGCCGAGAGCTCTTCGGTGCCGAGACCGTTCCCGTTCTGGAGGCGGTCTCACAGGCTCGCAGCCCGATAGAGATCCCACTGCCTGCCTCCCTCGACGGTCTACAACCCTTGACAACGGATGAGATGCGCGAGGCCCGGCAGGTGATGAGCTGGCGGAGCATGCTCCTTTCGCTCTTGCCCTCCTTCCAGGCCAACCTGCGCGATGAGCTCGCAGCGATGCTCAGTCGCGCCGAGGAGACCGATCAGGAGCCAGAGGCTCGATCGAGGGCACTAGAAGCGGCTCTTGAGGCGATGATAACCTCGACGCGCCGACTGCAGGCCATCGTGGACCCCAGGCCCCGCGACGCTCTGAGCGCGATGACCCTAGGGGAGGCGTCACGCGCCTATTGGGCGCGCATTGAGGAAATGCGGGATGCCGCCTCGACCGGATTCCGCGCGCTTGATCGCCTTCTGGGTCGGGGGTTGCTGCCTGGTCGCCTCTTTGTGGTTCTGGGTGGTCCTGGTGCTGGCAAGACGAGCCTGGTCAATCAGATCGCCGAAAGTGTTGCGAGCAGTGGACGTCCGGTGGTCTACATTACTACCGAGGAGCCCATCTATGCCCTGCATGCCAAGACGCTGGCGCGATTGGGCAATGTGGACTATACGGCGGTCTTGCAGGGTTATCAGTCCGAGCGCGCGAGGATTGATGCTGCGATGGCGGTGCTGGCCGAGCGCCGCAGCGCGGATCGTCTGTTGTACATCGAGGGGTCCGGGATGGACCTGGAAGCGTTGCAGGAGATGGCCAGGGACCACTTTGCCCGCTATGCCGATCCAGGCGATGGGGGTGGACCGGGGGTTCTGGTCCTGGACTACCTCCAGAAGATGGGCCGGGCGCTCTCCCTTCAAACGGGCCGCGATCTGCGCATGTGTGTCTCCACGATTTTAGGGCAGTTAGGAGCCATCGCGAAACAGTGCAACTGCACGGTGATCGCGCTTTCGAGCCAGAGTCGGGCCTCCGGCTACGGGACGAGCAATGCGATCGCGTCGGCCAAGGAGTCTGGCGATATCGAATATGATGCGGATGTGGTGCTTTGCATCGGCAAGGACGAGGACCGCACGCCTCCGGTTGGATGCAAGGCGCGCACGCTCTTTTTTGCGAAGAACCGGCTTGGTCCCCAAGAGGTGACGATCAATTTTGACTTCAAAGGAGACCGGCAGCGCTTTACTGAGGAGGCCCGCGATGACGACGACGAGTAACTCCGCTAACGATATTGCGCGCTTTGTCTCCCCGTATGGCCGGTATACCCGCATGGCTAAGACGCGTGGCGGGGAGTATGCCGGACCCTGCCCGTTCTGTGGAGGGAAAGATCGGTTCCGGATCTGGCCGAATCGCGATCCGTACGCGGTCGTGTACTGGTGCAGGCAGTGTGGCAACCATGGCGATGTGATTCAGTTTCTGCGCGAGAAAGAAGGGCTCTCCTTTGGGGAAGCATGTGAGAAAGCGGGCCTCTTGGGCAAAGGCAAAGGAACGATGGACCCGGAGCGGCTGTTGCGCCCGCGAACCCAGGTGAGTATGGAGGCGAAACAGCGCCGTCTGGTCGCCGCGATCGAAGCCGTGAGACCTCTCATGCAGGCGGCGCTGCGTGATCCACTGCCTTGCGCCTACCTCGCGTTCCGGGGCATTCCACAGGAGCTTGCCGAGCGGCAGGGATGTCTGTATCTGCCCCTGCCCAAGAGTGCCGAGGCCCGCGAGAAAGTGGGGGCCGAGCTGCTGCCCTGGTGTGGGCGTCTGCTGTTCCCGACCCGCTCGCCGCAGGGAGGTGGCTACGTCGGGCGTTGCCTGCGCGGGTGGAAACTGAATATGACGGAGGCGGATCATAAGGCGCTGCTGGAAAAGCATAAGGTGCCGCGTTATATGACGACTGGTGGTGGTTGGGCCTGGCAAGAGCACACCAGCGTGGAGACCGGTGTGGTGATCGTGGTCGAGGGCGTTTTCGATCGTTTGGCGTTGCTGGCTGCCGGACTGCCTGCCGAGGAGGTGATTGCCGTCGGGTCTGATAGCGGCAATCCCGACTGGCTGCCCATGGCCGTGAAATCGGTCATCGCGGCATTCGATGCCGACACGGCGGGGCCAGGCAGGAAAGCCACGGCTCAATTCCTGACCAGACTCACACTGGGAGGGGTGCATGTGGTGACATGCCTGCCGCCGGGGGATGATCTGGGCAAGGATGCCAGTGAGCGATGGCGACGTGCAGGCTTTGATGGGATCGACTACGTGGTCGCCGCCTGGAGCGCGGAGATTTCTCGTCTCGCTGAGATCCGCGCCCAATCGGCACCCGTTGCAGCGTCTGCGGAACCAACAGAGGCCGCGAGGACCGCATACGAAGCCATCAGTGGTCCGACACCGCTGCCGGTGTCCCCGTCGGGTCCCCCTGTGGGAGAACAGGAACGTGTCGCAGTTCCTCAGATGGTCGATGGACTCCCGGAAGCACTTGAGCCTGTTGTAGCTCCTTCATCCGTTCTAGCGGGCTCCTATCAGACGGCAGAGCAGGTTCTTGCCCTGGCGCATCGGTTCCCTGATGCCAAACACCTGGTGCTGGATCTGGAAACGACGGGGTTAGATCCACGCAGGTGTCGCGTGGTGACGCTGGCGATCGGGACGCCTGGGCAGGTGGCGATTATCGATCTGCGCGGTTATTACGCCGCCGGTTTTGCAGAGCAACAGGCGTGGAGGGATGCGTTGCAGCAGCTCCTGCACCGTGACGTGCTCTGGATTGGCCATAACCTGAAATTTGACTGGTCGTTCCTGGCAGTCCAGTTCGGGATGGAATTGGGGCGTATATACGATACGATGCTGGTGGAGAAGTTGCTGCATGCAGGTGATCATGTGTCAGCGTCACTTCTAAACAGCGCCGAGCGGTACGGGATCACCGTGACCAAAGAGCAACGGTCCTGGTTCATCGACCTGGATCGCCGGCCAGCGGAGTGGGCGGCCCCGCTGCCAGAGGCGCAACTGGCTTACATTCGACAGGACATCGAGGTTCCCTCTCAGATCTATGAGAAGCAGCAGGAGGTTCTTGCGCGGCATGACCTGGCCCGCGTGGTGTCATTGGAACATCAGGCCCTACCAGCGGTTGCGGCGATGGAGGTGCATGGGGTGTGTGTCGATGTGGAGCGCTGGCGCGGCATCCTTGAGGCCAGGCACCAACAGAGGATCGAACTGGAAGGACAGATCAAGCAGGTGCTTGGGGAAGCGCTGGCACGCACACTGCCGGCACAAGCGGTGCTCTTTGGGGAGCCTGTCCTCCCGTCGGTGCAGCTCTCCTCATCTGACCAGTTGAAAGAGGCCCTGCACGCGCTCGGTGTTGCTGTCACCTCGGCGTCAAAAGAGGCGCTACAAGAGGTGCAACAGGCGCATCCAGTCATTACACAGCTTCTAGAGTGGAAGGCGTTAGAGAAGTTCGAGACGGCCTTTGGCGAGAACCTGCTGGGCTATGTCACGAGCGTGGGACGTATTCATGCGACCTTCGACCAGCTGGGGGCAGCGTCCGGTCGGGTCATTTGTCGCGAACCCAACCTGCAACAGATCCCCAGGCCAATGGGCAAGGATGACCCCTACGATCTGCGGCACTGCTTTGTGGCGCCCCAGGGCTGCAAACTTCTGATTGCGGACCTTTCCAATATCGAGCTGCGCATCCTGGCCGAGGTCTCAGGGGACCAGACCATGTTGCGGTTCTTTGCCGAGGGCAAGGACCTGCATAGCGAGACGGCGCGCCTCATGTTTCAGATCCCGAAGGATGTTGATCCGAGAGCGCACATCGTGAACGGGAAATCCGCGCGTGATATTGCCAAGACCATTAATTTCGGGTTAGCATACGGGATGGGCGCGCAGGGACTGGCCAATCGGGTGGGAGTGGATCTGGAAACGGCGCGCGCGCTGATGGGTACGTACTTTGCCACCTACAAGGCGGTCTCGAAGTATCTGGGCAGATCGGGCAAAGAGGGGATAGCGAAGGGATATGCGGCCTCACTGTCCGGGCGCAAGCGCTTTTTCTCAGACGAGGAACTGCGTGCGCGGCGTGGTGAGGTAGAACGATCGGCGAAGAACCATCCGATTCAGGGGACCAATGCCGATATTCTCAAATGTGCTCTGGCCTTGCTCTCTCAGCGATTGCCAGTGGGCGTTCATGTCGTCTTGACGGTGCACGATGAGGTGGTCCTGGAGTGCCCTGACGAACTGGTGAGTGAAGCAACACAGGTGCTCAAGGCGGCGATGGTGCAGGGGTGTCGGGAGTATCTCACGACGGTGGCGATTCCGGAGCCGGAGGTGCTCATCAAGGGCTATTGGGCGAAGGGGTAAGCTGTAGAGTTATGAGAGTAAATACAAAACTTGGCAGCCAGCGAGGAGTGTCCTATAGCCTTGGACTCTTGGAAATGGGAAAAGCGACGGGATGGAAGTGGACACCTGATTGTACATGGTTGAGTGTCGTAGAATAGCATGGCAACCACCGCAAGACCGTATTGTTGCACGAGTGGAAGGGATCAATACGATGAAGAATGTACCAGACTTTGAACGGATCAAACAGGTCAATATCCTTGGCCGAGACTATTGGAGCGCCAGAGCCTTGATGGAGGCGTTGGGCTACGACTATTGGCAGAACTTCGAGAAGGTGATTAAAAAGGCGATGCAAGCCGCCGCTTCGCCGGAGGTCAGCCTTACCCTCTCGGACCATTTTAGTGAAGTCACTAAAATGGTGACCATTGGCTCCGGGGCAAAACGCAAGGTCAAGGATTATTTCCTGAGCAAGCGGGCGTGCTATCTCATCGCACAGAATGGCGATCCTGAAAAACCTGAGATCGCTCTTGCGCAAAACTATTTCGCCTTTACGGCGGAAGTCTACGATATGGAGCAAGCCCGAAGAGAGCAGGAGCAACGGCTGGCACTACGGCTCAAGGTTGCTGATGAAAATACGCAATTGTCTGCTACTGCGATGCAATCGGGAGTGCAGTCTGAGAACATGGGCCTGTTCCACGACGCCGGGTATCAAGGCATGTACACCATGACATCGGGAGAGTTGGCCGCGTTCTGGCAGTTGCCGCCGCATGTGGAGATCCTCGATGTGATGGGACCCGAGGGCCTCGCCGCGAACCTCTTCCGTATCACGGCGACCGATGCGAAACTGAAGCGAGACCAGGTTGCCGACGAGGATACGGCGATCCTCACGCATCACGACGTTGGGGTAGAAGTACGACATGCGATAGAGAATATTCACCAGAAGACGCCGGAGGACCTGCCCCGTGCGGCCAGTATCCGCAAACTGGTAGAAGAAAAGCGGCGTCGGACACGCAAGAAGCTCAAGAGCCCGCCTGTGGGTGAGCAGAACACCTTGTTTGGAGAACCACCACAGGGAGAATAGGGCGCGCTGCCAGGTGCTCACACATTGCAACGGCAGGAGAACCTGTCCCTGTCGTGAAGGCCGAGCACCTGAGAAGCGCGGTGAGAGATTATGCCTGGAGCTGGTCGGAATCTGCCAGCTCCTCAGCCCCAAGTCCTGGGATGGGGAACTGGATGTACGCCGATGGTTTCTGCGGTGCAGACTTGCCCTCCGGGTCCGTTTCACACGGAGAATCGGGGGCACTCTTCGACGGAGAAACCGCCCATGAGGCAAGCTCTTCTTTTGTCCATAAGGGGAATTGTTGCAATTCACAACGGTCTTTCATAGTTGTCTCCTTTTCTGATAGCTGTTGTTCCATGATCACTTCGAAACGCACTACGATGCCTTTCTCAGAACGACTGCACCCTCTAAAAGGGTGGAAGAATGCCTTGTTCTATAACCCTTTCGAATGCTCGTGTCTGGCGCTGATACCAATGTCATTCCGCACGTTCTGCTTGACTTCCTTGCCGCACTTCCTCATGGGTATGCCTCTCCTCTCCTTTCCAGCGCTACTGCGTTTCCTGCCTATAGGAGTCGGGCATCGACGCTTCTGGTGTGCGGCACAGATGTGAATAGCTGTTGCGGCAAAACAAGCTCTCTCCTCTTCGTCTTCGCGTCCATGGAAGAGGGAGTCTTCCGGCCATGTTGCTGCTCAATATCCGGTTGCTATTTGTCGTAGGGATCGTCTTGGATTATGCTTCCGAGGCCCCCATCAACTCCGCTTGACCATGCTGCATCTCCTCAGAAGAAGGTCTTTTATCTTTCTTTCTGATGTACGTACGTACGAACAACAGTATAAGCAAACTATACAATTACGTCCATACAGTGTCAAGCGGCTCTAGAGGCCGGTGGAGATGGCCCATTTAAGATGTATGTACCTGATGATGAGTAAAGAGGCATCTTAGATCGAGGAGCCCCCCACTCACAAGTAATCTAGAAATCTGTGTAGGCCGTAGAGAAAACCGCGTGAGAAGGTCAAGAAAGGCCCTGTCTCTTTACCCCTCCAGAGGCGGCAAGAACAGGTGATCCAGGCGTAGCGTGTGAAAAGGAACGCGTAGGACGGCCAACAGGAGCCCGTGCATCATTTCGCAAGGGTAGTTATCCCCTTCGATTTTTTTGCCTCTCACGCGCTTGCCATCGACAAACAAAAGTGCTAAACTCGCCCCAAAGGTCAGCAGTTCCTAGACGCGACTGCTAATTGTCGTAAAACGTTTTAAGTAAAAGAGAGGATAACACTCTATGGCAGACCCGCGAGCCTTCATCAGCTTTGACTTTGACCACGACGAATCTCAGAGAAACCTATTCGCTGGTCAAAGTAAGCACTCGAAGACGCCATTCAGCATTGAAGACTGGTCTTCAAAAGAAAAACTACTTCAGAGTCAATGGGAAAAACTCATTAAGGAGAAGATCAACAAGTGCCATATGCTTATCGTTTTAGTTGGCAAGTATATGGCAGGCGCAACAGGGGTAGCAAAAGAGATTACAATGGCAAAAGAGCAGGATGTTCCTGTTTTCGGGGTCTACGTCGGCGGTGCGAACTCCTCAAGCAACCTGCCTGCGGGTTTGTCTAGAGGTCAGGTCATTCCTTGGGATTGGGATAAAATAGCATCGGCAATAGATCAAGCAATGAAAGAAGGAAAAAATAATTCGGTTAAAAGATTTTTTTAGGCTAATTCAGAGATGGATTGAATATGCGCAAGGCTCTCATAGTCGGAATAAACGATTACCCAATCGCTCCGTTAAGCGGGTGCATAAACGACGCCAACAAATTAGAAGAGGTTCTAAAAAGAAATGAGGATGGTTCTCGTAACTTTGATTGCAAAAAATTAGTGGCTCCCAGCCAGTCTATCACTAAAGCTATACTCAAAAGCTATGTAGATGAACTGTTTGCCTATCAAACCGACGTAGCCTTGTTTTACTTTTCCGGACACGGTACAGAAAACAACTTGGGGGGCTACCTTGTCACCCAGGATACTAAAGGTTACGACGAAGGCTTGCCTATGCAAGAGCTTCTTACCCTTGCAAACAATTCAAAAGCTCACGAAGTTGTTATTATACTGGATTGCTGCCACAGCGGAGCATTTGGTGCAATACCCGCGCTAAACAATAATGGTGCGTACCTACGAGAAGGTGTATCAGTATTAACCGCAAGCTTGGCTTCGCAGCCTTCAATAGAAGCTAATGGTAGCGGCATTTTTACAAGACTGATTTATGAAGCCCTAAAAGGCGGTGCATCCGACGTCCTTGGTAACGTTACTGTGGTAAGTGTCTATGCATATGCCGACCAAATTCTAGGAGCCTGGGATCAGCGACCTCTCTTAAAATCCCACGTATCAAAGCTTCTACCACTAAGGCGGTGCAAGCCTCAGGTAGAGCCTACAATATTAAGGTCACTGCCAGATTACTTCCCAACAAACGACTATACATATCCTCTCGACCCCTCATACGAGTGGGACAAGCACGAGGCCGGACCCGATTATCAAACTCGCGATTCAGAGCATGAACGCATCTTCAAGCATTTCCAAATATATCGTGACGCCCATCTCCTTGTCCCTGTTGGCGAAGAGCATCTCTACTATGCAGCAGTTCGTAGTAAGTCATGTAGACTTACTGCTTTAGGGCAGTTCTATTGGAATTTAGCTACTCAAGGGAAAATATGAAAGTAGGAATTACAGGGCATCAGGATTTAGGGTCAAAAGAAACTATTACCGCGCTCTCTGATATCTTAGAGACTGTAGTTCGTCAATGTGACATTGATATGGGGATAACTTCTCTGGCTATTGGTGCAGACCAGTTATATGCTCAAATTTTAAGAAAGATAGGCATTCGGTATCTTGCAATCATTCCAAGCGACCAGTATGAAAAGACCTTTACAAATACCAGTGATCTTGAGCAATATAACAGTCTACTTCACGGGGCCTCTGAGATAATTGAACTCCCCTTTGATGCTCCATCTGAAATTGCTTTCTATAGAGCGGGTAAACAGATGGTAAACCTTTCCGATATGGTAATTGCAGTCTGGAACGGGCAACCAGCAAAAGGGCTGGGCGGAACAGGGGATATAGTAAAATACGCTCTTTCACTTAGAAAAAGTGTCGTGCATATCAACCCTATAACACAACAAGTAATCTTGATTTAAATTTCTTGAGGAAATTTATAACATTTTCGGGACCGTCGTCCTCATGCGTGACACCCTTGCTTGCTCGTATCGCGTTGCGTAGGGAGTTCTCTCGCGCGCAGTTTCTCTGTGTCATCGTGTACATCCCAACAGGAAATTGGTGGGATCGGTACCAGTATCCTGGTGATCAGGTATGTCGAAACCTCAGAGAGGATGGGGTTACACTATTCTTTGGACAAGCAACGCACATCGCGCTTCTTCACTCAGCGCGGCATACTCATCACTCTTTGTCTGATACAGCGCAATCTGCCGCTTGTATGCTGCGATTCTGTCTTCTGAAATCGTACTTTTCCAGAAGGAGGAAGTGGCAAATAGTGATGCGGTCACTGCCAGGAGAATGACAATGGCCCATTGTGGAAGTGGCGGAAAGAAGAGAAGGATGATGACCAGAGCGAGGAAGACCACTACACCGAGCCCAACCAGGCCAATTTTGAGGCGCTTGTGAGTCCGTACCTTCTTTTCAAGAACGGCAACACGCTCTATAGCGGTGCGTGTCGCTTCTCTGGCTGGGCGAATGTCTTCTTGCTCATGTATCTCTCTTTCCTGTCTGTCTCTTTCTTCTTGAAGGTGTCTCGAAATACTCTGTTCGATCTCCGTCTTTGTGCGCTCAATGATGCTTTCCTGATCGTGAAGGAGCTCTTCTTTTTGTTTTTGTGTGATGGTCTTGAACTCAGCATCACGCTGTTGCGTAAGAGTTTCAAGAGTAGCAATAGAGTGTTGCGCAACCTCTTTTATGCTTTGCTCAGATTTTTGTTTTTCCATCTCATATTGCTTTTTTGCGTCGGTCAGAGAAAGGGCATGTACCTGGTCTTTTGCTCGATCAAGCGCTTTTTGAGCAAAATCAAAGACGCGATTGCGTGCGTATTCTTCTCCGTAAGCCGCTCCGCGCATTGCTTCTTCTTTGCTTACTTGCTCGATACGTTCGATGTATCGTTCATATGGAATTTCCCCTTTGCTGTAGATCTCAACAGTATGTTTGACGAGACTTTCCGCTTTTTGATCCAGGAGCCTTCCTGCCTCTTCGTTAAACATTCGTGCTAACTCATTTCTCTGTTCATGCGTTGTATATGGCCAGTAATTGTATGCAGTAACCTCTTTCAGCTTTTTTACCGCTAGTGGATTGAGCAGCATGTATTCCTCCCTGAAATTTACGAACGATACTACATTATAAAGCAAGTGCTATGTGGAATGCAAGCAATTATGGTGCTACACGCGAGAACAAGAAGAGGGCGTAAGAAGTGCCTCCGCAGCTAAAAGGGTGTGAGAACGGGTTTTCCACCGAGTAGAACAAGTTTTCCACAGGGTGTGCCGGGTTGTGCACATTTGCTCCACCAATCGGGCTTGCAACTGGTGGATAAGTGGGTAGTCAGAGCGGTTCCTGCTCGGCTATACTCTCCATAAGGCAATGTTCTTCCGGACCGATGTCGAGTATTTCGTCCCTGATGTACCCGTTTGCTTGATCGACAAAGGAGGAACCGCCATGCCAACATTGACTTCATCTGACCGCCTGACCCCGAAAAGTACTCTGCGTCATCGTCCCATCCTCTCAGATACAACGCGGGAGGAACCACCGCGCGTCCGGAGGGCCTCGCGCACTCAGGCAAGGCAACCGGACGCGAAGACCGCCGCGCCGGAGATCCCTGCCTGGAAGCCGGCGACGCGACTGCGATCACGGCGACGACCTCGTGTGCCGCTGGTGGGTATCGGGATCGGGATGGTGATCGCCGTGCTGGTGGTTGCTCTCGGCCAGCTCGTGGTAGGCTGGATGGGCAATGCCTGGAACGAACTGCACTACGGGTATCCGCGCACGTATCAGGTGGATGCCTTCGTCGGGCATGAGACCGGCAAGGCTCCAAGCCACTTTCTCGCCCTCAATCTCAAAGGTCAGATCGAGATCATTGAGCTTCCCGGCGGTGACGCATCGCACGCGAAGATCTATCTGGGGCCGCATCTGTATGGGCCAAACGCTGACCTGGTGCCGGTGACACTGCAATTCGTGGACCGTCGGCACGATGGTCACCCGGATATGCTCGTGCTCTTCCAGGGCGAGCGGCTCGTCTTTCGCAATACGCAGGGCACGTTTCAGCCGCCGTCTCCAGCAAGCTCATGACACGGGAATCATCGATGCTGTCCGGGCGGCTCGCGGTTGCTGTTCGGACGACAGGCACGTCGCGTGGATGATATCACGTCCGTACAGACGGGAACCTTCGAGAGGATCTCGTGAGAGCAGGAGCGTTTCCTGTAAGAGGGATGTGATCATGTGGCAGTAAAGTATATGTATGCAAGTTGCATACAGTGATTGCTGTCTACCGACGCAGGTGGAAGGAGACGCTCATGAACCCGCCATCATTCAACCGTGAGATGGATGCTCACGATGATCTCGTGGAAACAGAGGCTTTGTCTGAGAGGGGCTTCACCTCAGAGGAGATCGGATGCTTGCTCCGGCTCAGAGCATGGTATCAACAGGGAGGCAGTGATCGTGTGGTGCTGATCCGCACTCTCGAGTTCCTCAAGTTTCTGCGCAGCTCCGGCAAACTGCCCTCCTAGAAGGTGGGCGTCGAGGCGGTGGTGACGGTACCTCAGAGGTGCCATTTGCCTTTCAAAACAGGCAGGTCGTGATGAGGGAGCAGGCAATGGGGATCGTCCTGGAGGGTGTCAGCTTCTGTGGGGAAAAGGGGAAAAACAGCCTCTCCTGCCCTGGAAGAGACATGAAGGCCTTGCTATGCCTCGTTTATTTCAATTGCCTCTCTTGCAGCCTCGCATACCGGGCAGGCTATAAAGGGCAGTTCGTGCTCGTGCCAGTAGCTCGCCAGAGCGACATGCTGCTCGGGCGTGATCCACCATTCTTGCTTGTTGCGCTTCGCCTCCGCGTCACGCTGATAGATCTCAAGCGTGATCGTGCCAGCCCAGTGCAGTTGTTTGAGATCCCACAGCTTGATCTGGTGCAGCTGAGCAAAGTTCACCAGGCGCATTGTTCCTGGCAGGAGGCCACGCCTCTCTAACGGTTCTTGCGTGTTGCCCGTCTGACGGCGCAGGGGCATGTGTGCGCGCAGGAAGTCCGTGAGCGAGAACGGTTGCGCGGTTCCGTCCGTTGCCTGGTTCTGAGCCAGCAGTTGCAGCAACGTCTCCATCTGCCGTTGCAGATCGGTGTACTGCTGTGCCAGCGCCTCTTTGTCGCTCTCTAGCGCCTCGACGCGTTGCAGTAACGCCTCCATTTGCTGATGCAGGAAGGGCGTGGTCGCTGCCTTGACCTGAATGATGTGCTCGATCTCCGCGAGGTCCAGGCGTACAAAGCCTGATGGATCGCGGATCGCATGAATCTTGCCCTTTTCAATCCAGCGGCGGATCGTCCGTTCCACGACGCCGAGCTGCTCGACGGCATCCTGTACCGTGATGTAGCGTGCAATCGGCACCGGTTCCTGTGTGTGTGCTGCCAATGATGGTCTCCTTCGGTTGTACGTTCTACTTCATCCTTTTTTCCTACCTGTTTTATCCGTACAAGCACGACCCCTTTTTCTGCCCACAGCAATGCCCGGGTCGGTGAGGTCGCTATGGGTGAGACGATGCGGACCCGCGGGTCCGCTGCATGGAGATACAATAATGCCGGGGACTGCTTCCTTCGTGGAAACGCTCCTCGGCGGTGTCTTTCATCTCCTGTCTACAGATCAAAGAGAACAGCATCGCACACCCGAACAGCTTGCGCTTGTGTGCCTCTCTCTCTTCTTCACTCTCTAGTATACACGACATTTGGCGATTTGTCAAGTGGCACGTTGTAAGCGCGCTCTACAGGCTGGTGCAACTGCATACCCCTCCTGATGGCGGACACGAAAGGGAATCTACTCACCTTTGAAAAACAACGACTTTTCTGACCACAAAAAACTGACATGACGTGTCCAGGGCAGCGCCTCCCACGCGCATCCCCTCCTATCGTGACGCGTCCGAACCAGACGCACGCCGCCGCATACTTGCCTGTCATGATGCGTCCAGCTCGCCGACCTGCGCTTCTGGCATCTCCTGTCGTGACGCGTCTGAACCTGACACTCCTGCCCTGCGCCTACGTGACATGATCCGTCCACAAAGGCGCGCTGCACCCCGTCATGGTGTGACAGAGACAAGGCATAGTGGTGTGCCTCTCCTGGCCTCACACACCGATTGCAGCAATCATGACCTGTCTCTGGTGCCGTCCTCACTGCTGTCACGGTCTGTCCCTGGTTGCCCTTCTCTCACTGGTCGGCTGCTGTCACGATCTGTCCATCGGTGCAGCGCTCTCTGCACCTGATGGATGTCATGATGTGACCGCCTGCACGCTCCTGGTTCGCATCCTTGCCTGTCATGACCTGTCCCTGGCTGCCGGTCTCTCACTCCTGCTTGCCTGTCATGACATGCCTGTGAAAAGAGGAAACGTATGGTGATATGCTTTTGTTCCCAGAAAATCGACGAGATCCTGTGTTATGCTATCGGTGTCGTAACAGCTTGATTCCCCTTACGGAATTGCAGTGTGATGAGCGGCTGCGGAGGCTCAGTTGCTCCAGGAAAGCTCAGTCCATGCTCTTAGGACCGAGAAGAGCAACAGGGATGGTTTTGCCTGGTCGTAGAAGGGCTACCTATGGAGAACTTCCCATCGCTCACGATGGGTCAGAGAGCTGCATCGGTAGAACTCCGACGAAAGAAACAGGGTCGCATCTACCCGCCAGTGTGCGCATGATGGGCATGGCTCACCTTATGAGCGTGGTCTGATCCAGCCGTCATGGATTGGTTCGCATTGCACCTGGCAATGCCTGGATACCTCAGCAGTCGTCTTCGATGTCAGTACGGTTTGACCTGTTGTTCCTCATAGGTACGCGAGCATGGAGTGCGTGCCTGCCAGTGGTGAGAGTCCGCTGGCAGGAATGGATGGTGTTCTTGTAGGGTGATATCCCGCCCGAAAGTGGGTGGTTCCTGTGTCCGTTTGGATGGGCAAGCAAGCGCAGTGTTGAACGGATAAACAGGAAAGTAGGTATACAGAAGATCGCGGAGCGTCGCTGATCGCTACGGCCAGGAGTGCAAGCTTCGGAAAATTCTCACCTCTCTCATCGTTTGACAAGCAGGACAGGAAGGGACACCACTACGGGAAAACGACCAGGAGCCAAATATCTTGCCGTCCAACGCCTCAACGGGCTGATGGCCGACGGCGAAAAGCGTTCGGAGGCCAAAGCCCAGGCACGCCTGCGCGGGGAGTCGCTCTTTGCCTTTACCGAGCATCGGATTCACGCCTTTGAGAGCAGGCGTGGCTATCAAAAGGTCGTGATGCGCTTTCTTGACTGGTGTCGTGAGCGCCAGAATGTGTGCGACCATCAGCAGATCGATGCGCGCGCCGATGAACTGGCCACCCTCTACCTCACAGAGCGGATGGGGCAGCATTATAGCGCCTCGACACTCACGACGGAACGCTCGGCGTTGCGCATGTACTTCCAGGACCGGAGCCTGGCGGTGCGTGTCGCGCTGCCCAAACGCAAACGGGAGGACATTGTGCGCTCGCGCAAACCAGCCGTGCGCGACACGCACATCAATCTCGCCAATTGGCAGCACGTGATCCGTTTCTGCCTGGCCTGCGGGTTGCGCCGGGAAGAGCTGCGGGATTTGTGCGTGCGCGATGTCTACCATCGCCCCAGCGACGGGCAGCTGGTGGTGCACGTCTGCCGGGGCAAAGGGGGCAAAGATCGGAAAGTGCCAGTGTTTCCAGGTCGCGAGCAGGCGGTGCTCTCTGCCGTCGCTGGCAAAGCAGCGGACGATCATGTCTTTGATCGGGTCTCGGGCCTGCTGGATATCCAGAGTTACCGTCGGCAATTTGCGCAGGAGTTGTATGAGCACCTCTCGGGGCGTCCGCTGCCACCCCTGGAAGGGCGTTTACCATCGGCAGAAGTAGACCTCGACGTGGCGCTCTACGTGAGCCGGTGTTTGGGACATAACCGCCTGGACATCATTTTTGGAAGTTACATCCGGTAAGCTCATCCACTCTTGAAGAGCGGTGAAGCAGACAAAAGGACGGCCCCTCGAGAAAAGGCCGTCCTTTTGCTTTCCCCTCAATCGTCTCCCCTTCGTGTATCTCTCCATCCTGAGTATACCAGCAGATATATGCCATTACAACCGAGCAGCGTACATAGACGTTTTCGTCCGCGCCATCGCTGCCAGCAAGGCGTATCTCTGGCGACGATAGGATGCGGTGACTGGTAATTGACCTCAATCTTCGAACACGTTTTGAGCTTGAGACACTGTTGTGTTCGAAGATTCGTGTCAAAAATTTGACCTCAATCTTCGAACGAATTTCTTACGGCTCAGCTTATTATGCAGGTACCAAATACTTCTTCAGGTAAAAAGCAGAGAAAGAAGTGAAAGCGAAAGATCATTTGCTGGTCTATTTCTGTGCATACCAATAGGTATTTTCTCTCGATTTTTCTGGCTGTTCGAAGATTGGCGTCAATTGTTCGAAGGTTCATGTCAAAATGTTCGAAGATTGAGGTCAATTACCAGTGACGACGTTTTGAGCGCTGCCCTGGTTGCCAAGCTCTGTAGTTATGTTTATAACCTTACAACTTGGCACGGTGACGGTGGAAACAGGCGTATGGTTGAGAAGAAGAAGGGGAACAAAAAGCCGCTCCCACTGTTGCCAAGGTGTCCCAGGAGCGGTCTTTTGCTGTCTCATCAAATGATCGACACCTGAGCCGACGCGTCGCATTCTTCTACAATGAGCCGGGACGGTTCTCTTCATTCCGCACCAAGTAGAACCGATGTATCAGGAGATGTCACCTTGTCTGGTACCAATGGTCTCCTCTCTAAGAGCCTGTAAAAAAATGTATTACTGAACCCCGCTGAGACAAAAACCTAAATGAGCCACTTCTGATGCAGAAACTCGCCAAATAGTAAACACAGCAGGTGAGAAACAGCTCTCAAAAAATCATGTGTCGCACTCTATGTCAGGCGAGTTTCTGTGTCAGTATGATGGACAATTGGGTCAGGAAAGCAGAGTATAGCGGTCTATCACTGGCTATCTACGGTCGCGAAAGCAGTACGTAAGGCTTCAATGGCTTCAGCGAGGGCTTGATCGGCCTGGGTAGGCACTACCGTTCTCATGCCCATGAATCCATGAACCATCCCATCATAGCGGGAGATGGTCGCCGGAACGCCAGCCTCAAGAAGCCGCTGCCCATACGTCTCTCCTCCATCTCGCATTGGATCACATTCGGCAGTGATGACGAGCGCCGGTGGCAAGCCGTGCAGATCGGGAGCGAGCGATGGAGCAGCATAGGGGTGCGATTGCTCCTCCTCGTTGGATAAGTAGAAATCTCTGGCGATGAGGAACTCTTCCCAGGTTGCCATGTACCCATCATAATCCCTCCAGGAAGAGGTCGTGATCCGAAAGTCCATCGAAGGAACGAGCAGCAACTGGAACAGGAGGGAGGGACCACCTTTCAACAGTAGGTTTTTCATGAGGCGGCCTCCCTGGCTGGTTCCTGACCCTCGCTCTTCGTGTTCACCTTTCGCAGGGCCGGTGGGGCACAAGGCCACGGTTCAGGAACAAAGCGACCCAAGAGCAAGCCTTCCCCT
>WNGD01003061.1_pt1 | contig 32655 bp, 29 predicted proteins | sample 5400671 | NCBI WGS metagenome assembly WNGD01 (sample SAMN13153369, study PRJNA577476) | soil metagenome | isolation source: 40 cm soil or saprolite under grassland replicate 2 | place: USA:California | collected 2016-06-15 | reverse complement strand
TACCTGGGAGATGCCGACGACGCGTCGTTCCACCCGGACCGACCGTCATCCATGTGACCAGCTCTCAAGGCCAGCCGCCCGGGTGCACGCTGACGGCACCGCCGTGCCTTTTCCGGGTCCCGCCGGACGCGGCGCCTCCTGCTCGGATGGGATCGCGCTTCGGAGGAATCGGCGTCTCTCGGGGGCTGTGCGGTCTGGTGGAATGACACCGGGAATGACCAGTGGCCGTTGGCAACGACGTGCGGGCCAGGGCTGGGCCATCCAGACCGCGCTGTTCGAGCGGGCCGCACAGCCCTACGCAAGGGAGGGCCAAAGAAACCGGAGTACTACGCTTGAGAGGCGTTCGCCTCATGGCCCTGGCCAGGGCCCCGTGCATGGTGATCGATGCCGTCGCCGGCTTCAGCAACCGAGCCTGCGCGCTCTTGTCCACCGTCGGGCGGCCGAGTTGGACACCGCCCGCCAGGCCGGGCACGTCCTGTTCGGCCGGCTTCAGGAGCTGGCCGGCCGGTTCGCCCAGGCGCAGCCCGAGACCCTGGCCCACGCCATGCTCGGCGAGGCCGAGCTCACCCGCCTGGAAGACGAGCCAAGCCCAGCACGCTGGGCAGCAGCGGCCGCACAGTGGGAGACGCTCGGCCAGCCCTACCCGACCGCCTACGCGCGCTGGCGCGAGGCCGAGGCGCTCCTGGCCAGCCGGGCGCCACGCCCGCGGGTCGCCGCGGTCCTACGCCAGGCGCACCAAAGCGCCGCTGGACTGGGGGCCGCACCGCTCCAGCGAGAGATCGAGCGTCTGGCCCGGCGCGCCCGCATCGACCTGACGCCCGTGCCAGCGCGGATCCGGGCCGGCCCGCCGGCCGAGCCGTCCCCGGCCGAGCGGCTCGGCCCTACTCGCCGGGAGCGGGAGGTGCTCGGGCTCCTTGTCGCGGGCCGGACCAACCGCCAGATCGCCAACACGCTGTTCATCAGCGTGAAGACCGTCGGCATCCACGTCTCCAACATCCTGGCCAAACTCGGGGTGGCAAGCCGCGGCGAGGCCGCAGCGCTCGCCCACCGCGGCGGCCTGGTGGATGACCCGCCCGACGACCTGGCCGCGGAGTGAGACGTTGCCCGCCAGACCCAATGCCGGTCAGGTCTTGCTTGGCCTCGGAGAACTTTCGGTGAGCGGCACGAACCACGGTGATGGCATGGCCGACGCTGGCCTTCAAGCGGGTGACGCCCGGCCAGTCCAGGTTGCCGTGGGCCGATGGCTGGGGTGGAACGTTAGCCGAGACGTTAGCCAAGCAGAGCAAGCCCATCCGAACACTCCATCAATTTGACGGCCCGATCCGAGATCGCGCCTGTGCTTGAGGCACCAGCGCCAGGAGGTGCATTGCTGTCCTCGGACGAATTTCGGGTCGAGCGTAGAGCGAACGGCGAAGCGTCATCCGTTATGCGAGGCGTGCAGTAGCTGTTGCAACTGGCAGCGGGTGACGGTGAAGGGCGGCGCGTCGTCAAGGTTTGCGAGGCGGACAGCACGTCATGACATGTTCAGCCGCTGTGGCACAGCTTGCTTTGGTTGTTCAGCAGCCGCTCGGCTGAATGAGTTGGTCGCTGGTGCTCGCGGCGGTGAGCGCTTGGATGCTTACTCACCCATCAGGACAGCCGAAGGATCGGTAATCGAGGTGTCCGCTAGTCTAGGCGAAGGACACTATCCACCCTGCCGCCGCTTCCAACGCCTCCAGCAGGACCGCGAGCACCCCGGTGACGGCGGCGGCGGCTCCCGCCGCGATGACCGCGTCTCGCAGGCGCAGTGGCTTGGTCTCGCGGCCGAGCGCCGCATCGCGCGCCTTCACGGCCTCGCGTGGCGCCGGTTGGTACGAGTAGCAGATCGCCCCCGGCACCGGTGTGTCGAACTCGAACCAGCCGTTCGGCGCGGCGATTGTCCCGGAGGTGCCAGGCGCCCCTTCCGGGCCCAGGCCGGCACGTGCCTCGGCCAGCAGGGCCACATAGGTGTCGGCTTCCAGCGCCGCCGCGTCGGTCAGCGACCATGGCTTGATCTCGTACAACCAACCCGGTGGCTGACTCGGATGGGCCTCATAGAAATCGAAGATATCCGGCATGGCCTTCTTCAGGGCCTCTTCGATAACGTTCTCCGCCTTGAAGGAGAAGAGGAGGTCCTTCTCCAAATCCCTCATGATGACCTCCACGCCCGTATTGTTCGTCCAGACATGGTGGGGCGGCTCGGGATGTTGCTGTCTGTAGTAGGCGGCAATCGCTTGGTGCGCCGAGTTGCCCATGTACAGCGGCCAGGGCTGGGTGGGCGGCTTCGTCCAAGCTCCGAAGTCCAGGCCAGTGCTGGCGGCGGCCCACTTGGCGGGGACCGGCACCAGCCCGTCCTGAACGGCCTCGGCCAGCATGCCCATCATCACGCCCTCGACCGCCCAGCGGCCGTCGAAGGTGTTCTTCAGCCCCATCGACCGCAGGATCTTGAACTGGTCGACACCCGCCAGCGTCGGCAGGCCGCGTCCCAACCTGTCGAGCCGGTCCCGCTGGCTGCTGGAGCCGAAGTCGACGACTGGTTGCGTGGCGTGCTTCAGCCGGCTGGCGGCGATCGCCGTGAGCACCCGGGTGTCCACCTGAGGTGTGTTGACCGCCTGGATCTCAAGGAACTCCAAGAAGCTCGGACCGGGCTGCTCGGGCTGCCGGCTGGCCAGCTTGGCCAGAACGCTCAGCAGCTCGGTGGTGCGCACCCCAGCGAGCTGCTGGCAGACCTCGGCCCCGTTGCCCACCGCGATCTCGCTCTCGAGCTGCTTGACGTCGACCGCGGGGCTCAGCCAGTTGTACGACAGGGTGTCGGGCGGACCCGACTCGAGCAGCTCGGTGAGGCGCTTGAGGGCCTTGGAGAGGTAGTCCGGGACCACGTCAATCCCTGCATCCTCGACGGTGCGCCTCGGCGACCGCCAGCTCGAGGGTGCCGCGCGCCTCGGCCAGTCGCTGCTCCAGCTCCGGGACCTCTCCCAACCGGAGCAGGTCGTTCCGCACCGCCACCAGCTCTGTCTCCAGCCGCGCGACCTCCAACCGGTCCCACCGGATCGCCTGGCGCAGCGCGGTGCATTCGACCGTCTCGACCTCTACCGCGACGGCGGCGCTCGGCTCGCCGAACCACCCGGTCCCCTCCTGGAGCATGCGCCACTGGAAGCTGTAGGTCCCCAGCTCGGCCGGCGCGGTCACGGTGAACGCGAAGGTGGCCTCGGCGCCGGGCGCGACGTCGCCGGGCGGCTCGACGCGGTCGAGACCCCAAGTCCGGTTGTCGGGCGGCGCCTGTGAGCCGAGCCGGTAGCCCTCGCCGCCGCGCCACGTCAGCCCGCCCGCGTTGCGTAGCGTCACCAGCACCGGATAGCTCCGGCCGGGCTCCATCGAGCTCGGCAGCGATTGCGCGACGAAGCTGGCCTCACGCGGCGGGGCGAAGTCGAAGGGGATCTCGGCCTGGGCGTAGCCGGTGACGCGGACCACCCCGCGCGGCAGCCCATCGACCGGCTCGCCGTCCCTCGGCGGGCCGTGCCAGTCCGGGTGCGGGCGGAAGCGGTGACGGATCGCCTGCCCGACCCGCCCGAGCTCGACGCCGTCGACGATCACCCGGCCCTCACCCGCGGCCGCCGCGCCGGTCCTGGTGTCGAGCGCCCGGACGACGAACTCGGTGTCGACCCCCAGTGGCGTCGGCGACGGCTCCACCTGTACCAGCAGGCTCGGCAGCACAGAGATGACCCGTGAGACGCCTGCCTGCTTGCCACGGCCGTCGGCCACCGCCACCTGGAGGGCGTTGGTGCCCGCGCGGGCCGGGACGTACGGCCGGCCCTGGGCGTCCAGGGGGGCCGCGACCGGGCCGGTGACCGTGGCGTTCGTGTCCAGCACGGCGATCCCGGCGCCCTCGCGTGGCGCGGTCATCGCCGTCCCGACCGCCCGCACGGCGGCCGGCGTCCGGGTCGTGCCGGCGGCCGTCCGGTCGGCCACCACGACGGCCGCGAGCCCCGAGCCGGCCGCTCCCGGGTCCCCGGCCGCGATCACCGTGACCGGCAGCGTGCGCAGGTCCACGGCCGGCGCGTGGCCGTCGGGCAGGAGCCGGGGCCACACGCCCAGCTGGCGGGCCGCATCCTCGGAGACCGGCGTGAAGACCACCTCGTCGCCACCGCGGACGTGCGCCTTGACGAGCGTGGGCTGGTCGACCAGCACCGGCGGCGCCGTCCGCCCCGGTGCTGACACCTGGGGCGGGCCCGGGACCGGCAGGACCAGATCGAACGTCAGCTCCAGCCCGCCCGCCGCGTCCTGCCAGTGCGCCGGCTGGAAGGCGTACTCCTGGCGGTTCACGACCACGCTCACCCGGCGCGGGACCCCGAGCGTCGGCTCGACGAAGGTCCGGTTGGCGCCGTCAATCCGGATACGGACCCGGGCGGGGCTACCCACGGTCATCCCAGACGGGGGCTCCAGGAACTGGACTGCGAGCGGCGCACCGGGCGCGAGCCGCTTGGCCGCCTCCGCCGCCGCTTGGTCGCTGAGCGCCCCAGCCAGCCGATCGCTCAGCGTCTTCTCTTGGCTTTGCGCCGCCTGGGCTTGTGCCGCCGCGGTGGCCGAGTTGCGGACGGTGCTGTCGAAGACTCCGTCACCCAGCACGACGCTCGCGATCGCGCCGGTGATCGCCCCGGTCGGGACGGTGATGCGGCCGATGTCGAAGATCTTGTTCCCGGCCACCGTCAGCGCCAGATCGAAATGCACGTCCGAGGCGTTGGCGCCGTGGATGCGACGGCTGACCTCGTCGCGCACCGCCTGCTCGTCGTAGGAGGCCACGTCCTGCCGCGCCTGCAGGAGGTCCTTGACCCAGCCGGCGACCGATTGTAGCACCGACAGTGGCAGCTCAAGCAGCCATTTCAGCTCGTCGAAGAGCGCGTTGTAGAGCGTGTGCAGGCCGTCTTTGACCCAGCCGGGGAAGTCCTTGATCAGCGGGTCGATGAGCGCCAGCCCGTAGGCGCGGACCCCCTCGACCGCCTGGCCGACCAGGCCCTTGAGGTGGGCGGCCAGCTGCTCAGCCCAAGTGGCGATCGACCCCAGGAGCTCCTTCACCTTCTGGCCGAGCTGGAGGAGCTGGCCTGGCAGGTCGTGGATCGCCTGGAGGACCCACTCGGCCGCCTCCACCGTCGCCTCGACGATCACCTTGGCGCCCTGCCCGATGGCCTCGGCGAGCAGCACCACCTCGTTGACCAGGTGCAGTGCCAGAATGCGCAGCGCCGCGGGCGCGACGGTGGAGACCACTCGCCAGGTCCCGTTCTCGAGCTCCGCCAGCAGGGCGTCCAGGTCCTGGGCGCGGGGCGGGTCATCGGTCGTGGTGAGCGCCTGGAAGGTCGCCTGGCGGGTGGCCTCGGCCCCCAGGCCGAGGGCCAGGACCGTCCCGGCGGCATCCAGCACCGGCCCCTGGGTGTCGTGGACGATGGCGACGACGTCGGCGGCCAGCTCAAGCACGGCCTCGACGTCGGCCGGTGTGGGCGTGATCGGCAGGACGGCGGTGGCTGCGGCGGATGCCATCAGCGCCAGGATCGGCGAGTCGTGGCCGAACGCCGCCACCGCCGCGGCCGCGTCGCGCACTGCCTGCTCGGACCGCTCCGTCCCGAACTCCAGCAGCACCTCCACCGCTTCGACCACGAACTGGCCGATGACCTGCAGCAGCACGCCGGAGATGGCCTCACGCAGCCGGCGTGCGCCCTCCTCTGTCGCCGCGGCGCCCAGCCCCGGCACGACGACCGCCGGCACCGAGACGAGCAACGGCACCACGATCTGGTCGACCAGCAGCTGGAGTCCCTTGTTACCCGGGTCGTGCTGCTTCATGGGGACGAGCAGCAGCGGCACGACCTGGTCCTGCACCGCGTGGCGCAACGCCTCGCCGATCGAGGTCAGCAGCTGCTGGGCCTGGACGCCGCCCGGCTGGACGAGCGTGACGAGGAACGTCTCAAGGACCTGGTCCGGGGGCACGCCCAGGGCCCCGGCCAGCCAGTCGAGCACATGTCCCAGCTCCGGCAGCGCCGTCCGCGCCTCCTGGATCGGGTCCTCACCGACCACGTAGGTGACCAGGTCAGCGAGCGTGAGCGCCTGGCCGGCCGGCCTGCCGACCCGCTTCGCCACCCGGGCCGGGATCGAACCACCGGCCGGCGCATGTGCGGGGGTGGCGCCAAAGGACGCCCCGGGCGGCGCGGTGCCCTGTGCGAGCTGCAGCACCCGGTGGGTCAGCACGCCGGCGGCCCAGGCGATCCCGACGGCGCGATGGCAGACGTCCTCGACGTCGTGGGGCAGGACGCCGGTGCCGACCAGTGCGTCGAGGGGTCCCAGGCAGTCGAGGAGGTCCAGCAGCCAGGCGTCGATGCCAGCCACCGGGCTGCGGGCCTCGAGGGTGGCCGCCCGCGCGGACAGATCCTCGACCACCAGCTTGAGCTGGGCGCGGCGGTCCTCGTCGAGATCGAAGACGGCCCGCTGCGCGCCGGTCCCGGCCAGCAGCTCGCCCAAGGTACGGAACGACCAGTCCCCCAGGCCGGCGAGCAGCGCGTGCTGCCCTTGCCGTACGAAGCTCCCGACCACCGATCCCGCGGTGTCGGCGGCGGCGTGCTCGGTCCCGGCGAGCTGGCCGCCCAGCCTGAACAGCAGGCGCGTGGCGAGCGAGACGAGCACGCCGGCGACGGCCGTGACCGGGGCCAGCGCCGCCGCCTCAGTGGGCGGGAGCGAGTCGACATAGTCCCGGGCCTCGTCCAGGATCAGCTCGGCGATCGTCGCCGCCATGCGGTCCAGCAGCCGGGCCGGATCCTCGACGCCGAGATTCGCCAGGAAGTGGACCCCAGAGCCGACACCCAGCCCGGCGCCCCAGCGGGTCGAGAAGGTAAAGCCCGGCCCCTCGCTCGCCGCCCGCATTAGCGACCCGGCCAGCAGCGCCTCGCCGTAGAGCTCGGCGGCGAACGAGGCCCGGCCCCAGATCCCCGCCTCGATCACGAGCTCGTCGAGGAAGACGTCGAGGAGCTGCTCGAACGGCGGCGCGAAGCGCGTCCCCAGCAGCTGCCGGAAGGACTCGACCTCCAGGCTGACCGTGGCGGCGATGCTGGCCGACGCCGCCGCCTGCGCCTGGAGGCGAGCGACGAGCCCGGCTCGGGCCTGCGGGTCGAACAGGTCGATGGGGATCGCCGCCTGGAGCGTGAGCCCGCCGCCCGCCTGCACGTCACCGGTCAGCCCGGCGGCGAGCTGGCTGCCGGCCTCGCCACTAACGTGGCCCTCGACCTGCACGCTGGCCGACAGGTCGACACCGCGGCGCAACGACGCCCTAGCCTCGGCGCTTCCCGAGGCCAGTGCCTTGCCATGGGCGAAGGCGCCCTCTGGGGTCGAGGCGCTGAGCGAGAACAGCTCCGTACGCTGCGCCATGGAAGCCCTCTGCGGTGGTAGAGGTCCAGCGATGGAAGCCGTGCAGGAACATCGTCGGTCCTGCACCCCGGCATGTCCAGAGTGATAGCAGCTTCAGGGGTCGTGGGGCGTCGCCGTGTACTCGGCGTCCCGCAGCCGCCAGTGCAGCGGTTGAGCGGCGTAAGCCCATGACGACCTTGCCTGCGCCGCTCAATTCCGGACGGCTGCCGGGCCCGAGGTTGGCTGCTGCGGCTGGGCTCGGGCGGCCAGGGCCGGTCGACGCCCAGCTGCGAGCAGGCGTCGACGACGGCGGGGTCGAACTGGCCGCCGCCTCCTCTAGCCTGTGCCGTGTCCACCAGGCCAGCCAGAATCTGGCCCCTGGGATCCATGCGCAAGGTCCGACTTCGCGGACAGCATCATACGACCCGACTCATGGGCAGATAATGCAGGACGCCCGTCATGGCCCCACGCTTCAACTATGCTTGAGAACGTCACCAACGTTCACCGCATTCTCGGCGCGCAACCGCTGCAACTCTGCACGCTCTCCTCGGTGACGGCAGGGTTCTCGGGCATGGGTGGACCGTCTTCCCCCTTACTGCTCGCGGTTCTCGGGGCCCCACTCGGACTTGGGTCGAAGGCAAACGGCGGGGCCGCGGGCAGCCTGGCGGATGCTCCGAGATCGGTCATCCCCCGTATCGGTGAGGTTTGCCACGAACAAGCCAGAGGGTCCGGCACGCAGGCGCTCCACACGACCCACGTTCCCTGAGAACGCCTAACTTCGCCCTGACGGTCGGCAGCGACCTGCGCAAACGCAGCTCCGCACAGCGGTGGGCTGCCACTTACTCGCACGGAGGAAGTCAGGGGTTCAAATCCCCTCCGCCGAAGCCCTAGGCACTAACTCGTCGGAACCTCCGGCCTACGGTGAATCGGCAGGATCGTTAGCCAGACAGCCTTCGATGAGGGCCGAAAAGTGGCTCTGACCTGGAGCCCGAGGGGGGATTCGAACCCCCGACCTGCCGATTACGAGGACGCAGGATGCCTCGAATCGGAGATTGGTCCCGCATAGAAGCGCAGGTCAGAGATATTCGATGTCAAGGTAACGGCAAGTGGGTCAAGGATGAACCGTTGACCGCGTCGTTGCCCAGCAGAGCGAGCACTGTGGGACTCTCTCGGCCTCACGATCAATCCTGAACGGCCGAATGGAACAAGGGTCATCATCAGGGCCAAGGCAACAGGGGCGATGGAGGCTGCGCCAGGGCCTGCATGGCGCGGGCGGCGATCAGGATGGCCGCGAGGTGGCCAGTCCGGCCGCCGGTGAGGAGGCAGCGACTACGCCGAGGCCGCGAGCAGGACCCGGCGGCGCCGCGGCAGGTCCGCGGTAGGTCCGCCGCCGGAACCGCCGACTGCTCCGGGCCAGGGTTCCGCCGGTGCGACGAGCCTCTCGACCAGGTTTTCACGGTTGCGACGAGCCGCCCGGGGGACCCTGATGCCAGTGGCAGCCTATGGGCAGTACCAGGCGCAGGGGGGTGAGATCGTGGACGGCGCGAGTGTGTCGGTGGCGGTGGTTGCCAGCCGCACAGAGGCGGAGCTGATCGTCGGCTTGCTGCGCAGTCACGGCGTGAGCGCAACGGTGTCGGCAGATGATGCCGGAGGACAGTACCCGCAGTGGCAGGCAGAGGGTGTGCACGTGCTGGTTGCGCCCTCCGATGAAGCCTTGGCCCGTAGGCTCCTGGCCGCCGCCGATGACACTGCCGGACCGGTCAGCGGCGACTAAGTCCGGCTCCTTCCGCGGATGGCCGTCAGGTCGTGTGCACGGGGATCCTCATGAGCTCGGCTTCCAGCCGCCTGCCCACCCCGGAAGATCCCAGCTCCGTCTAGCACGGCCAGCTCTCCACGACCACCAAACCACACCAACCAGGGAGACCCGCATGTCTGGCACGACCGAAAACTTGGCGGGCGCCACAGCGATTCGCCCGTTCCGGATCGAGGTCCCGGAGGAGGACCTGGTCGAGCTCCGCCGCCGCATTGCGGCGACGCGCTGGCCGTCCAAGGAGCTGGTCGACGACCGGTCGCAGGGCGTCCAGCTCGCGACGATGAAGGAGCTCGCCCGCTTTTGGACGACGGATTACGACTGGCGCAAGTGCGAGGCACGACTAAACGCGCTGCCGCAGTTTACGACCGAGATCGACGGGGTGGACATCCACTTCATCCACGTGAAGTCGCCGCACGAAGACGCGTTGCCGCTGATCATGACGCACGGCTGGCCCGGCTCGGTGATCGAGCTGCTCGAGACCATCGGCCCGCTCACCGACCCGACCGCGCACGGCGGCACCCCCGGGGACGCATTCCACCTGGTGCTGCCGTCCTTGCCTGGCTACGGCTTCTCGGGCGAGCCGACCGAGCTCGGCTGGGACGCCGACCGCATCGCACGCGCGTGGGTGGAGCTCATGGACCGCCTCGGCTACACGCGCTACGTCGCCCAGGGGGGTGACGTGGGCGCCTACGTCACCGACGCGATGGGCCGCCAAGCGCCCGAGGGGCTGCTCGGCATCCACCTCAACGTGCTCACCGCGGCGGTCGGTCTCAAGGACCAACTGCCGGCGGAGTCCGAGCAGGAACGCGCGGCGCACGACGCGCTCACCACGTTCTTGACGGATGGCTTCGCCATCGTCCTGGAGCAGTCCACCCGGCCGCAGACGATCGGCTACTCCCTGCTGGATTCACCCGTCGGGCTGGCGGCCTGGATGCTCGACCACGACACCGACAGCTACTACAAGATCTCCCGCGCGTTCGTCGACAGCGAGCCTGCGGGCAACCTCACCCGGGACAACATCGTCGACGACATCACGCTGTACTGGCTGACGGGCACCGGCGCCTCGGCCGCCCGGTGGTACTGGGAGTTCGGACGGGCCCAGGCCGCAGCCGGTGCGGCCGGCCAGGCTCCGCCGCCGGTCGCGGTTCCGGTCGGCTTCACGACGTTCCCCGGCGAGGTCTTCCCTTCCCCGCGCAGCTGGGTCGAGGTGGTTTTCCCCGGCCTCGCCTACTTCAACGAGGTCGACAAGGGCGGCCACTTCGCCGCCTGGGAGGAGCCGGAGCTCTTCTCGACCGAGGTGCGGGCCACATTCAGCTCACTGCGCGAGTGACGCCATTGTCTTCGGTCCTCTTCAGGAGGAGGTTCGATGCCAACACAGACGACCAATCTCTTCCTCCTCGAGGATCTCGAGGATGCTGGAAAGACGAGCGAGCTTGCGGAAAGCGATCGATGCGCTTCATGCGGTCGCAGACTGGATCAAGAGCTACGTGGTCAAGCCCCACAAGGAGCTGGGCCGCGCAGGGCCCGTCTGTCCCTTCGTGCCTGGGGCCTTGGAACGTAGGACATTTTGGCTTGCTCTCGAGCAGATCGCCGACCGGGACGGGCCAGCTGTCGTCGAGCTCATGGACGGCTACCGGAGACTGTTCCTGGACACTCGACCCACTGACGGTGACGACGCCAAATACAAGGTGATCGTCGTTGTCTTCACCGACTTGCCGGCTGATCGCGCGCCAGGCGTCTTCGACAGCGTCCTCGAGCAGCTTGCCGTTCCGTCATATGCGGAGGATGGAATCCTGTTCGGGCCTTTCTACCAGGTGCTCTGACCTGGAGCCCGAGGGGGGATTCGAACCCCCGACCTGCCGATTACGAGCCAGCTCCATTATGTGTTTGTTGGTGGTCTGTGGTGCTGTTTGGGACCTCTTTGTACGGTTGTGGCCCGCTGTTCGTGCCGGCCTGTGACGGCTCGGGACGGCGAGTACCGGGACGTACGGATACACCACGGACGCACGTCGGCGAAACCGAAGCGTGGTCGTGGCTCAAAGGACTTCGCCAAGCAGTGGTACAAGGGTAGCGAGTTGGCCTACCTTGCTGGCGGCACCCTCCAGGAAGTCATCGAGGCCTGTGGGGCGCGCAAACCGGATTCGCACCGTGAGCAGAGGACTTCGTACCATCGGCCGATGCTGTTCCTGCCCCCGCTGATCGTCCGCGCGGTCGCCCGCGTGCTGGTCCTCCCAGGCGCTGCTGACGGCACCAAGGACCTGGAGATCCTGGTGCTGAGGCAGCAACTCCGTCCGCTCATCATGCGCATGGCCGGGAGATCCCTCGGTGGGGCTGCCTGAGGATTCAAGGGGAGCTCCGCAAGCTGGGCATCCGCATGGGAGCCACCACCATCCGGACGCTGCTTGGGGCCTGCGGCCTTGGTCCCCCACCAGGCGCAGCGGCTCGACGTGGAGCCAGTTCCTCTGGGCCCAGGCCTGGGGGATCATGGCCTGTGACTTCTTCACCCTGGAGACGGTCCAGCTGAAGACGCTGTACGTCCTGTTCTGCATCGAGGTCGGCACCAGCAGGGTCCACCTCGCTGGCGTCACGAACGGTCCCGATTCCGCCTGGGTGACCCAACAGGGCCGGGATCTGGCCATGGACCTCGATGATCAACAGGCCGTACCGAAGTTCCTGGTCTGCGATCGGGACTTGAAGTTCTCCGGTCGGTTCGACGAGGTGCTCCGCGCCGGGGGGATCCGGGTGATCCGGACACTGGTCCAGGCTCCCAAGGCAACGCGTTCGCCGAGCGGTGGGTGGCGGCCGTGCGGGCCGAGTGCCTGGACTGGACGCTCGTGCTCGGCCGTAGGCACCTCGAGTGGCTCCTTCGAACCTACGTCGACCACTACAACAAGGCGAGGCCGCATCGCGGCCTCGGCCTGGGGTTGCCGGAGCCGCCGCCGCGAGAACCGGTCCCGGTCCACCCCGACGAGGTCTGGCGCCGTGACCTGCTCGCCGGGTTCATCGACGAATATCGGGGGGATCGCGGCATGACTGCGAGAGCCGGCGCGAGGCGACCGCGATGAGCCAGAGCGGGCAGCCGCGCCCGGTCTTCCTCATCGCCCGCAATCCGCAGCCTGACACCAAGCTCCCCTACCTGCTGAAGCTCCCCCTGGAAGGTGGCCTGGTGCTGAAGGCCCGAGACACCTGGCCCAGGGTCTCCCGGATCTACTGCCATCGGTTTGAGGAGGACTGGCCCACGCAGCCCGAGATCCTCGAGCGGGTCCCTGTGATCTCCTGCCGGCGGCGGGGCGCGGCGATCGACCTGGTGCTGGATCGTCCCCGCCTGGCCCGCTCGCAGTTTGTGTTCACCGAGGTGCGGGGCAGACCGGCGATCTTCTGGCAGACCCAGAAGACCGCCAGGGCAGCCAACCCTGGAGGCAGGGTCCCGCGCCGACGCTCGCTCACCGAGGACTTCACGATCCTGGTCGACACCAGGGAGCGCTACCCGTTCCGCTTCTCGGACCGGGATGTCACGACCGAGCGAGCGGCGCTTCCGGCTGGAGACTACGCGGTCAGGACCCAACAGGGCGCGGTCGTGGCAGCGGTGGAGCGAAAGAGCCTGGACAACCTTGCCGCCAGCCTCTCCAACGGGACCCTCGCCTTCCAGATGCAACGCCTGGCCGAGCTCCCCGTGGCGGCCGTGGCCGTCGAGGCCAGATATTCGGCGCTGTTCAAGCTGGAGCACGTGAGCGGCATCTGGCTGGCCGACGTCCTGGCCCGCCTGCAGGTCCGCTACCCCGAGGTTCAGGTGGTCTTCGCCGACTCGCGCCGGTTCGCTGAGGAGTGGACCTACCGGTTCCTCGCCGCCGCCCTCACCGATGCCGCCGGCCCGGCCCTGCGGGAGTAGCGGTCCACATCAGGCGCAACCTGTCGAGCCAGAAAGCCGCCGCTCGTGTCAGGTCTTCTCTGATGAGAAGTGGCCCACAGCCGCCGGCAGGTCATAGGCGTTGTCGGAGGCGAGTTCTAGCTGCCCGGCGGTGATCAGCTTGACCGCCAGGCCGTGGTCGTCGGCGAACAGGTCGATGAGCTGCCGCCGCCACTGCGCGGCGGTGGTGGCGGAGCGTTCGCCCTGCTTACCTGGGCGCGGGCGGCGGCCACCACCGGCCGGGTGAGGGGACTCGCCGGTGGGCGGGGCAGGGCTGCGGAGCTTGCCAGCGAAGCAGCACGCGTCGAATGCGTGTTCCTCACGACGAGGCAGCGGCCGGCGACGCTGCCGACTAGTCTCTACGGGGCGCCGCGGGCAGCACGACTCAAGGAGGTCGGTACTTGTGGTGTCGGCATATATCCTCATCCAGACCGAGGTCGGCAAGGCGGGCCAGGTCGCCAGGGAGATCGTCGAGATCAAGGGCGTGCAGCAGGCCGAGGACGTCACCGGTCCCTACGACGTGATCGTTCGCGCCGAGGCGCGCAACATCGACGAGCTGGGCAAGCTGGTGGTCGCGCGCGTGCAGGCGATCGACGGCATCACGAGGACGCTCACCTGCCCGGTGGTGCACCTCTAGAGCTGCTCTCTGCCACAGAGTCGATAGCGTTCAGGTCGCCGTTCGATTGCCTGTGGCCGCCGTGGTGCCGTGGCCACGGTCAAGCGCGATCGAGGCATGCGGCCGAACTCGATGGTGTCGTCTTCGGCGGCGGCTTGATCCAACAGCCAACGAGCCCGACCGTCCCATCGCGCTTGACCTCGCGGCATCACCGCCACACCTGCACCACGAGCTTCGGGACAACCCCTCGCCAGTACGCCGGGGGAGACATTCCACGGCACTCGTTGTCAACAATCCAGAAGGGCTATGGCCGAGGGGTCCTCCAGTGACTGGTTGAGTGGGTGGATCAGACCGGCGGGTCGGAGCCGTCGTCGGTGACCTCATGGCACCAGGACTGGATCGCGGCCGTGACGCCGTGTGGGTCGTCGTTCATGGGGAAGTGGTTGCCGTGAGGACGACGACATGGCGTGCGTGCGGGAAGAGCTCGCCCCACTGGTCCTGGGGACGTGCAACGGCTCGTTGTGCTGGCCGAAGATCGTCATGGCCGGCTGCTCTCGCAACGAGCTGTGCAGCGCCGCCTCGATCTGGCCGAGGAACTGCGTCGAGCGGCTCGTGTCGTGCATGAGCCGGTGGAAGGTGCGGCGCCGGGCCCGGTCGCGTGTTGGCCCCAGGAATGCGGTGCGTGCCCGCCGGCTCGGGTGCCGTCCGACGCTGAGCGCCCGGAGGTGAAGCGTGGTAGGAGGTTGATCGGTGGTGTTGAGGCTGCGTATGGCGGGGCTGCCCATGAGCTTCAGCACCGCTCGGAGCGCCCGCTGTGGCGGCCAGCCGAAGGTGTTGGTCAGCACCAGGCCAGCGATCAACTCCGGGTGGCGGGCAGCCAACCCGAGCCCGATCAGGCCGCCGAGGTCGTGGGCGACCAGGGTGATGTTGGTCAGGCCGAGCCGGTCCACGACCTGTCGAGGAGCAGCGAGTTCGACTCCAGCCCGATCTGGATGCCGGGCCGCCGCGAGCGAGAGAGGACAGCGATGGTCGGGACCGTGAAATGGTTCAACCTCGAGCGGGGGTATGGCTTTATCGCCCCCGAGCAGGGCGAGGACGTGTTTGTGCACGTCAGCGCCCTGCAACCGACCGGTGTGCAGTCACTCCACGAGGGCCAGGTGGTCGAGTTCGACGTGGAGGAAGATCCCCGCGGCAAGGGCATGCGTGCGGTCAATGTGCGGCCATGGACGCGCGCTAGGCTGCGCCGGGTCGGCCAACGGCCTGTACCAGTCGTTGGCCCGCCAAGGCCACCGCTGGCCGTATCTCAAGCGCACAGCAGCGGTAGTCCGGGGCGCGCCCCGGGTTCGGGTTCTCGTCGCCGTGACGGCCGAGGGCGATGAGCACCCGGATGGGATCGGGTGGCGGCTTGCTGTCGCGGCGCTATCGGCGGAGCACCGTGCAGGTCAGGGTGCGGGTGACGAGGGCCACGGCTTGGATGCGGGAGACGACCAGCATGCCCAGCTACTCCATCCCTGGCGCCTGAGCCCGGGCGGGGTGTCGTCGGGGCCGGCGATGGCGTCGACCCACTGCACCCCCTCGATGGCCCTGAGTGCCTGGGCGACTTGGGCTTTCTTGCCGACCTCGGCCTGGATGAGCACGTACGCGCTGGGGCCGTTCCCCTCGCGGGCATCGCGGCCGCTTGACCTTATGTTTGGCCAGTACGACGGCTTTGTCATCGTGGACCTCCCCGATTCCCGGGCGGCTGCCGCGTCCAGCCTGGCGGTGAGCAGCACCGGGGCCTTCGAGCACCTGGAGACCCACGAGCTCATCGAGGCAGAGGACGTCACCCCGATTCTGGAGCAGGCCAAAGGCATCACCTCCCAGCTCCCCGACAGCTGATTGAAGGGATCCCGCCGCGCCGTTGGATGTGGGGATCGAACGTCTGCGCCGCTGCCGGCGGGGCTGGCGGATCGAAACAGGGCGCCTGGGCGGGGTCGACGGCCTGCACATCAGCGCCGCACCTCGACGTGCAGGGCGATACGGGGCGAGCTGGCTGAGCCGCCGGTCGGGTCGGGCTGCACCCCGATCACCTGCCGGAGCGGGTCGGCGGCCGCCGGTCGCCACCGACGGTGGGGCCTGCTGGCCCGGGCAATAGATCCATCACCGCGACGAGTGGGGGCGGCGGGGCTGGCGCCCCGAGTTGCTCCCCGCGGCGGCGCCCGCCAGCCGTCAACGTCATGGCCGCGCCCGTTCCCGGACAGTGCCGCCCCTCATCGTCCCCTTGGCCCGCCACAGCTGGTTGAGCTCCGCCGCCAGCGGCCCGGTGCCGTGCTCCAGGTACTGCAGGTCGCCGTTGCTGCAGAACGGCCGGCCGTGGGCGCGGCACGCCCGGCAGCGCCAGTCGCAGGTCTGCGGGGTGCACGGACGCGCGTCATCGGGCCTGGGCCAGCAGGTGCATCTGCGGCCCTTATCGATCCCCGATCCGGGCGGGATGCTGATCTCCCCGGGCCGGCGCGTCTTCCGGCGGCCCACCAGGCGTCACCGTCCTTGGTCTGGTTGCCAGGCTCCGACCAACCCAGCAAGCAGGCGCGAACGCCAAGCCGGAGCCGCGTGGCGCGCCCACCGTACTCCCCGGCGGTGGGCCTGCCGGACAAGGTCTGGGGCCAGACCACGCCACCCACGCCGGGGTGACTTCTGCGGGGATCGTCGGCGTTGGCGGGTGTGGTAGCCAGGCCGGTCGATCGGCACTCGCCGGCGGCTGCGCCGCCGGCGGGGCGCAGCCGCTTGGCATACTCAACTGGCAGCTGTCGTTCTAGCCGAGAAGGTCCGGTGGACCTGGCGAGGGAAGCGGTGAGCCATGTCGGAATGGAGGGAAGCGACCTGGGAAGACGCCATGCGGCGCGGTTACGAGGCCCTCCGCAGCGGCGAGGCGCTCTACGAGGAGATCGACGCTGAGCCGGACAGGTCCAACATCGACATCGAAAAGTACCTGCGGCGCGCTGAGCTGAAGCTCGCCCAAGCCAACGCCTGGCTTGCCATGGCGCGGGAGCTGGCCTGGCAACGGGACGACTACGGCGGTCAGGCACACTGAGCACCGCAGCTGCCGACTGTGGCCGCGACGGGCGGGGGGAACCTCGTGGAGTGGAGTGGACACCAGAGGCTGGGCGTCCCAGCGGCGCCGTCGTGGCCACCACTGTGATCGAGACCAGTGGTGCCGGCTACAGGCGCTGCTGGACTTCGCTCTGGAGCACGCCTCCCAGACCTCGGCTGGTCTGGGCGGTGGAGGGGCACCCGCAGCTACGGGATCGGGCTGACCAGGTTCCTGCACACCCACGGGCAGGTGGTGGTCGAGGTCGACCACCGCCTCCGGCCCGGCCGACGTCGCGGCAAGTCCGACGCGATCGGCGCCTTGGGCGTCGCCCGCGAGGTGCTGGCCCGCCCCACCAGGCGATCCCACGCCAAGACGGCAACCGGGAAGGCCTGCGGGTACTGCTGGTCGCCCGGGCCAGCCCGGTCAGCAGCCGTACCGCCGCCATCAACAGCCTCAAGGCGCTGGTGCTGACCGCCCCCGACGCCTGCGCGACCAGCTGCACGGCAAGCCAGCGGGCGTTGCTACAGAGGACCAGAGGGCGAGGCGGGAGGTCGAGCGGGTGTCTGTCGGGGACTCTACGACGACCCCCATCCTCGGAGTCTCACCGGCGGCGCCCACTCCTCGTCCCGCCTCGCTCCCAAGACCCTTACCCAATCGTCCCGGTGAAGAACCTCACGGCTGGTACCCGCGTGCATCTACGGTCGGTCCGCCCGCCGCCACGGACAGTTCCGCCCGATCGCGCACAGGCTTCCTCACGTTAGGAGTGACCCTGTAGACGGTAGACCCACGCTGTACCCGGAAGGGGTACGCCATGGAGCTTTCCATCCCTGCCTCCCCGTCGGGCGTACCTGCACGGGTGTCGGATGAGGTGGTCGACGACGTCGTCCTGGCCCGCAACGAGGCGGCAACCAACGCGGTGCTGTACAGGGCAAGCGGGGACCAGCCGATCCAGGTGGTCGTCCACGTCAACGACGACTGGGTTGAGGCGTCGGTCCTCGATCCTGGCCCGGAGCCGCCGGCTGGGCTTCCAGCAGGTAGCGCCACCGGCGAGCTGCGCGCCGGCAGGCGGCGTCTGTGGCGGCGCTGTTGCATTCGCTGTGACCGCGTTCGAGCAGCGAGACTGCCGGCATGAGAACCCGTCGCCCTGGCTCTGCTCCAGTCCAGCGGTCCGCCTTCGCGGCTTCCGCTTCCCGCCCGACGTGATCGTCGTTGCCGTCCGCTGGTACCTGCGCTTCGGCCTGTCCTATCGCGACGTCGAGGAACTGCTCACCGAGCGGGGCCTCGAAGTCGATCACGTCAGCATCTACCGGTGGGTGTAGCGGTTCACGCCACTGCTGGCCGAGGCCGCCCGGCCCCGCCGGCACGCTGTAGGAGATCGCTGGTTGGTGGACGAGACGTATGTGAGGGTCGCTGGCCGGTGGCGGTACGTGTATCGCGGGGTCGACCAGTTCGGCCAGGTCATCGACGTGTTCGTGTCGCCACACCGGGATGCCCGGGCGGCCCGCCGGTTCTTCGAACGGGCCATCGGCACCACGACGGTGACGCCGGTGGAGGTTGTCATCGACCGGGCAGCGACGTATCCGATCGTGCTGGAGGAGCTGGCGCCGGCAGCGTGGCACCGCACCGAGCGGTACGCCAACAACCGCGTTGAGTGCGATCACGGCCGGTTGAAGGCGCGGCTGCCGCCGATGCGGGGACTCAGGCAGGACCGAAACGCCACCGTGATCATCGCCGGGCATGCGTTCGTACAGAACGTCCGACGTGGCTTCTACGAGCTGGCCGTTGGGGAGCCGATCACTCGGCGGCTGACGGTTGCATTCGATGAGCTGGCCGTGGCGATCTGATCCCAGGCCAAGGTCCCGGCTCTCGCGTGCCATGGGCCGGCACAACGCAACACCACCCTGCGGAGAACCTCACATGCTCTGGAAGCTCGCCCAGCGGGTTGCGTGACCGGGCCCGGATCGTGACCATGTGTCCGCTGGTCGTGGCGCTGGTGGCAGGACCAGGATTCGAACCTGGGTAGGCGCTAGCCGGCGATTTTACAGGTCGCACCGCCGTCTCCCCACAGGTCCCCTCCCATCCCCACCCGACCCCCGAGCATCAGAGGTGACGTGCACAAACGGCCGGTCGACAGCTTCCGCCGTCACCCGGCGCCCCCGCCCGTTCTGTCCCGTCCCGCGCGGCCTGGCGTCGGGCGGAGCGAAAGCGGAGCGAAATCCCGGCCGCCGGTCGACCAAAATTCCGCATCTATGTGGCAGGCAACCCATGGGGCTCGAATCGGGTACCTACCTGAGCGAGCAGTACGGAGAACCTCAATCGACCGGCTCAACAGCGCCTGCACGCTCGCGTTCACGCCTCGATGAACTGGTAGTCGATCCGGATGCGACCGTCGTTGTCCAAAAAGAGGATCTCTAGGCCAAGGGCCGCGACCCTGCCATCGCTGGTGCGCACCATCTCCCAGTTGAACTTGACGACGTCGCCCAAGCGCGCGGCGTTGTCCCGCGGCTTGAAGATGAACTCCCCCGAGGCGACGAAGTCCTCGTAGGAACGGGTCACCCTGACCTGGAGGGCATCGTGTCCGCGAGCGGTGAGGCTGGGGGTCATGCCCAGCGCCGCGGCGGTTTGCTGGATCTCCTGCGGCGGTTGGAGCAAGTGGACACCGTCCTCGGTCCATAGTTCGCGAATGGCGTGGCGGCGCCGGTCGGCGTCCGGCTCGTTCCAGACCGCCACGTAGCGGTCGGCAAGCTCCTTGGGGTCGATCAACTCTCCTCCTCGGTCTTGGAGGCTTGGTGCCGCCATGGTTCCGACTCTGCCGCGATGCTGCGGCTCAGCAACTCCCTAGAGGGTATGGCGAGGCGGCGCCCGGTGTGCTATTGCCGCATCAGGCAACGTTGCCCGGTTGACGATTTCCCGTAGCCGCTGATGTGATGATGAGCATTTGATTTCGCCAGGCGATGTATCGGCGGATCATGCGGCCTGCTCGGCGTGGCTTGTGTGGTCGGTGCCGTCCATCAGGCCACTCAGGCTCAAGTCGCCCTCGCCTCCTCAGCCGGTTCGACACGGAGCGGGCTTCCATCGCCCTTCGGTCGTTCGCCGACCCTGAGGTCGCCAGCCAGCTGCGGTTTGCTCGCTGGCCCTCGACGACCAACGTCGGCATCTCCTCGCGGAACTCAGGCGTGTATTTCTGATACTCCCGCCATTGATCAGTCCTTCCGGTACTGACCCTATGTCGTCCGCGTTCCGGAGAGCTGAAACGCGCCGTATTTCTACTGTGGCAATTATAGAAAATTTCGGGGCTTGACCGATGTGATGGAATTTGTAGTTCCTAGTGGATGAAGATATGGGCCAGTGAGGTGAAGTCGATGACGAGCACCGCGGACGATCGATCCGCTGCGCTGACCGAGATCGGTTTGGACAGGCAGAACAAGGGGACGCTGGGTCGACTGCTCGCGACCGGAAGCCTCGGGTACGCAGAGGAGAAAGAAGGCCGGATGCGGGCCCAAATACGGATCCCGCCCGATGAGCTGATCTGGGACCCCTCGATCCTCGTCATGCGCCATGGGGGCGACCTCGATCTCGAGATCGTCAACGATGACGAGAATACTCACTGCGCGCTCTTTCCGAGCAACGGTGACAACCAATTCATATGGTTGCCGAACAATTCACGCGGAACGGCCACCCTCAACCTCGATGGCCCAGGCTATTACTGGTTCAGTTCCCCTATCGGCAACGATGAGGGCCGTGGCCTGATCGGGGTGATCGTCGTGATGGGGGACGTTCCGCAGGAGGCTCGCCTCGACCGCCCGGCCCAGCCGCGACCGTAGAAAGGAGCAGTTGATAGAAAGGGTCGAAGGGTCATGCACCGATCATCGCGGCCCGATGGCTTCCTCGACGAACTCGCAGCTCAGCGCCTACGACCGAATTTCTGGCACCCACACGTCGGCCGGTAGTACGGCAGGGAGCCCGTCACGCTCGACCACCAAATTGAATCAATATCCCAGCGCGAGCACGACCGCCATGACTATGAGCGCGACACCGCTGAGGAGATCGATACGGATGGGTATGAAGCGGGCGGCAACTCGTCCCAGACGCAAGCCGACGAACGACATCAGGGCCGTGATGACGCCGAAGACCGCGGCCGAGAACACCGGAGAAAAGCCGAGCAACCCCAGGCTCGTGCCGGTGACCAGATTGTCCACGCTCAGAGATAGCGGAATACCGAAGAGCGCCCAACGATCGTCTACCTCTTCCGGCGCCTCGGTTCGCAGTACCCGGGCAATGAGGTACAGACCGTACGCGGCCAGCACGCCCGGCCCAAGATAGTCGGCAACCACGCCGATCGCCTGGCCGAAGTAGCGCCCCAGCAGTAGACCCACCAGTGGCATGAGGCCATCCCAGACCCCGAACGTCACGGCGACGTGCACCGCCCGGCCCCAGCTGAACCGAAGCACTCCAAGCGCAATCGCCACCCGGAAGTTATCCAGGCTGAGGATGAACCCGAGGACGAGAAGCGCAGCCATGGCATACTCCTATTTGCTGGTCTCGAGGTCCGCCCATCCAACGGAACCCCTTGCCGCCCCTGGCGCGCTTGCTCTCGTCACATGCGTCCTCCCGTTCGTGTCCAGTGGGCGACCTTCCCCGGCGTGACGTGCCGCCCGGGTCGGTCAGGTGGCGTCTCAGGAGCGGTGCAAACGGCCCCGGACGCAGGCTACTGCGGGATATTACGCGGCGGTGGTGCCAGTCTCGGCGACCACCTCCTCGTTGCCGTTGTGACCCGATGGTTGGGCCAGCAGCTCGCGTCGCAGGTCCTGCAACCGGCGCAGCGCCTTGGCGTCATGGTGAGCCCACGCCAGCCCTTGGACGCCCGGTCCAGCACCGCCCAGACCAGGCTGAGGCAGCTCTGCTCACCGGGCAGCCGGCCGATCACCTTCACCCTGCGTCTGGTCTCGCCGAAGGTGCGCTCGATCAGGTTGGAGTGGCGGATGCGCTTGCGATGCTCGGTGCCCTTGCCGCCGTCGGAGATGACCAGCAGCGGCAGCCAAGCCCCCGGTCGGTCAGATCCTGCAGAAAGCCTCGCCAAGGCGGCGGTCGACTCGGCGGCCCCGGCCCAAGGCCGAGGAACACCGCGCGTGCGCACCCAGCAGGAGATCACCGGCGCCTCCAGCGCGTTGGTCCTGGGTGATGGCCTGGCCGAACAGCTGGTCGCACAGGTCTCCTTCGTGGGTGGTCAGCTCTTCGATGGAACCTACGCCCGTTGCGCGTTGACACCGGGGATCTGACGCCACCGCGGGATGAGCGCTCCCTCGCTCGGCTCTTCGCTCTCGTTGGCAGCCCATACCGCCTCGGTCACAAGTCTGTGGTCAGGGGAGAGGTGGCAGACTGGATCGGTGCGGGCGGCATCGCCGGTGAGCAGGAATGTCTGGCAGCGGCACCCGCCGAAGTCGAGTTCGCGGCGGCCGCAGCTTCGGCAAGGTTCTGGCATCCAGTCTGTTCCGCGAAAGCGCTGGAAGAGGGGTGACTGTCCCCAGATCCATGCCAGGGAGTGCTCGCGCACGCTGGCGCGAGGAAGGGGAAGGGCGTGCGCGGTCGGGCAGGGAAGGACATCCCCGTTGGGCACCACGGTGAGCTGCCGCCGGCCCCAGCCGTCCATGCAGGGCTTGGGGTACCGGCTGTAGTAATCGGGGATGACGTAGATGATCTGCATCCGTCCCTTCAGGCGCTCACGCGCCGCACGCACTACCACCTCGGCGCGTTCGAGCTGCGCCTTGCTTGGCAGGAGCGCGCCGCGGTTGCGCCAAGCCCACCCGTAGTACTGCGTATTGGCTAGCTCGATACGGTCAGCACCAAGTTCCTCGGCCACGTCGAGAATGCGGGCGACCCTGTCGATGTTGTGCCGGTGGAGCACCACGTTCAGCGTGAGGGGCCAGCCCAGCTCCTTGACGAGATGAGCTGCCGCGATCTTGCGCTCGAAGGATGGTGTGCCGGCGAGGCGGTCAGAGAGGGCTGACTCGTCGGCCTGGATGCTGATCTGCACGTGATCGAGGCCCGCGGTGCGCAGTTGCTCGGCGCGGCGGGACGACAGACCGAGCGCACTCGTGATGAGATTCGTGTATAGACCCAGCTCGCTGGCGCTGCGTACGATCTCGACGATGTCGCGGCGCTGGAGCGGCTCACCGCCGGAAAGGTGAAGCTGCAGGACGCCCAGGTCCCTGGCCTCGGCCGCCACCCGTTGCCACTCTGGCGTTGTCAACTCGTCCCGATAGTCAGCGAGGTTGAGCGGGTTGGAGCAGTATGCGCAGTGCAGCGGGCAGGCGTAGGTGAGCTCGGCCAACAATCCGAACGGCCTATCCATGGCTGACCTCCACGCATCGCTTGGCGACGAGCCGAGCGAGGAAGAGCCGTACCTCGTCGTCGACCACGCGGTCATATCGTCGGTGCAGCTCCGCCACGATCTGGGCCACCGTCCGCTCGCCATCGCACAGCCCGAGGATGGTCGCGCCTGTGTCGTTGAGGACGGAGACCGTCTCCGGCGCCAACAGCACGTGTCGCTCCCGCGCCGAGTCGAACGTCAGTCGAACGTGCGGCGCCAGGCGGGGGCGGTCGGCATCGCTATCGATCCGCATAGGTCCGATCGATGGCATCCAGCATGCTCCATAGAACGTCGCACTTGAAGGACAGCGCCGCCACGGCGGCTGCCTGCTCATCCGGTGTCCGGCAGTGCTCCAACACCACCTGCAAGGCGTGCTCGGAGTCGCGTGGAGCCTGCGTCAGCCGGGCCCGAAAGTAGGCAAGCCCCTGAGGATCGATCCAGGGGTAGTGGCGCTCGAACGCGGCCAGGCGCTCGGCCATCAGATCCGGCGCGAACAGCTCGGTCAGCGAGGAGGCCACCGCCTCGACCCACGGCCGGGTGCGGGAAAAATTGACGTAGGCATCAACAGCGAACCGCACCCCGGGGACGACGTGCCGCTCATCTTGCACCTCGTCCCGCGTCAAGCCCACCGCCTCGCCCAGGCGCAGCCACGCTTCGATGCCGCCCTCCCCGTCCACCGTGCCGTCGTGGTCGAGGATGCGTCGGATCCAGCGACGGCGCACCTCTCGATGAGGGCAGTTGGCGAGGATGGCGGCATCTTTAAGAGGGAGATTCTCCTGGTAATAGAAGCGATTGGCCACCCAGCCCTGGACCTGCCGACGACTCAGACCTCCCTCGTTCATCTTCCGATGGAAGGGATGCCGATCGTGATAGCGCTGGGACTGCGCGTGTAGCGCCGCCACGAGGCTCTCGGCTTCCGGTACCGTCACCACGGCTCTCATCAGATCTGCAGCTCCAGCCCGTCCACGGCGACTTCCATGCCGTGCTGCTCGATGATGCGCCGCTCCGGCGCGTCCTCGAGCAGGATCGGATTGGTGTTGTTGATGTGGGTGTAGATCTTGCGCTCGATGGGGAGCGGAGACAGCTGCTCGAGGCTGCCGTCGGGGCCGTTGATCGGCAGGTGCCCCATGTCGCGCGCCGTCTTGCCGGCCATGCCGAGCTGGATCAACTCGTCGTCGCGCCAGCAGGTTCCGTCGACGAGCAGGCAAGCGCAGTCATCCAGCTGGGCGCGCACCGCTGCCGTGAGCTCCTGCACGCCCGGCAGGTACACCACTGCCCGGCCGCTGCGCTCGTCGGTCAGGCGGTAACCTACGACTCGTCCGCTCCGTTTGCCGGAGCCGAAACGTGCCCGCTTCGTCGTGGGCACATCGAAGGCCCGGTACGACAGCCCATCTCCCAGCGGTACGTCGGCCTCCGGGACGACCGGCTGCCACTTGACCGGGCAGTAGGCATCGAGCATGCGGAGCAACGACGTCCCGTTGTAGAGCGTGTCGTGCACCGCCTCGGTGGCGTGGAGCTCGAGGCCACGTCCTTCTCGGAGCAGTAGCAGACCGAGCGTGTGGTCGAGCTCGGCGTCGGTGAGCAGTACGGCCTGCAGGGGGGACACCCTGCCACTCGGGGGGCCGCTGGAGGGGTGCAGGGCGGGGAGAGACTCGATCTGGGCATGGATATCGGGTGAGGCGTTGAGCAGGAACCATCGCCGGTAGTCGGGGCTCACGGCGATCGACGACTGGGTGCGCGGACGGGATGGCCGAGAACCGTCCCGCACCGCACGGCACGTAGGGCAGGCGCAATTCCACTGCGGGAATCCTCCCCCGGCTGCCGATCCGAGCACCCGCACCCACACTTCGATCCGTTGTCCCCTCGATGTCCGGTCGTCCTCACCCGAACCTGCACCGTGACTGCGTGCCGCATACCGGAAGGGCGCCGGGCTGCCTCGCCCGGCGCCCTGTCCGTCTAGTCCCAGTCCCGGTCCCAGGTGTACACATATGCGCTCGCCTCGGCTGACACCCCGATCTCCTCGAGAGCGGGGGTCTCCCACTCATCCTGGTGGGGTCGAGGGGCGAAGTTTTCCCGGTCCACGGCTGTCACCTCCTTCCTGACGTCTCGTGGGCGGTCGCGCCGGATCCATGTGGCTGCCACACGCGATCTGGAGGGCGCAGACTGCTGTGCTACTCCGGCAGCGCGAAGGCGAAGAGAGCGGCTCCGCGGGTTCCCGCGAGCATCCCGGGCGCGAACCCTTCGATCCAGCCGCCCCACCCGCTCGGCACGGCGATGTACTGCCGCCCACCGACGCTGTAGGTCGTCGGGCTGCTGTGGTGGCCACTTCCGCACTGGAACTGCCACAACAGCTCCCCGGTGCGGGCGTTGAGTGCGTTGAACTCCCCGCTAGGCTCGCCGGCGAACACCAGGTCGCCTCCCGTGGCCAGCACCGACGCGCACATCGGCACCTCATTGCGCCAGCGCCACGCCTCCTGGCCCGTGGCCGGGTCGAAGGCGCTCACGGAGCCCGCCATGTTTTCGGAGTCCACGGCGACGCCCGCGCCCCAGTACGGAATGCTCTCCTTGAACTCCCTCCGCCGCCGGGTGGCCGTGGCGCCGACATCCTGGACGGGGACGTAGAAGAGCTGCGTCTTCGGGCTGTAGGCCGCGTGCGTCCACTCCTTGCCGCCGCCCGGACCCGGGTAGAAGTGGACCGGGTCCCCCTCCTTATCGGGGTACACCTTGGGCGTGACCTTCCCGTTGGGATCGACCTCGCCCCAGGTGATGCGGTCGACGAAGGGGAAGACCCGGACCAGCGCACCATCCGTACGGTCCAGCACGTAGGCGTACCCGTTCTTGTTGAAGTGGCCCATCAGCTTGCGGCCGTCGAGGTCGAAGAGGATGTTCTCCGAGATGCTGTCGTAGTCCCACAGGTCATGCGGGTTGTGCTGGTAGTGCCAGCGCATCTCGCCGTTGTCGGGGTTCACAGCGATGACACTGTCGGTGTAGAGGTTGTCGCCCGGCCGCACCTCTCCGTCAAAGTCGGGCGCCGGATTGCCGGTCCCGAAGTACAGGAGGTTCAGTTCGGGGTCATAGGTGGAGGTGATCCACGGGTTCCCACCACCTCGTGCCCAGGCCTCACCTTCCGCAGGCCAGGTTTCGGACCCGGGCTCTCCGGGCTTCGGCACCGTGTAGGTGCGCCAGGCGTGCTCTCCGGTCTCGAGATCGAAGGCGTCGAGGTGTCCGCGCACCCCAAATTCCCCACCGGAGCTCCCGACGATGACCAGGTTCTTCACGATCAGGGGAGCGACCGTAGCGCTCTCACCGGCCCGCACGTCGCCGTTGGTCTTGTCCCAGACAGACTTGCCGGTGACGGCGTCGAGCGCGAGCACATGGGCGTTCGGGGTGACCACGAAGACCTTCCCCTTGGCCACGGCGACCCCGCGGTTCACGTTGCCGCAGCAGAGCGACGTATCGAACGGGGTCGCATGCTTGTGTCGCCACAGTTCCTGCCCGGTCCGGGCGTCGAGGGCCCAGACCCAGCCATCCCAGCCCGTGACGTACATGATTCCGTCCACGACGACCGGGGCGGCCTCGAACGCGTACGTCGACGCGCCCGCCTCCAAGCCGGCCGGCCCGCACTGGAAGACCCAGGCGGGGCTGAGGCGCCTGACGTTCTCCGTGTTGATCTGCTCCAGCGGGCTGTAACGCTGCCCGTCGTAGGCGCCGTAGTAGGTGAGCCAGTTCTGCGGCTCCGAGCGGGCCCTGAGAATGCGCTCGTAGGTGACGTTCTGCACCGCCGGCGGCGCGCTCCCGACCACCCCGCTCAGGGATGCCCAGTCGACGGCATGCCCTGCATCTACGTATTCAGCCATCAACTCCTCCTTTACGGGCGTGGCTGGGCCGGACGGTCGAGGCGAGCCTCCGGCGGAACCTCCCCCAGCACGACGATCGCACCGGTCAGGCCCCTGCCTTCGTCGTTGCCTGTAGGCGAACCGAACCAGTAGTAGCCCGGGCCGTCGAGGTTGAGGCTTGCCGTTCCTCGTGAGTGGTTCACCAGCCATATGAATTGACTGTCACCATTGCTCGGCAAGAGCGCGCAATGCGTGTTCAGGTCATCGTTGACGAGCTCGAGGTCGAGGTCGCCCCCATGGGGCAGGACGAGGATCGAGGGGTCCCAGATCAGCTCGTCGGGCTTGATCTTGATCGTGGCGCGCATACGGCCGTCGGGCCCCTCCTCGGCCTGCGCGACGTTTCCGTTAGCGAGCAGTCGACCCAGCGTCGCCCCATTTTGCCTGTCCAACCCGAGCTTGCTCAGCATCGCAGCTCGCTCCCCTGTGGGGGTCGCCATGGCTTCACCTCCTAGTAGAGTCTCCCTACCGAAGCGGGCGGAGGTCACTGTCTGCGCCGCATCCAACGTCACCCGTTTGGTCGTGACCGGGTAGCCATGGTGCCTCCTCCCCATCTGGGCTCTCTGCTGCACTCCTCGGCTGACGATCAAAGAACATCCGGTTTGAGGATGACCTTGGTGTAGCCATCGACGCGCTTGTCGAACTTCTGGTATGCGTCCGGCGCCTCGTCGAGCGGCAGCTCGTGGGACACCACGAAGCTGGGGTTGGTCCGCCCCTCGGTGATCATGTTGCGCAGCTGCCGGTTGTAGCGCTTGACGTTCGCCTGCCCCGTGCCCATCCGCAGGCCCTTCTCGAAGAGCTTGCCGATCGCCACGAGGAGCATGCCCTGCTTGGCGTTCTCGTCAACGCCACCAGGGTCGGAGGGAACGTAGAGGCCGGGCACGCCGAGCGCGTCCGTCGGCTGTACGGTCTGCACGAGCTGGTCGAGCACGGTCGCCGGCTCCTCCCCGTCACCGGAGTGGTTGACGGCTTGGTACCCAACCGCGTCGACGCCCTTGTCGGTGCCCTCACCGCCGGTCTGGTCCTTGATCTGCTGACCTGGGTCGCCCCGGGAGAAGTCGACAGCGATCGCGCCAATCTCCCGCGCCTTGGCGAGCCGCTCAGGTACGCGGTCGACCACGAAGACACGCGACGCACCGCGCAGCAGGGCGGAGTACGCCGCCATCAGGCCGACCGGCCCGGCGCCGTAGACCGCGACGGTCTCCCCCGGCGAGACGCCCGCGAGCTCGCAGCCGTGGAGCCGGTGGGGAAGATGTCGGCGAGCAGCGCGTAGTCGGACTCGTGCTCGGTGCCCGCCGGCAGCGGCAGGCAGTTGAAGTCCGCGTATGGGACCCGCAGGTACTCCGCCTGTCCGCCGGGGTAGGGGCCCATGGCGACGTAGCCGTACGCCCCGCCGGCGAACCCAGGGTTCACCGTCAGGCAGAACCCGGTGTAGCCGCCGAGGCAGTTCTTGCAGAAGCCGCAGGCGACGTTGAACGGCATCACGACGCGGTCGCCTTGCTCCAGACTGGTGACGCCGCTGCCGACCTCTTCGATGATGCCGAGGTTCTCGTGGCTGAACACGATGCCTGGCTCCGCGGCCGTGCGACCTTCGTACATGTGCAGGTCGGACCCGCAGATGCACGTCGAGGTGATCTGCACGATCACATCGTTCGGCTGCTCGATGCGAGGGTCAGGGACCTCTTCCACCGCGACCTCGAACGGCTTTCGGTATACCACCGCCCGCATGCGCGCATCACTCCATCCCAGGCCGCCGTGTCTCACTTTCACTCTTGGAGTGCCGTAACCTGGCGGCTAGCCTGGTACTAGGCGGCCTTGCCATCGGGTCGTTGGTGCGTTCGCCAACCGATCCTGGACCGGTCCCTCGCCACCACCCAAGGGGGCTGGGATGAACGGCGCAAAAGAGCAAACGAGCGGCCACTCACCCGCAACGAGCGGGGCCGCGCTTGCGGGCGACAACCTCAAGAGGACCACTGCCGCCTGGGAGCGCTTCGCCGCCGGGGCAGACACTGTCCAGGGGGTCCGGCCCGAAATCCTCATGTCTTGGTACCGGTGCCGAGAGGAGTACGAGGTCGACCCCCGCTTGGACCGGGCGCCCGCCGCAGGCGAGGTAAGCGCACACTCGATCGACCACGATGTAGTGTTCGCCGAGCTCGGCGGCCTGGCGACATCCGCTGCTGGGGAGGTCGACGGCCTCGATGGTCTCGTCACCGTGGCCGACCCCGATGGACGCATCCTGGCGTCCTGGGGAAGTCGGCGCATCCTTCACCGAGCCGCGGACAGCAACCTGGCCCCCTGGTTCACCTGGTCGGAATGGACCAGCGGTACCAACGGCGTGGGAACCGCTCTGGAAAGCCACCGCCCCGTCATGGTCAGGGGCCCAGAACACTGGTGTCGAGGCTTTCATCCGTGGGTGTGTGCCGGCGTCGCTGTCCGCGACGTCGTCACCCACGACCCACTCGCCGTACTCAACATTTCGTGCTGGAAGACGTCGTTGCCCGATGGTGTGCTGCCGTGGCTCCGCAAAGTCGCCGCAGCTACCGAGGCTAAGCTGCGGCAGCGGGCGCACCACAGCGGTACTCTCCTGGCGGCTGCCTTCGCCGACGCTCGGGTGGCGTCTGCGACGCCGCTCGCCGCACTGGACCCGGCCGGGAACGTCGTGCTCGCCAATAGCGAGGCTGCTGTTCTTATGGGCACTCCAGCAGACACCCCAGCTTACGCCCCGGCCCACCGCTGGACTCCCCAGCTCCCCACACTGCCGCGGTTGGTCCATCGCGCAATCGAACGTACCCGACAAGACCCCGACTGGACGGGATCAACGCAGGTCTTTGTGCCCTTCCTCGGTAGACCCGTCTCGGTCGCGCTCCGCCCGGTCTTCAGCGGGACGCAGGTGATTGGTTTGCTGCTAGCCCTTGGGTCTCTCGACGAGCATCCTGCCTTCGGGGCACCCTCGGACGATCCCCTACTCGACTCCACTCACCCCTGCCCGCTTCCGAGTCGGGTCATCGCACTGCGGGAAGATCGATGGGTTCTCCTCGACCCCCGCGAGATTCGCTTCGCCGAGGCTGACCACAACAATGTCTGGCTGACGAGCGATCAAGGACGACTCCTGGCCGCCACCCGGGGCCTCGATCGCCTTGAACAACAGCTCGAAGACAAGGGCTTCCTCCGCGTCCACCGCCGATTTCTGGTCAATCTCGGCCGAGTAAGAGAAATAGAGCTGGGCTTCAAAGGAACGCTATTTCTCGCCACCGACACACGCACCCACGAGACCGTGCCGGTCGCTCGCCGTCACGCACGGCACCTCCGCCAGGCACTCGGTCTATAGGGCCTGGACGATCAGCACAGCCGTCGGCGTTACTTGGCGCTTTACCCGTGGTCTCGTGCTCGCTGGTCGGCGCTGGCCCGCTCCGGCGGCTAACAGCACCCCAAGCTGATGCCCCACCGCGCGGCCAGCTCGCCCAGCGGCACCCCACCGACGCGGGTCTCGCCGACCAGTTCCGCCTCCACCACGGTGAGCACCTGTGGGTGCCAGATATTCGGTCACCTCACGCGACCTGCGCATACTCATGGAGCAGCCCACCAAGCCGATCCCGCCGCACCACCCTCCCAGCCGGCCCGAACACCACTGGTTCGCCCGATCCCAGCGGCGGCGCCTGCCGCAAGGCGCGATGCGGCCGATGGGCGTTGTAGTGCTCGGCATACTCACCCAGCACCGACATCAGATGCCGACGCCCAACCATCAGCATCCGGTCCAAGCACTCGCGGCGGACCGTACCAACCCACCGCTCCGCGTAGGCATTCGCCCGCGGCGACCGCACCGGCGTGACCAGCACCTCGATCCCCGCTGCGGCAAAGACGGCGTCGAACGCGGCGGTGAACTTGCTGTCCCGATCGCGGATCACAAACCGGAACCGGCTGACGTCGTCTCCAAGCCCATGAGCAGGTTCCTGGCTTGCTGGGTCATCCACTCCCCCATCGGGTGCGCGGTCACGCCCAGCACGTGAATCCGCCGGGTCGCCACCTGGATCGCAAACAGGACGTAGAGACGTTGCAGCAATACTGTGTCCACCGTGAAGAAGTCCACGGCCAGCACACCCTCGGCCTGGGCCCGCAGGAACTGCCGCCAGGTCAGCGCCGACCGCTTGGGTGCTGGAGCAACGCCACCGCGTTGCAGGATGGTCCACACGGTGCTCGCCCCGATCCGGTATCCAAGCCGGCACAGCTCGCCGTGGATCCGGCGATAGCCCCAGGTCGGGTTCTCCCTGGCCAGCCGCAGCACCAAATGGCGGAACTCGGCCGCCACACCGGGACGGCCACGCCGGTGTGGGTAGGTCCAGCGGCGCCGGACCAGGTCCCGATGCCACCGCAGCAGCGTGGCCGGCTGTACCAGCAACCCGTTCCAGGCTGGACGGGGCAGCAGCCGCGCGAGCCCGGCCAGCACCGCCCGGTCCGCCCAGTCCACCGATGGCCGGGTCACCTGGCGTCGCAGCACCGCGACCTCGTGGCGCAGCATCAGCAGCTCAGCGTCCTTGGCGGCCGAGCTACGCGCCAGCAGCACAAGCCACCGCAGTGCCTGGCAGAACAGCAGATAGAGCAGTCGAAGGGTCATGCGGCGATCATCGTGGCCCGATGGCTTCTCCGACCAACTCGCAGCTCAGCACCCACGATCGACTTTCTGACACCCACAGGCGCCGCTCGGCGGCGCCCCCGATCTCGCGGCCGGTGCTACGGCGTCAGCGCTGCCGTAAAGACCTCCTCGCGCAGGCCGAGATCGATCACGGCCTGCCGGCGGTCAGTCCACACCGGGCGCACGACGCCGTTCAGCGCGGCGAGGCCCTCATAGTCGCCATACTGGTTGCCGAGGTTGACGCTCGGCTGGCAGCACGTCTCATCCGTCGGCGCGTTCGCGACGGCCGAGCGGGCAAATGTCGAGCCGCCGTCGGTCGAGCGGGCAAGCGTGTACAGCGTCGCCTTCCGTGTCGGGTCGGCGCCGGTGTCGTAGTACGCGACATTCACCGAGGCATCGGACGGATCAATCGCGAGCCACTGATTGAACTGGTCGGCGACCTCGCCGGTTGGGTCGACGTTCACGATCGTCGCCGCGCCCCACGACACGCCACCGTCGGTCGACCTCGATAGGAAGACGTCCGTCCCGGTCGCCAGCGAGCCGTCCATCCACGAGCAGTAGAGCGCCGCGGCGGACGCGCCGCACGACGGGTAGACGAGCGCGCCACGCACGTTTTGCGCCGGGATGTCGATGTCGAGCGAGATCTGCGTGGGCGAGATCACGTGCGACGGCCCGAAGCTCACGCCGCCGTTCGACGAGCTGGACTCGGCGATCAGGCTGTGCGCGTAGTCGAGCCACGCCACGTGCACCGTGCCGTCAGGCGCCACGAACGGGTCGGCACCGATCTGGCCGGTCGCGCCGATGAAGTTCGGGCTGGCCGAGACCGGATCCGAGAACGTGACGCCCCCATCCGTCGAGAACGACACGAGGACGTTGTTGCCGTGCGTCTCGCTGGACGAGAAGCCCGTCGCGTTGTCCCAGGCGACGTAGATGCGGTTCTTGAACTTGCTCTTCG
>WNGD01003546.1_pt1 | contig 32836 bp, 32 predicted proteins | sample 5400671 | NCBI WGS metagenome assembly WNGD01 (sample SAMN13153369, study PRJNA577476) | soil metagenome | isolation source: 40 cm soil or saprolite under grassland replicate 2 | place: USA:California | collected 2016-06-15 | reverse complement strand
GCGTTCGAGCATCATCCTCGCGTACACGAAGCACGCGGTGTATCCCGAGATGAAAACGAACAGGTCGGCCGCATCGCTGAATCCGTAATTCCTCGTGGTGATCCAATTGACGATATTGTCCGGAATGTGGTCCAGGAAGATCGCCCAGTTCGCGATGCCTCGAAACAGGTCGAGCCTCAGGTCGCGGCCTTTGGGTGGCAATGTGACCGACATCAGCGTGTTCCGAGCTTGGCAAACATCTGCCGGGAGGTTGAACCTGCGCGCGCAGCGCCCGCCGTAGTCGTGGGCGGAAGGGCCATCTCAAGGCCAGCCACAGCCGGCTTCTGGTCTAGCTCGTCTAGGAGCCGCTTGGCTGCCTGCAAACATTATCGACGAGCGGTCCGTAATCGGCGAGCCAGTCGGCCGGGGACCGCGTCTCCCACCGGTCTTCGGCCCGCTCAAAGACGTCCCCGCAGTATTCCGTGTGGCGCCGTGCGACCTGCTCGAACTCGCCGGTTTCCATGAGCTTCTCGAGCGCGTAAGCCCGGGTCGTCTCGGGTAGGCGATAGCGCACGGTCGAGCCAAAGACATCCGCATTGACGAGCGACTTCGCGACCAGGTTCGCCACGCAATCGACGACGTCCGACGCGGCGATCCCGTCACCCGCGACAACGCTCGCCGTTTCCGGCGCAAAGTCGCCTGCGAAGACTGCGACACGCCGCAGCACGACACGTTCGGGTTCCGGGAGCAGTTCGTAACTCCAGTCGAGCGTGGCGCTCATCGTCTGGTGCCGTGAAACCGTCGAGCGATGGCCGTTCGTGAGCAGCCGAAATCGATCCGTCAGGCGCGCTGCGAGCCCCGGCACCCCTAGGGCGTCGACGCGGGCGGCCGCAAACTCGATCGCTAGTGGGTTTCCATCCAACTTCGAGCAGATCTCGGCGACCACCTGGGCGTCCGCGTCGCTAAGCTCAAAATCGTTCATCATTGCCGCAACGCGCTCGACGAATAGTTGAACGGCCGGGAATTTGACCGCCTCCGCCGCGCCGAGCCGGGCCGATGCGGGAGGGCACTCCAACGATGATAGGCGGTGTACGATCTCACCTTTCGCTCGCAACGGTTCGCGACTGGTCGCCAGGATCTGCACCCCAGGTGCTTCTCTCAGGATCTCGGCAGCCAAAGCGGCCGCTGCCTCGATGACGTGCTCGCAGTTGTCGAGCACAATCAGCATGTGCTTGTCTCTGAGAGTGGCCATCAGACTAGAGAGCAGATTCTCCGAGCGGATCTCCAGTCCGAGGGCGGAAGCAAGCGCAGTGGGCAAGAGCGTAGGGGCGCCGAACGGAGCCAGGTCGATGAGCCAGACGCCATGCTCATAATTGGCAATCAGCTCCTCTGCCGCCGCGAGGGCCACGGAGGTCTTGCCGATTCCCCCCGGCCCGACGATGGTGAGAAAGCGTTGCCCGGACAGCCGCGCCGCGAGGGTGCTGACAATATCGGCACGACCTATCAGACGGGTGACTGGAGCGGGCAGATTGTGCACCCGCTCCGCTGCGGTTGTGTGCAGAGCCGAAGGAGTCGGTTCCTCCAAGACCTCGACCGGCGCGACGAAGCGATAGCCTCGGCCTGGAATATTGACCAGATAACGATTGCCGCCATGACCGTCGCCCAGCACACGGCGTAGCGCGGCCACATGGACGGTCAGATTGGCTTCAATCACGACGGTGTCCGGCCAGACTCGCGCAATCAGTTCACGCTTGCTGACTAGCTCACCGGGTCGCTCAACCAGCGCGATAAGAATGTCTAGGGCTCGACTTCCGAGACGGAGCGGCTTCCCGTCTTCCAGGAGGAGCCGTTGCGTCGGAAGCAGGCGGAAGGGGCCAAACGAGAAGGTGCGCCCGGCCGGCGGAGCGGTTTCATCGCCCGGCCTGAGCAGAATCTGGCTGACCTGAGCGCGAACGGCGTGGCCGCTTTCATTCCGCGTTCGACCGGCGAGAGAATCGATCCGGGTGCGAACGCTCCGTCCTGAACGAGTATCAGTGGGGCGTCCTGCTCTATTGGTTCCAAACCGGACTGCTGGTGTGTGGGCGGTCATGACCGCTCCCCTCTCTGGTAGTAAGCGCAACGGTCCGCGCCATGCTCAATCATGGTGCGAAATCGCTTATCGCTTTCCTGAAGTGCCTCTTCGGCAAGCTTGCGTTTGGCGAGCTGGCCGATCTGCCTCCTGATGGCTGTCAGTATGGATGACGGTTGCGGCGTTTCGATCTCGCGGACCACTGCCTGAGGGCGCCGCACCCCAAGCGTTCCGCGTTCGGATAACCCCGCCCCCGAGCATATCCTGGCTCTCCGGGGATCGATCGAACATGCCTTTCCCTTGGGTATTCGGCGTCATACGAGTTCAAATAACGTGGCGTCCTCGTTCGAGGCATCCCCCGAACGGGGGGTGGCGAGGATAGGTTTTGGGGGAATGCAGGGGTAAGCTGCCCGAAGCCTCCTGCCGTCCATTTCGGTTGCTAACGAGCTGAACCTGTATTTTGGGGGCGCCCAAGGGCACTCGGAGTTATTCGGTCGAGCCCGGACCGTCGGTGAGGTGTCGTGCCAGAGGCCACCAAGCTCCATCCTGGTACCGGCAGGCAGCCGGAGTTCCTTACCACCAAGGTCGTTCCCCCACGACGCGCGACGGGGCTGATCGAGCGGCCCCGACTGCTTGGCCTGATCGCCCAGGTCGAGACCAAGCAGCTCACGGTGATCAAGGCGGGTGCAACTTCCCTTGCGGCCGCTTGGGCGGCTCGCCTCGAGCAGAACGGTAACTGGGTCGCATGGCTTTCCCTCGATGCCGAGGACGACGAGCCCACACGGTTCCTCTTCTATGTGGCGCAGGCGTTGCGACGCGCCCGCAACGGCCTCGGCAAGACCGCAACCGGCCTGATCATGGAGAGATCCTTGATCCGCCCGCATACGATCCTATCGACGCTGATCAACGAGCTGGCCGAAATCGATGACGAAGGGTTTTTATTCCTGGATGATTATCACTGCATCGCCGATCCGGAGATACATGACGCGTTGTCGTTTTTGCTCAAACATGCCCCGCCACAATTCCATCTGGTGATTGGTTCGCGCGTGGAACCCGTCCTGCCGCTTGCCCGCCTGCGCGCGCAGAACCAGATGATCGAGATCGACGCATCGGCGCTGCGGTTCGATCTGGAAGAAACGCGGCAGTTTCTCGAACATGAAAACTTTAGCACCTTGAGTTCCTCCGAGGTGAAGAATCTGAATGCGAAGACGGAGGGTTGGCCCGCCGTGCTGCGCGTCGTTGTGTCGATCGCCTTACAAAAGGGGGAAGATCCTGGGCAGTACGTGCGCGGATTGTCCGCTGCGTTCCGCCCGATCAGCGCCTATCTCGCCGAGATGCTCGACGCGCTTCCGCAGGAAACGGTTCAGTTCATGTTGCGGACGGCCATCCTCGACCGCCTCTCCGCGTCCCTGGTTCAAGCCGTGACGGGAATCGAATCAGGTCACGACATGTTGGTATCAGTGGAAGCTCGCCAATTGCTGGTGACACCGCTAGACGAGGAGGGGAATTGGTATCGATACCATGCACTTCTGCGCGATTATCTGTGCCAGAGATTGGAAGCCGAGCAGCTTGCAGACGAAATCCTGTTGCTGCATCGGCGTGCCAGCCGATGGTATGCTTCGCACGAGCTGTGGACCGATGCAGTCCAGCACGCGATCGCCGCAGGCGACGACGATCAGGCCATCAGCTGGATCGAAAACTGCGCCATGGAGCTCGTGAAGCGGGGCGATATGCTCACGCTGCTCGGCTGGCAACGTTTGTTCCCGACCGATCTCATGCGAAATCAGCTCAAACTCAGGATCGCGGTCGCCTGGGGTATGGCGCTCGCCATGCGTTTTGAGGAGGCAATGAAGCTGGCGGGCGAGATCGAGCAGGACCTCGGCAGCGAGGATACGCCGGAGACCGAGGCTCTACAGTGCGAATGCCAGACCATACGCTCGGTCGCGGTCGCTTTGAAAGACGACAGCCAGAGCGCCCTGTCCTTAGCCGAAGGCTGCCTCGGGCGTGCGACCGACCCCTGGACCGCGAACGTTGCATCGAACGTTGCCCGTTTTGGACATTGGAAGGCCGGTGATCTGAAGAGTGCATATGCAGCGCCCTGGATCCCTTACTCGCTCGACGAGGACAGAAGGAATGTCTTCTCGTCGGTCTATCGGCTTTTCCTGCATGGATTGATGGATTTCCAGCAGCTCCGGCTTGGCGCGGCGGAACGCCACTACGTTGACGCGTTGCGGTTGGCCGAACAGCACGCAGGGTCGAACTCGGTGGCGGCGGCGTTGCCGGCCAGTCTAATCGCTCGGATTCGCTACGAGCAGGGCCAGTTGGACGTCGCCGAAGCCGCGGTCCTGGACCGCGTGCCGATCATCAACGCAACTGGGACGCTGGATTGCGTGCTCAGCGCGTATCTCGTGCTGACGCGAACCGCTGTGTCGCGCCGGCATATCGATCGCGCCTACGCCCTGCTGGAGCAGGCGGAGAACCTCGGCCACACGCGAGGATGGAGCCGGTTGGTAGCCGCGGCCCTGCTGGAACGGCTACGGCTTCATCTCGCGGAAGACAGAATCACGGAGGGCGGCGTATGCGTGGATCGCCTCGAGCGCCTCGCGGCCGAATATCCCGCACCGACCCCTTGCGCCTGGTCGGATATCCATCATTACGCCAATCTGGGCCGTGCGCATCTGGCCTCAGCCCAGAATCGCCAGCCGGAAGCGATTGCCATCCTGAGCAAGCTGCGTCAGGAAGCCGAGTCCGCCGACGATCACTATTTTGCGCTGCGCCTGGCCACGCATCTGTCCGTCGCGTTGCTAAATGCGAACAAGCCCGTCGAGGCCTCGAAAGTTTTTGGCGAGATTCTACACGCCGGGGCGCCGGCCGGCATCTATCAGGCGATATTGGATCAAGGGCCGTGGATCGGCACCTTGCTGTTGAGCTTCCAGGATAGCGCGCCGCGCACCGGAGGCGATCGCGAACTGACGGCGTATGCCGACAGGTTGATTGCAGGCTGGCGTGCGCGTCACGGATCCGAGCCTGCCCCGAGCCCTACGTCGGCTGTTGCGGAGTCGCTGAGCTCCCGAGAGTGCAGCATTCTCGAGCGTATCGGCAAAGGCGAATCCAACAAGGAAATCGCACGTGCTCTTGGCATCACGCCCGAGACGGTGAAGTCCCATGTCAAGAACATCTTTGTGAAGCTTGCTGTCGAGAAGCGGGCACAGGCTGTATCGCGCGCGCAAAGCCTCGGCCTTGTCAGCACAAACTAACGGCGGTGAACCCACAGATGTTCCGTCGGCGGAGCCTGCTCTGTACTCGAAAGGGGCCATCGTGGCCGCAGGGGCACTTCCGAGGATGTGCCAACGAGAGTCAAAACGCGAGCCAGACCGATACGCAAGGCCACCGCGTAGGACTGCGCGCCGGCGCGGTCGCCGCCGGCTTGGCGTGCAAGAGGTGCTCGGTGAACCACTCGATCGCGGCCTGTGCCGCCTTCTTGGCGCCGTTGCCGCTGTAGACGGCGTAGTGGCCGCCGTCGATTTCCAGCAGGCGCTTGGGACCACCCGCCCGATTGAATGCTTCGCGGATCGAGTCTGGCGGGGCGATGACATCGTCTTTAGCCAGGATCATCAACAGCGGGCACGGCGCGACAAGGTCGATGAACCGGCCCGGCGCATGTTCAAGAATCGCGTCCAGCGAACCCATGGTGACTTCGTTGCGCCAGGCGGGCGCGACCGTCGCCTGCGCCTGATGCGCGAAGTCATAGCTGTCTTGATCCGGCTGCAGCGCAAAGCCCTCGCCCGGCCGTCCGGTGCTCGGGATGTATTTCTCTCCGCCTTCGGTCGCGTGACGGATGCGCTCCTGCACGGTCAGACGCTGCAGGCCCGCGAACATTTCAGGGCCGGCGATCGTATGGATGATCTGATCGACATCCATCGCGCCGGCTTGGCTGACCACCGCCTTGACCCGAGAGTCGTGGGCGGCGACCTGAATGACGTGCCCGCCACTGAAGCTGCTGCCCCACACCCCCAGGCAATCGGCGTCGATTTCGGGCTGGAGGGAGAGCCAGGTGAGAGCGTTGCGGTAATCCTCCATTTGGTCGTGCGGCGAAATGCGCTGGCGCGGTTCGCCGCCGCTGGCGCCAAAGCCACGATAGTCGAAGACCAGCGCCGCGACGCCGGCCTCGGCAAACCGGCGGGCAAAGGGCTCCAGGTACATTTCCTTCACGGCACCGAGACCGTGGGCCATGGCGACAGCAGGCACGCGGGCGCCGGGCGCCGCAGCTTTCGGTAGGAAGAGCCACGCGGCGGCGAAGCTCTCGCCGCTCTTGAACATCACGTCACGTTTTTCGATTGGCATCTGTCACTCCTACTTCAAGGCATTGCTGCGGGCGGGATTTTACGAATGCCCTTTGCGGAACGAGACGCAATGTCGCCGTTGCGCAGTATCCGCACGTAACCGATTGAGAAGCGCCCGCCGCAGCGCGCAGGATATGTTGCTCTGGTGCGGCACCAGGCGAGAATACCGAATGGCTGCCTCGCTAGCTCGCCAGGACCTGCCGTACGACGCTGGGCAAGAGGCGGCGGGCCGGCTCGCTTCGCCATAGTTCCCTGTCTGCCGAATACCGGCCGCCGCCCAGCACGGCGAACACCGCGATCATTGCGGCCCAAAACATACCGAACTCGTAGCCTCCTTCCGGCAACGCCCATACATAGCCGATCCGAAAATGTCCACCCAAGAGCATCGACGTCAGCAGATACACCGATCCGAGCAAGGCGACGGGGCGCGTGAAGAGGCCCAAGGTGAGGCCGATCGCGCAAATGAGCTCGATCGACCCGGCGAGTGCGACCTGCATGGCAGGCAGAGACATGCCCAGGCTGGCAAAATACAGCGTGTAGATCTTGAATTGAAAGGGCCCGCCGAGGATGTGACTTCCGAAATGAGGGACGAGCATCAACCCGACATAGACTCTAATGAACGTCAGTGCCAAGGCATTGAGCGATACTTCTCGCGAATCCGCCGGTGCTGCGGCGGATGCGGCCCGCAGGATAAAATGGACGAACACAAGAGCGCCGAGAAACCAACCCAGAAGCTCGAAGCCCGGCACGCCCGGGCCCGTCGCGACCTGCAGGTCGAGATCCTGAGCGCTCAAACCGGCGATGCTGGCCGGGGGGTTCAAACGCAGAATGCTGAACAGGCGCGCAACCACGGCAGTGGCCAGCGCCGACGCCGCAATGGCCGTGAAGGAGCCACGTAGCTGCCAAAAAGCGGATATCAACAGCAGCGCCATCCAAATCGTGGCGGATGCGGTAAACCACGTGGTGACAGGTTGGCGAAGGACGACGCTCAAGCCCCATCCGATCATGATGATCGCGACGGCCAATGTCACGCGGCTCAGCCAGCGCGCACAATCATCGATGCTCATTGGTCCGTTCCTCAAGATAGAAGTGTCCTCACGCCTGGCCGTTCCAGCGGCCGGGGCGGAACGTCAGGTTGCTGAACCGGGCAGCCCGGTGACCGGCGGCGGACCGCGTTTCACGACCGGCGTTGCACTGCGATTGGCGAGAGCCCAGCGCGCGATTTCGTCTTTTCGCGCAAACCACACGTCAGGCTTGGAGCGCGCGTAAGTCAGAAATCGGTCGAGCGCGCGTACCCTGCCGGCGTGGCCGGAGATCCGGTCGTGCAGGCTGATCACCATCATGCGCCGCCGATGCGCGCCCTCCTCGTAAAGCTGGTCGAACTCATCGCGCAACGCCTGCTCGTAGGCAGCGGGATTCCAGCCCACGAAGGGAAAAGACACGATATCGTTCAGGTGAAAGGTGTATGGCACCGTGACGAAGTCCCGCCCGCGCACCGGGACGATGAACGGTTCGTCGTGACTCGGCTCGTCGATGTGATAGAGAAAGCCGAGATCCTGCAGCGTCTCCAGAATGTAGATGGAGTTGCGCATCCAGTAAGCATTCCAGCCAATCGGATGCTGACCGGTGACCTTATGGATCGTCTCGACGCTGTCGGCGATGAAGCGCTTTTCCTCATCGCGCGGGAGCCGATAGGAATTGTCCCATACCCGGCCGTGAGCCGCCGCCTCGTGACCCCGGCGCACGATCTCCTGAGCGAGATCGGGCGAGGTTTCGACCGCCTTGCCGATCATGAACGATGAGAGCTTGATCCCGTGCTTGTCCATGAGATCGAGCACTCGGGGGATGCCCTCGTAATGACCGTAGGCAAAGAATGCGTTGGTCGGCAGGTCCGGGACGCCCCCCTCGATCGGATCCGGGATGACGCCGCCAGCGCCCGAGATCGGCTGCCCGCCGCCCTCGAACATGAGTGAAAGGCTCACGGCCAACCGGGCACCGTTCGGCCAGAAACCGGCGCGGTCGGATGCGTTCAAGGACGGGGTCGCGGCGTGGGCGCCGCCGGTCAGGCCACTGGCACCGGAGGCGGCCGCGAGTGCGACGGTCGCGCCGACGGTCTGAAGGGCCTCTCGGCGATCGAGTTGCAAAGCCTGCTTTGCAGATTTGATCATTCGCGGCTCCGTCTACTGGAGGGAATCTGGCTGTTCTTGACTCGGAAAACTATCCGGGCTCGGGTGGAGGCAATGTCCGCCAAATGGAAAATATCAGGAGGTCCTCATGCTCGATGACATTAACGAACTGCGGACCTTCGTCAATGTCGTCGCAGCGGGAAGCCTTTCCGCAGCCGCGCGGGAAATGGACTTGGCGCTCAGCGTGGTCAGCAAGCGTCTCGCGGCGCTGGAGCGCCGGACTGGCACGCGCTTGATTGCGCGCAGCACCCGCCGCTTGGCACTGACGGAAGAAGGGATGGATTTCTACGAAAGAGCTCAGCGCATCCTGACCGAGGTTGACCAGGCCGAGGCGGCACTGACGAGTGGCCAGGTCGAACCGCAAGGTTTGCTGCGGGTAAGCGCGCCGGTGGCGTTCGGCCGTATCCATGTCGGTCCAGTCTGTCGAGACCTTGTTCGCGAACATCCGACGCTGTCGATCGACCTCCAGTTAACGGATCGGATGGTCGAGCTGATTGAAGAGGGAATCGATGTCGTCGTCCGGATCGGACCGCCGAGGAGTTCGCAACTGATCATGCGGAAATTGATCGACGACTACCGGGTCGTAGTCGGCGCGCCCGAATATCTCCAGCGCCGCGGCACGCCCGCGACACCGGCAGAATTGGAGACTCATGACTGCGTGCATTACCGTGGAGTGGGAGCGCACTGGCGTCTGGTAAGCCTCGCCGGGGAAGCGGTGCAGGTGCAAGCCGTTTCGCGCCTGCGGAGCAACAGCGGTGAGGCCGTCCTCGATTGGGCGCTGGCGGGCTCCGGCCTCGCCATGAATTCCTGGGTGGACGTGAAATGCCACTTGCGCTCGGGCCGCCTCGTCCACGTTTTACCGGAATGGCGCAGCGAACCAGCGCCCGTCTGCGCGCTCTTCCCATCGAGCCGTCAGCTACCTACCCGCGTGCGCGTGTTTATCGAGGCCATGGCGGATTCGCTCGCTCGGCGCGGGCTGCCGTAGAAAGCCTACGCGACCATGCGTTCCCGGTCGCCGTCACGCCTCGGCGCGCAGATAGATCGCGGTCTCGAACTCGTATCCGCATGCCTCGCACGACCAAAGATGCCGTACGCAGCGCTCGCTGACGTGCTCGGACCATTCGGGCGCGACGAGCGCGTCGCCGCATTGCGCGCAAGGAAACAGATGCGAGCGGTCGGATTCCATCACGTTCGCGGCGTCGAGCATCGCTATTCCTCCTCGGGCTTTTGTGGGGCGCGCGGCCGGACATGACCCGAACGCGGGCCAAAGTTTTCGGTTCACCGACGCGCCGAGAATTGGTCGATCAGTTTGAAAGCTTGGCGGGTTGGGAACTCTCGAGCCCATGCGGGCCGCCGACGTGTCTCGCCTGCTCGGCGAGCAGGACCCAAGCCTGGGCCAGATCCAGCAACAGCGCCTTGTGGGTCTGGGTCTTGGCTTGCTCCGCCATGCGCAGGCAATCCGCAACATGGTCTTTGAAATCGACGGGCGTACTCACGTGTCTTCCCCCTGTTACCAGCGTCCATCCCGGCTGTGAGACTGACCGCAAACTGTGGCGACAGTCAGTCGCAAGAACGGCTAACGTGGTGCTGGTTACGATTCGGTAAAGGCGGAGATTCCTACAGTTTTAGCAGCATGCGTCGCGGCGATTGCCGCAGTCTGCGTTGCTCTGGACACGCTGCCGGAACGGTGTCATTGCGCAAGCCGGCCGAAACATGGCGGAAACTCGGCAATCGCAGGCGACGCGGGAGGAAACGGAATGGCCGCAAAGGCGAAGGTCGTGCTCACAGACTACGTCTGGGATTCGCTGGACGTGGAGAAGAAGACGCTGGAGGGCGTCGCCGAGCTCGTCGCGCTCAAGACGAAGACGCCCGAGGAGTTCTTGCCGCATGTGGCCGACTGCGATGCGTTGCTCAACACCTATGCGGGGCCGATCACGGCCGAGGCGATGGCGCGAATGCCGAAATGCAAGATCATCGCCCGCTATGGCATCGGCGTGGACACGAGCATCGACGAGGTGGCCGAGCACACGATGGCGCTGTTGCTGGCCTCGGCCCGCAAGGTCGCGTTGTACGATCGGCTGGTGCGGGCCGGGCGATGGGAGGTGCCTCCGGGCAAGCCGATGTTCCGCCTCAGCGGGAGCACCCTGGGGCTGGTCGGCTTCGGCAACATCGCGCGGCAGGTGGCGACGCGGGCAGCCGCGTTCGGCATGCGGATTCTCTTCTTCGATCCGTTCGTCGAGGAGGGCAAGCACGGCATCGCGGCCAAGAAGAGCGAGCTCGAGGCCTTGCTGGCAGAGGCGGATTTCGTTTCGCTGCATCCGCCGCTGGTGCCAGAAACCCGCAAGCTGATCGATGACGCGGCGCTCGAACGCATGAAGCCGAGCGCCGTTCTGATCAATTGCGCGCGCGGACCGATCGTCGACACCGAGGCGCTGGTGCGGGCGCTCGACAACAAGGCGATCGCCGGCTGCGCGCTGGACACCACCGATCCCGAGCCCCTGCCCGAAGTGCATCCGCTGCGCGGGCGCGACAACGTCATCCTCACCCCGCACGCCGCCTGGTATAGCGAGCAGGCCATGGCGGGGCTTCAGGCCGGGGCCCCGGCCGAAGTGCGCCGGGTGCTCACGGGACAATGGCCGGTGAACGTGGTCAATCGCGCCGTGAAAGCCAAGAACCGCGCGGGTCTGTAGCGCCGGCCATGCCGCAGCGTCCACGGGGGGTTCATGATCGAATGGTTCGACGATCTCGCGCTCGGCATGCGCTTCAAGAGCGCGGAAAAGCTCGTGACGCGGGAGGACATCAAGCGCTTCGCAGCGGAGTTCGATCCGCAACCCTACCACCTCGACGAGGCCGCCGCCGAGAAGACGGCGCTGCAGGGCCTCGCCGCGTCGGGTTGGCATACCGCGGCTATTGCCATGCGATTGGCGACCGATTCGCGCCCGTTCGGGCCGCACCCGCTGTTGGGGATCGGGGTCGACGAGTTGCGTTGGCTCGCGCCGGTCCGCCCCGGCGACGTGCTCCACATCGAGGGCGAGGTGGTTGAGCTCGCGCCGTCGAAGACCAAGCCGCAGGGGATCGTCAAGGTCAAATGGACCGCGTTCAACCAGCGCGGCGAGCCGGTTTACACCTTTACGCCGATCGGGATCGTGCCGCGCCGGCCGGACTGATTGGGTTGCGTGCCGCTCCGGGCCAGGGGCTTGACTCGGGCGCGGGCGCGAAGGAGTGAAGCGATCGCAGATCGAGGGGGATCCGACCATGAAACCAGGGCTCGAGCCGGGCGCTTCCCACGTCACCCGGATCAAGGTCGACCGCGACCGCACCATCGACTTCATGGGCGAAGAAGGCCGCGTCTATGGGACGCCGTTTCTGGTGCGGGACATCGAGCAGACCTGCCGCCAGCTGCTGCTGCAATATGCCGATCCGGGCGAGGATTCGGTCGGCATGGAGATCGCGGTGCGGCATCTCGCGCCGACGCTGCTGGGCATGGACGTGGAAATCACCGCGAAGGTCACGGCGGTCGACGGCCGCAAGATCGCCTTCGAAGTGACCGCCAAGGACGAGCTCGAGCCGATCAGTGCCGGCACGCACACGCGCTTCGTGGTCGACAAGGCCAAGACCTACGAGCGGCTGAAGGCCAAGGCGGCAAAGCGCGACTCCCGGGGCCACTGACCGCAAGGCTGCAGCCGACCGAGCATTCGATCTTACCGCCCCGGCGCCCGCGCTGATTGTCGATCCCTGGTCGATCTCAGCCGGAAGCGGCATTGTCCCTTCGCGTGAGGAAACCGATGCAAGCCTATGAAGTCCAGGGCCCCAGCGGCATCGACGGCCTCGAGCTGGTGGAGCGTCCGGTCCCGCAACCGGGCCCCGGCGAGGTGTTGGTCCGGATCCGCGCGGTGACGCTGAACTATCGCGATCTGGTCACGATCAAGGGCGGCTACGGCTCGCGACAGAAGTTTCCGCTCATTCCCCTGTCGGACGCCGCCGGCACCGTGGAGGCGCTCGGCCCCGGCGTTGCCCGTTTCAAGCCCGGCGATCGGGTGTTCAACAGCTTCTTTCAGAACTGGATCGGCGGCGCGCCCAGCGAAGCGAAACTTGCGGGCGCGCCGGGCGGCATGTTCGATGGCGTGCTCAGCCAATACCGCGTCTTTCCGCAACACGCCTTGCTGCATCCGCCTTCGCACCTCTCCGACATCGAGGCAGCCGCCCTGCCCTGCGCGGGCCTGACCGCCTGGAGCGCGGTGGTGAAATTCGGCCGCACCAAGCCGGGCAGCGTGGTGCTCACCCAGGGCACCGGCGGCGTGTCGCTGTTCGCGCTGCAGTTCGCCAGGCTCGCGGGCGCCCGGGTGATCGCCACCTCGTCGAGCGAGGAGAAGATCGAGAAGCTGCGCAAGCTCGGCGCCGACGAGACCATCAACTACAGGGCCAAGCCCGAATGGGGCAAGCAGGCGCGGGCGCTCACCGCGGGCCGCGGCGTCGATCTGGTGGTCGAAGTCGGCGGCGCCGGCACGCTCAACGAGTCGCTGCGCGCGACGCGGATCGGCGGCACCCTGGCCATGATCGGGGTGCTGGCCGGGCCGGCGAACGACCTGCGGCTGCCGCTCGTGGTCATGCAGCAGCTGCGCCTGCAGGGGGTGACGGTCGGCTCGCTCGACGATCTCGAGGCGATGGTCGCAGCCATTGCGCAGCATCGCTTGCGGCCGGTGGTAGAGAAGGTCTTTCCGTTCGAGGCGGCGCGCGATGCGTTCCGCTGCATGTCGGAAGGAAGACATTTCGGCAAGGTGGCGATCACGCTGGGCTAGGACAGTTCCGTAGCCGTCGGAGCCCGGCAACGACCTAGAACAGCGGGCCCTGTCGCGTTCCGAACAGCCGCAGCAGCGATCTGCCGGCCGGACTGTTGAGCTCCTTCTTGTCGAGCTTGCCATCGCCATTCTTGTCGGCGGCCCGAAAACGCTTCTCGACCATCGTCAGATATTCGTTCTTGTCGAGCGTCCCATCCTTGTCGGCATCCGCCTGACGAAATTCCCGCACGCTCATCGTGGCGCCCAGTTCCCTGCGATCGAGGGTGCCGTGGCGATCGCGATCGAGCTGATCGAAGCGCGCGCCCGCGGCCTTCTTGACCTCACCGAGATCGAGCGTGCCGTCATGGTCGGCATCCCATTGCCGAATGAATCCATCGGCGTTGACGCCGGCGGCCTGCGTCGGCGGCGCCACGAGAGCCAAGCCCACGAGCGCCAGGGCCGCAAGGCCGAGCAGTGATTTCAGACGCATGGCTGTTCTCCGTCATGCAGCCGAGACGCTCGAACCTTTGCCACCCGCGGGTCGAGGCTTGGTGCGCCCACACACTAATTATACAGGAGTGAATATACATGAGCGGCGAACAGGACGAGCACGCACAGCGTCGCCCTGGGGGGGGAACCGCAATAAAATCAAAAACAACCCCGTGCAAGGTAGGAAAAGGAGCAGAAATGACGGTGGCGTTCGCGGCCGTTTCGGTGGAAAAATGAGAATCGCCGCATGGAGGTTGACCGTTGAGCAGCAGCAAGAAACGCGAGCCACAGGCTCCGAAAGCGAAGTACCAGCCCACCCTGCAAGAGCAGGTCGCACTCGCGCAGCAGGTCGCCCGAAGGGCTGCCAAACCACCGGCGCCTAAGATTAAGGTTCAGGAGGGCGAGCAGGCGACAATCCTCTCGCCGGATCATCCAGACGAGGGCGTCGGTTCCGCGCTCCTGATGGAGGCGCTCGGGACCGCGGATTACGATTTCGGGCTAGGCCTTCTCCAACAACTGGTGAATGTCGATACGAAAGATAAACAGATCGACGGGGGAGGGCTTAACTTCATGCTTTCCGTGGTCAAAGGTATCAAGCCGAGAGACCAGCTCGAGGCGATGCTTGCAGCGCAGATGGCGGCCATTCACGTCGCGATCCTGACCTTCGCGCGGCGACTCGCCCAGGCCGAAATCTTACCGCAGCAGGACAGCGCCGAGCGCGCGCTCAACAAGCTGGCGCGGACTTTCGCGACTCAGATGGAGGCGCTCAAGCGTTACCAGACCGGTGGCGAGCAGAAGGTCACAGTGCAGCACGTGTCCGTGAGTGAGGGCGGACAGGCGATCGTCGGCAACGTGACGCAGGCCGGGCGCGAGACCACGCCGGAAAATCCTGCCAATTCAACGCCAGCTCTCACCGATGGGCAAAAACCCCCTATGACGATCATTGGTGAACCGTCGCGTGCGCCGGTTCCGTCGCGGCGCAGACAAAAAGATGACGGATCATCCGCGTAATACCGGTCCGATGCTGTCGAGCCAACGTTGCGGGGCCAAAACGCGCTCGGGCAAGCCTTGCATGTCTCCGGCGGTGAGCGGAAAAAGACGTTGTCGGATGCATGGCGGAGCGCCGGGATCGGGCGCTCCACGCGGCAACAAAAACGCGCTGAAGCATGGGCGGTATACGCGCGAAGTGATCAAGGAACGCCGGCAACTGCGGGCCTTGCTGCGGCAATCGCTCATGCTGATTCAAAAGATGGAGTAATACACTGTAACACCAACAGGATCACACGCTTTTGTAAATGCCACGCGCGACTTTGGTCGGCTAGCTAGTCTAGTAGTCAAACCCGATCTTCCGGGTGTTTCCGCTCCACGTCCGCTTACGCGCCGCAAGCGGAACTCCCAGCGGCACAGCTCCGCCCGGCACGGCAAGCGGCACGCTTAATAATGGTGCGGCGGCTTCAGGACCGGGCGCAGGCACTCCGGCGGGACCGGGATTGAGTCCGCTTTCCGGCGCAAGCTCGCCTTACGCTTTCGCATCCAGTGGTGGTCATGCCCAGCCGAGGGAACTTTCGAGCGAGGAGAAGGAGAAACTCGAGCGGCTGGACCAGGTATTGGCTGCGATGGACAGGCAACTCAGTTCAAAGCTTCGCATCTGCAAAGGGTGCTAGTCAGCCACTGCGAACCCACGTCGGGCCGTATGGAGCGCGTAGCGAGCGTGCGGCTCTAGCCGAGCATTTCGGTTTCGCCCAATACCCGCAGCGGGGCAGCAATGAGTGAGCCGTGTCAGGCCGGATATCGCGACCCGACTCGGATACGGTATGCCGGTAGCACTTACGTTTTCAAATCAAAGATTAACCGATGGCGCTTGAGGATTATCCCTTTCCCAAGCACAGGAACGGCAAAAATGCTGAAGATGTCCTTTTTCGTGTGGCAGCTCACCATCCTCCTTTTAACGGTGCTGCTTACTACCAGCTCAGGATTCGTAGCCGGACCGGTTAGTGCTGCCAACGTACCCGTCAAGACGGCACCCCCAGTCGTGCTCGCCCTCTACAATTGGTCGGGCTCCTATGTCGGAGCTCTCGCCCAGGTGGACCATGCGAAAACAGCGAAACGGCTGAAACAGGTGAAACGCGCCGCGATTCACCGCAGGGCGGTGAAAGCAGCGAAACGAGTGAAAACGGTGAAGGCCGACGCGACCAACCGCGCCGCCCTGGGTTTGAAGCTGGTGGGCGAAGAGCTGCGTATGGTTGTGTTTCAGAATCGGCTGCGCGGGTTGTGCGAAGTCGAGAAGGCGGAGCAGGTGAGCGCTGACACATGGCGCGCAAGTTGCACCAACGGCGGCGCCTTCGTCATCAAAGTCTACCCCGACGGGTTCATGACCGTGACGCGATCCTGAAGGCGCGTTGAGTTGACGGCCGCAGCCTTTCGCTATCTGCACGCACGCGCCGCACGGATGGTTGACTTTGCCGGCTCTTACCCAGGCAGTCAGCGCGGTGCTCTCGTCACACGAAGGTGAGCAGCCTTTCGTCGCGGCCGTATCGCGCAGTCAGCTTGGCCAGCCGGTACGCGCCCGCACTTGGCGCATTCGACGTGAAGCGCGCCGAGCTTGCCGATCAGATTGCGAAGATGATAGCGCCGTCGCGGGGGATTCTCGTGAACCCTCAGGCTGAAACGCTAGGCGTTCTATCTTGTAAGCGCGTGAAACAAGTATCCTACAGGGAAAAGTGTGAGACCAAGAACGGCACTTGAGAGATCGATGTGGCCATGGACCACGTCGAATACGAACTTCTCGTCGTCAGTGTGTTCCCCGAGCCGGTGACGCTGTCGAGCGTTACTGTCCTCGATCCCGCCGGAAAAGAACTCATGCGGATCGAGGGGGACGGCCTTACGGCCGCGACCCAGACCCTCTTCGCGCACACGGAGGAATTTTTCGGGCCACATGCGGGAATTGAGCGGACCCCGGCTGGAAGATGGTGAGTCGAACAACCGGGGCCCTCCCACTCGGGCTTGCAATTTTCGCGGGATCACCGCCGAGTGGTGGCGTAAAAATACGGGCACTTATGAGGATTCGTCGGTGATCTGCGTCACAGGGCGCGAAAAAGGGAGGGGTCCGCGGATTGAGCGAACCCCTCGGGCAGGGTCTTGGAAGAAAGATCACGCGAGTTTGGGGGGCGTGATCCAGCTTTTGAGTACCTCCTGAAGATGACGCCAGTTTGGCCGGATTGGGAGTCAACCCCGGCTATGGCCGTCCTTTGCCCCGCGGTCTTCGAGTGGTAACTCGCTGGCGGCGATCGGGGCCGAGCGGGCTGCCTTGGGTAGCGCAAGAAAAAGGCCCCAGCGCGATGACGTCGGGGCCAAGTTTACCGAGGCGTGGGAAGGCGGTGGGCCTATGGGCGCCTCGGATCTCAGAGCGGCAGGGCGCCGAGGAAGATGACGACTGTCGAGCAGGATCAGCGCCACGGTCACGTTGTGCAGAATGCCGATGGCCATCGGTTGTTCCTCCATGGCAAAACGGCATTTGGGCTACGAGGCGAACCGCGTGGACAGCCGATCGCGCGGATTTGGGTTTCCTGGGAAATTTCCCGGCCGGATCTGCGGCGTGAGAGTGTCTCAGCGAGGGGACTTTACTGAGACTGGCCTTGCCACGAGTCTAGACCCTTGCAGGGTCTTGAGACTGCGTGTGTTTATAGCGCAGGCCAATTCCAACCGAGCGAACCGCCATGCCCCTCTACAGCATTCCTCGCCGCTCATTCGGTGCGCAAGGAGACGAACCCAGGCCCATAAATTGGCGTCGAGGAATGTTTCGCATCTGGCTTTCTGTTTTCCGCCGCGTGGATGATGGGTTGGATCATTTATTTGATCATGTCCGGTCTTCAGGACGGTTTCAAAACGCCCGGAGATTTACTTGCAGTGCCGGTCGTACTTTTCGGGCCGCCAATTGCTCTGTTTGCCTTTGGCGTAGCCGCGGGCCGGACATTTCGCGGGTTTGCAGACGATAGCCAACCGGGCAAATAATTCTCTCATCGGCTCGACCGCGCGAATTCTCTGGCGAGGTGCCGCACGCGCGATTATCTTCTGGACCTGGTCGGCAAGCTGCCACAATGTAAATTCGCGCTCCTCGCGCTAGAAGGGGGAACACCATGCTCTTAGTCCTAATCAACGTACTGATCATCGTTGTCGTAGGCGCGCTCTTGTTCTGGGTCATCGACAGGTTCGTTCGAGACGGGCGGCTAGCGAACCTGCTCAAGATCCTAGTTGTGCTGATCTGTCTCGCGGCGATCCTCCAGCGAGTGCTCCCTCTGTTCGGAGTGGGCGGGCTGCTGTAGGCGGGTTGCGCGACCATTTATGATGTCTCGGGACGGCGGGATCATCTTCGGAGACCTGATCGGCAAGCTCGGCGCGCTCCGCAGCAATCGCCAAGTCCGACCGATCCGAGCAGTAGCACCCCCTTCTATCGCAGCTTCTAAACGGCCACACGGGTCCTCCACCGAACGTACCGCGGCGGATGGAACCCAACAGAAACGAGACGCCATGGCCTGGAATAGTGTCGCACCGAGGAAACCACGGAAGCGTCAACCGCCATCTTCAAAAGCCGAGCTTCGGGAGATGGCCGACAAGGCCGTGGCGGGCTGGACTAAACCGATCACCCGAACGCCAGCCCAGAAAACGGCCTGCCCGAGCTGCGGTCACACGGAATCAATCACGGTGCATTGGGCCAAGTGCCCCCGCTGCGGCGCTCGCATGTAAAAGCCCAAAGAAGGCTAGCGGGCCGCGGAGCGTCGGCCCTAATTCGACCCGGAATCGAGCTAACCATCCGTTCAGGGGTGGCGCGTAGCCTGCCGCTCTGGTCGATAGGGGGAAGGGAACATGAAAGCTCTCGTCGCGCTCGGCCTATTGGCCGCCAGCATCACTCTCACGCCGAGCACCGCCGGCGCTCAGGAGCGAACTGGGGACGCGGCCTTGGGTGCGCTGGCCGATGCCGTCGTTACCGGCCCCTTCGGTCTGGTTGCCGGCGGGGTAGTCGGCTACACGGCCGGGCCGGGCATCGCGAGCGAATGGGGGCTCAGGCACCGGCACTCTCGGCCGCGGCACAAGGTTCCGACGAGCCAGTAGCGCGGCACGTCTGGTTCAGCGCGCAGGCCTGCACAGCGCTGGCGTCTGTTTAGCCTTTGGCCCTCGCACGCCGATTCTCGAAATGCGTTGCGCAAATGGCACAGCCGGCCGCCGACGGTCGGATCTTGAAGACGACCGGCGACGGCCTGCCTGAGTCAGGGGAACGGGGTGGCAAAGGATCGAACAACCCGCCAGACCGCGAGCCGTTGGCGGTCACAGTGGCGTCCTTCATCGGAATGAAGCTGCCAAGAGTCGGCAAATAATCGGTGCTGCACGCGCGCCTGGCCTCTGCACCTCGGCTCCCGCCAACCCGATCTGGCCGTTAGCGGACCGGCGGCTGCGACGGCGGCGTCAGCGGCACGGGTTTGTGCGTTGGGGCAGCGGCCGGCCGCGGCGGAGAGGCTGAGATTTTATCCAGGAGCTCTTGCTGCGCCGCCCGCAGCTTGGTGATCTCGTTTGTCATCTGGTCCTGGGCGGCGGCGAACTGATCGACGCTTTGTCGCATCGCGCCGATACCGAGCAACATCGCCTTGAGTTGCTGCTGATCGGGCGAAGGGGCGGCGGACGCGACCATATTTGGTGGAGTCTGCACGAATGCCGACTGCGGTGCCAACCAGCTAAGTTGCGGAGAAGAGTTCGCGATCATCTCTCTGGCCGTATCGCCGTAGGATTGCCAAGCCAACGTGGCAGCGACACCGATGCAAAACGTGAACAGGAAACGGGCGAGGGCGCGCGGGGCTCGCTTACGGCGTGACGGCCGAATGCTCGGCAAGTTGTCGTTTTTCGAGTCGGCCCAGCGAGAAGTCTCGTCCATCAACGGCTCGGTGCCCCACAAGCTTGTGGACGCGTCAGATCGTGAGTGGCTCAGCTTGGAATTCATCGGCATCCCCCTTCGGCTGGCGACGTTCCTCATCATGGAACTAGAGCAAGGCCGGAAGAGAGCGGCCGTGGGGCAAAAAATTGGGTGCTTTGCGGCCTTTGCGGGTCTCTGTGTCTATCTCCCTCGCCACGATCGCATTCACGACCCCAAGCGCAGCGCAAAGCGTGCCCAACCGATAGACGGGCGAGCCGGTGGGACTGAGAGAGTCGGGTCCCTGGCGATTAGGCGGACCTGGCGACTTTGGCGGGGACAGACGTGCTCTAGCTTGTCTTGGTCGTCGGCTAGGTGCAAGAAAAGCGCATCCTTAGATATTTTCCACCAACGGCGCTGCTTAGCTCGCCGAACATTGGCCTACAACACAATGGGAGACTTGCAAATGAATGAGGTGGCAATCCGAAGAAGCAAGCCGGTGCTCGCGAGATTGCCTGCGGCGGTGATAGCGTGCGCATGGGCAGAAGATCTCAAGCGTCCGCACTAAGTCCGCTCTTCGTGCGCCAACGTTCGTTTCCCTTCACCACCGGAAAATGGCTCGCCGCGCGATGCGCGCCATGGTGTAGGGATGCGTAAGAGCGGTAGTGATGCGGCCGAGCGCGCGCTCCGGCTCGTGAAACAGGCCGAGCTGCCGCAGCACCATGGCGCGGTCGTAGTAGATCCGCTCACCCGCCAGATGGTCGGCCTTGTCGAAGGTGAAGATGCCGCATAGCGGAAATTGGAGTCGGGCGCCGGTAGGCGGAAGTCCGCGCCACGTGCCCAGGTGCCGTCCTCGGATGATCACCTCCAGCACGACGGCGGTTTCGCCGACATGCCGGTGCTGAACGTCGATCTGCAGATCGGGGATGGCCTCCAGGAGTCCTTGGTAGAATCCGCGAACTTCGTCGCGACCCGCATAATGAAGCTCCCACGGCTCGTCGTCGTAGCGCGCCGCTGCCCCAAAGGTCCGCATGATGCCTTCAAGATCGTGCTGGTTTTCCAGCTTCACATGCTCCTCGACCAGTCGCAGATGAGCGTCCATCACTATAATGCCTCCACGTTAGACGTCGGGCAGCACCAACAGCGGTACGGGTACACACAGGTTGTCATTGACCGGTGGGGCAAGCAACCAAAAGCCCTCGATACCTCGTTCGCTTGTCCGCTAATGGGATGGTCCGGCCGTGCTCCTGCCCCACCGGCGAGCGAACCTTGCCGGGGCGCCAAAGTCAAGGAGCACGTCATGTCTCAACAACTAAGCGCGACGATCGCCGTGATTGGTATCGATATCGGTAAGAACTCTTTCCACGTTGTGGGTCTCGATGAGGAGGCCGTCAAGAATTCGAATTGCACAGCCATCCTTCGGCTTGCAAGGCATCCGCAAGACGTGCCGTCGCAACCTCAACAGCTCGCCCCGTCCTGATCTCAGCTGCCGTGATCAACAAGTCCTTGGCTTTTCGCCACCCGGTTTGAAACCGCAATGTCTCCGGAAGATGCTCGTCGATCATGTCGATCGCGTCTCCGAGCGTCTGAATAATTGGCGGCAGAGGACCCCGGAACGTCCTCAGCGGATACGCTAGTTGAATATCCCAGTTCACGGACGGCCTCTTCGACTCAATGTTCAATACCGTACCTATTTTTGGCCGGGGGGCCACGTCGAAGGCACCCGGCCGTGGCCGGTGGGCGATTCGCTGGTGCCCGGCAAATCGAGCATGAGTGATCCTCCCTTCAGGTGTCCTTCGCCCAATTGAGTACTTCTGTGTTGCGCGGTAGGGGTCTGAGTCTAAGCCGCGGATCGCTTGAGTCCATTCAGCCTAACAACTGACCCGTTTTCTCGGTTGCCAGTACCTTCGGAAATCTGGCCGACCAAGGTTTGGGACAAAAAAGGCCCGGCGCCTCGCCGTTACCACCTGGGCCCTTCCATTCCACACGCGGCTCCGCGGGCGAGCGGCTGTCACCTACGGCATTTGACCGGCTCTGCCCCACGGTGCCATCACGGTGACCTGTAGGCTCGGGACGGGGCGCGGCTTGTCGATCTGAGGCCAGCGTGTCCTGTGCCGGGTCCAGCGAGTCGACGCTGTGGGCCCGATTTACGGGGCGATTGCTTCCAGGGATTGCGGCGGGCGCCGATGCGGCTTCGAGCGGCTCTCCTCGACCTGCCGACGCTGAAACGAGTCCTGGTCCTCCGCCAACTTGGCGCACACGACCCATCTCTCAGCCATGCGTTTCCATACTGCCTTGGTTTCGCGGTCTTTCGACGCTTTGGCCATCTTTTCGCAGTCGGCTGCGTGTTTACGAAATTCCGCTGGGGTGTCCATGCTGATCTCCGATTAAAACCCTTATTTCGGAGATCGCAGGTTTGGTTCCCCAGTCCGCGAAGCCGGCAGCTGCCGACATTCGCGCCGCGGAGTGGGTCAATCTCGTCGATTCGAGCACGCGGTGACTTTGTCTGCTCGACCCCCGGGAGCTCCCCCGTCGAGTATCTGCGACCATGGCAATGATCGTGCGACTTTGCGGCGGTGTAAAGTCAAAGTTCGAGCCACAATCGAGCAATATCCCAAGGCGCGCATTCGGCTGCGCAACCGTGCGCTAGTGATGCAAGAGCATTTGCCGAAGGGCTGGGGCGCAGTATAATTCGCGTTTGATACTGTCCCATTGGCGATCTGCAAACCTACTAACCATGCGGAGGACTGAGATGGCCAAGGGGACCAAAATCGGCCGGGCTGCCAACCGAACACCTGGCATCAGCATCTCAGACCCGAAGTTCTTAGACACTCCGCCTCCGTCGCTTGGAGGCGCGTGGTCAGGTTCCATCGCTCGCTTGCGCATTTACCATTCAACCGGGCTGGTCTTTGCCTACAAGGCTCCGGGTGCGAACGCAAACCAGGTTGGTGTCACGGACGATCCCAATTTGATTCGGGCGTTATTTCTGGCGCGGGATAATGGACGCTTTATTTGGGGCTATACATACGATGATGGCTCCATAGGATTTATCGATTATTGAGGAACAGTCGATTAGGCCCCATAAGCAAACCCCGGCGGAGCATGCAGGCACGCCGGGGGAGCACCGCTCGCGGAGCCTGCTTGGGAGCTAAACTAAGCCGCGCGGACGGTGCCAGTAGGGTACCACCATCGCTCGCGCTGGCAAGCCGCCGCCCAAATGAAAAAAGCCGCCCGGAGTGACCCGAGCGGCTGAGCGAGCACCCCCAGGAGGAACAACCGGGGCCGCACCGTTCGGGGCACGCTGCCGAGAAATTACCCGAACGGCCTCAGTAGAATACAACAAAAAGGGCGCCCCGAAAGGCGCCCCAGATTGGCCAAGCCAGTCTGTCAGATCACGGCGCCGTTGAGCAATACCCAAAGTCCCGCATTCGGCTGCGCAACCGCGCATTAGTGATGCAGGAGCACCCGCGAACGCGTCAGTAGCGTACCAGTGTCAGTGACGCTGGCAAGCCGCACTCAGCCCTATTGCATCCGGGGACCACGATCAGATCCCGTTCTCCATTTCAGCAGCCTCTCGGTTATCAATCTGGTCGATTCCATCGCGCCCTGATTTAGGCGGGTGTACTCAGCGATCTCTCGCTCGATCCTCTGGCCTTCGTTCAGCAGATAATCGCGAAGCGACTGTAGCTCGCCTATGAGCCTGTCGATTTCGGTCAGCGAAGCCCCGGAAACTCGCTTGATGGTGGAGGTGAGATGGCCTGGTGCATCGGGCTGGGTACTGGCCTCCGATTCCCTGCGCAAGTGTGCGTCAGCGCGATGAAGAATATCGCTGATGCGGTCGTTGCCTTCGGATCTAGGTTCTTGGACCCGTGCCATGGCCCCCCCATTTTCTCGAAGCTGACGATATAGACCGACTAAGGGCATCGAGAGAGTGCAACAGCTTCACCGCACCCCCAAAGACCTGGGGACGAACACCTTTTGGGTCACCCTCAGTGACCGCGCTACCCACCTTTGATGATCCAGGTGGCGGCGTGGGCCCCGGCTGTTGGCACCATCTTCCAGCCGGGGCTCACTGTCCTCGCACTTCCGCGCGGAGTCGGGAATGGGGCTGTTAGAGATTAACAGACTCAGGCCCGACCGTGGCACCCTTGCTAAGCTTTGTGGCGATACGGTGCGGTGATCAGGTATTTTTATGGCGGCGGTCCATGAGGCGGTTTTTCTGTTCACTGGTTGCAAAAACGTCACAGCAAGCTAGCGTGGGCAAGTCGGTTTATGTATACGCCGCTCTACGGGGAGGCCTAATCATTGAAAAAACTGTTGTTCGGTATTGCGGTTACTGCTGCCCTTGGATTCGTGTCCGGGCGGTTAGTGCTGCCGATGCGGCATCCCCAGTCGTGCTCGTAGTAGCCGGACGCTGGGATTAGGCAGCGGGTGCGTCGGAAAGCATCCCGAAACATCGGCTTGTCGGCGACCGTCTCGGCCCTAGCATTGAACGTCGCCGGCAGATCCTTGAGGGACTCCTTCCACCAGGGCGGAATGAGCTGCCAGCGCATCGGCACGACGAGCAGCCCGGCATCACCCCGAATGACCACGTCGACCGGATCGGTCGGGCAGATGTTGTAGCGCGGCCGAAGATTGGGCGCCGGCTGGGTGAGTCGATAGAGCCGGTGACTCCAATGTGTATTTTTGGGTGAAACGGCCGCACATAGGGCGGGTCTAGTCCGTGCAGCGCCCTACGGTCAACGCGAGCGCTTTGCAGAGCCAAGCCGCGCGTTCACCCGCAGAGCCATATCCATTTATTAACCACGTGCTTCATGTTAAGCGGTGTCGCCATTTCCTGTTTTGACGCCGTTAACGCAGATCAATGCAGGAGGATCGTAGGAGTTATAACTACACAGTGTGGGGGAGCGGGGGGTGACGGTAATGAGTATCTCCTCAAAGCTGCGGATTGTGGGATCAGCTACTCTAACCGGGCTCTATTTTCTTTTCCCGCCATTTTCATCTGGCGGAGCATGGGGTCAGTATCTTACCCGCTCAGAGTTCGCCCAGTCGCGAACAGCCCCACTTGCTAAATTTCGAACAGGAGGGACAAAGCACCCTGAAGCTTTTGTTCTCCAGCCTGCCCCTGTTCACCCATCAGCTCCTACTGTAGTACCCATCGCCATGCCCGTTGCGGACCCTAATTCGGCTCTGGGGAGCACCCTTGCCTCCTGTGATAAGGCCCCCGAGGGTTTCGAAGCTCTCGCCCTGCCCGGCGCAAGAGGCGAGGTTAAGCTCGACCGTTGCTATCGCGGACGCGACCATTTAGTTTGCAGTTTTAACGCGCTTTTGACGGAGGCAAGATCCCTTCTTGAAAACTACAAGAGAATTGTCGACGCGAATTATCCTGATCTGAGCAACCTCGAAGGCGTTTGCAGAATCCAATCGGACGCTCTTGCGACCGACCTGGAGGGCGCAACTGATTTCAGTGCGAAATTCAAATCGCTGAAGGCTCAGTATGACGCTCGCGTCAGCTGCGCCAGTGGCGTCCGGCAATCATTTCGAGATGTAACATTGTCCGATATGGCTAAAGCGCCCGATCTCTTGAAATCAATGATCGATACGATTGAAGGAGACATGGAGGGAGTCTCTGGCATTCAGGCGCAGGTCGCCGAACTCGCTGAGAAAATTGATGTCTCGCAGAAGGCCATGAACACGATCCAAAAGGTTCATCGCGCAATGTGCGCGAAGGACCAGCCTATGCATGCGGATTCTGAAAACCGTGCAGCCCCGTGAGGGCCACATATGGGGCCATCGAAGAGCGCGGGCATGAAGGCTGCCTTGGGCACGCTGGTGTGTGCGCTTCTGCCTTTTAGGTCCACCGCCAACTTTCGGGGCGCACTGGCGCAGTCAATGCCCCTTTGGCCCTCAATATCCTGACCCTTTTTCGCCGCACTTTCGTGGCACCTGATTCCGCGAGGGACAAGGACGGGAGGGGATGGCCTTGAGCATTCGCGACGACTATCGGCAAAACGCCACTGATTGCCTTCGATTAGCGCGCAGCGCCCCGACCCTACTGACAGAGCCGCCCTGGTCAATATGGCCCGCACATGGAGCGGACTGGCGGAACACGCCGCGGCAATCAGTTGTCTTGCCGAGCTTGTCGCTGCGGAAGGCGGAATAAAGCCGTAACTTTTGGGAATCGGGGGGCTCCGTGGATGCGAAGGTGCTGATGCTGATCGTGCTACTCGCACCGGTGCTGATGCTGGCTGCGGGCATTTTCGTAGGCCAGCGAAACGCGGGGGACGATACAGGGAATGCAAACCCGATCGAACACAGGAGCGATGCTCGTTTGTTCGATGCGTAGACCGGTGCATAAAGACTGGCGAGGCACCCAAAGGCACTTATAGAGGCGGCGGTGGTTGCGGAAAGCTTTGCCATCAGAGGGGATGCAAGTGACTGCTAAAAACAAGGCCGTCTGGCGTGACACTTATCCGGCCAACGCAGCCCCGAGCGAATTCCACGTGAGACCCTCGATCGTATCGCGGAGCTGGTATCGCCGGAATCATCGCCCCAACGAGCGCTGTCAGCTCGGCAGTCACGCGGCCCTCTTGGTTCTTATAGGGAAGCTCAAGAATCGTGGCCCGCTCGGGTTCTCCCAGATCTCACCCACCTGGATCGGGGTGCGGTCCGGTGGGCCGTGCGGATCGGGGTGCGATATACGCGCTTTCTAAATGCGACCGTTGCACTGTCAAGGACCCGTATGCTGGGCGGTTCTTAGTCTGGCTTTTTCGAGACGGTAATCGGGCTCCTTTAATGCGCCTCGCGGAATACCGCGATAGCTGCGGCCCGCGTCCTACTCCGCCGGCGATTGCACCTGGCAAGGGGCACCAACGAATGTCGTGTCTGGGTCAAACCCGGTCTTCCGGGTGTTTCCGCTATACGTCCGCTTAGGCGCCGCAAGCGGAACTCCTAGCGGCACAGTACGACGTCGCAATAGTGCCATTTCCGGAAATTACTGATCTCGCGACCCTGCTTCGGGACATTTGGTTTTTGCTGGGCCGAGAAAGTGCGTTTTCGATGTTTTGGTCAACTCCGGAGTCGCGACAGAATGCTCTCTAGAGTCTGGACGGCACTGTCTTTATCCAGCTTCTGGAGATCTAGGAAGACTCTCAGCCCGTCTTTTTCCTCGCGGATGACCCGTCTTTTGCCTATCAGCTGGTTGAAATGGTCGAGAACTTTGTAGTTGGGAACCGGCTTGGCGAATCCCTTGGCCTGTATGGGATCCTTCTCCTCGGCCAGGACGACGTCTTTGACGAGCGAATAAGTTTCATGGCTCATGAGAATACCGCCCAGTTCAGCATGCGATTGCAGCCGAGACGCCAAGTTCACTTCATTGCCGATGATGGTGTAGTCCATCCGGTCTTCGCTGCCGAAGTTGCCGACAGTGCAATAGCCGGTATTGATACCGATCCGCAGCTGGAACGGCTTTTCCAGGCCGGCATCGCGCCACTCGAACTGAAGCTCGCGCATCCGCCGCTGCATCGCGACGGCCATGTTGACGCAAGCGATGGCGTCCTCCCTGACGCCCTTCGTCTCCGGATCGCCGAAGAATGCCAGGATCGCATCGCCGATGTACTTGTCGATGGTGGCGCCATGATCGAGAGCGATCTTCGACATCTCGGTGAGGTAGTGGTTGAGCAGGCTGGTCAGCTCCTCGGATTCAAGATCATCCGTCGTCGCCGTGAAATCTGCGATGTCGGAGAAGAACACGGTCAGCTTCTTGCGGTTCGAGGCGATCTCGACGCTACGCTGGCCGGTGAAAATCGACGAATAGACCTGGGGTGATAGATACTTCGAGAGCTTGGTCGACAGGATCTCCAGCTCCCGCTTCTGTTCGCTCGCGAGTTCGTTCGCCTGCTCCGCCTTGCGCTTGGCTTCGCGAATCTCCTCTTCCGCGCGTTTAATCTCGGTAATGTTCGTGTAGATGGAAACGGTGCCGCACTCCGTGGTTTTGCGTTCGTTGATTTGAATCCAACGGCCGTCCCCGCGGCGCTGGATATGGGACTCGCTAGGTTGCCGGCGTCTTGCCAAGCGCTCGGCAACCCATTCGTCGGTCCGTCCCTTGGCGTCCTCGACCAGACCTCGTTCCGCCGCGCTACGGATCAACGTCTCGAACGGCGTGCCCGGCGTCGGCGTGCCCAGTCCGGGGTAGAGCAGCTCGCCGTACGCGGTATTGCAGACAATCAGCCGATCATCCGCGCCGTACAGGGAAAATCCCTCCGAGATCGATTCGATTGCGTCGGTGAGCCGCTGTTCGCTGCGCCGAAAAGCGATCTCCGCCTCCTTGGGCGCAGTGACGTCGCTCCACGATCCGACCACCTCGACGGGCTCGCCGTCCCGGTCCCGAATCAGGTGCTGCTCGTCGATCACCCAGCAGTAGGTGCCGTCCTTCTTGAGAAATCGGTATTCGACCGTGTGACGGCCTTTCTTGTATAGTTGGACGGACTTGGCCTCGACCGCAGCGAGGTCGTCGGGGTGTACGCGGCTGCGCCAGAAATCCGGATTTTCCAGATATTCCTCGGGTTCGTAGCCGAGCCAGTCTTTAAGGTTCTGGCTGACGAAAGTCGGCGCGAAATCCCCGGTCGCCTTGTAGCTGTAGATCACCGCAGGCGCGCAGGACAGCAGGTGGACGAGACGCTCCTGCGCCGCAACAAGGGCCTCGCCGAGTTGCTTGCGCGCCGTGACGTCACTCCACGCGCCGACTATCTCGATTGGATCGCCCGCCGGGTTGCGGAGCACTTGCAGCTCGTCGCTGACCCAGCAGTAGCTGCCGTCCTTCTTACGGAAGCGATATTCGTTGCTGAGACGCTCCTCCTCGAACAGACGCGAATAAGCTCTGAGGATGCGCGGGCTGTCCGCGGGATGGATGCGGCTTTGCCAAAAGTCTGGGCTATTGAGATATTCCTCACGGTCATACCCTAGCAAATCCTTCACGTTCCGGCTTATGAACGTCGGCGCGTAGTCGCCCGTTGCCTTGAAACTGTAGATTACGGCGGGCGAGCTGGCGACTAGGTGCTCGGTGCGGTCCCGGGCCGCCGCCGCTGCCTCTTCCGCTCGCTTGCGCTCGGTGATGTCGCTCCACGACCCGACCACCTCGAGCGCCTGGCCCTCCTCGTCCCGCACCAGCCGCTGCTCGTCGTTCACCCAGCAGTAGGTGCCGTCCTTCCTGAGAAATCGGTACTCGACCGTGTGGGAACCTTTTTTGAACAGGTGAACCGCCTCGGCCTCCACGGCGGCCAGGTCGTCGGAATGCACGCACCGCCGCCAGAAATCGGCGTTCTCCAGGTATTCGTGCGGCTCGTAACCCAGACGGTCCCTGATGTTCTGGCTGACGAAGGTCGGGGCGAAATCCCCGGTCGCCTTGTAGCTGTAGATCACCGCAGGTGCCGACGACAATAGGCGCCCGATGCGGTCTTGCGCGGCGACCAGGGCTTCGCCGATCTGCTTGCGCGCCGTGATGTCGTTCCAGGAGCCGACCACCTCGATCGGATCGCCCGCCGCGTTGCGCAGCAACTGCAGCTCGTCGCTGATCCAGCAGTAGCTGCCGTCCTTCTTGCGGAAGCGGTACTCGACGCTGAGTCGCCCCTCGACAAATAGCCGCGAGTACTCACCTAGGATGCGGTCGCTGTCCTTGGGATGCACGCGAGTTCGCCAGAAATCTGGACTTTCGAGGTATTCCTCGGGATCGTACCCGAGCAAGTCCTTCACGTTCCGGCTGATGAACGTCGGCGCGTAGTCGTCCGTTGCCTTGAAGCTGTAGATCACAGCCGGGGACCTCGCGAGCAGATGCTCAACGCGATCCCGGGCCGTCGCCGCTGTTTCCTCGGCTCGCTTGCGCTCGCTGATGTCGCTCCACGAGCCGACCACCTCGGCCGGTTGACCCTTTTCGTCCCGGATCAATCGTTGCGCGTCGTTCACCCAACAGTAGGTGCCGTCCTTCTTGAGAAATCGGTACTCGATCGTGTGGCGGCCTTTCCTGAACAGCTGTACGGATTCGGCTTCCACCGCGGCGAAGTCGACCGGGTGCACGCAGCGTCGCCAGAAATCGGCGTTCTCCAGGTACTCACGGGGCTCGTAACCGAGCCAGTCGCTGATGTTTTGACTGACGAACGTCGGTGCGAAGTCTCCTGTCGCCCGGTAGCTGTAGATCACCGCGGGGGAGCTGGTGAGTAACTGTGACAGCCGGGCATGCGCTGCAGCTTTCGCCTCCTCGGCCGCCTTGCGCGCGGTGATGTCGCTCCACGACCCCACGATCTCCAGCGGCTTGCCGTCCTCGTCGCGGATCAGACGCTGCTCGTCATTCACCCAGCAGTAGGAGCCGTCCTTGCGTCGGAACCGATACTCCACCGCGTGGACCCCGTTCTCGAAGAATTTGGCGATTGCCCCCTCGACACGGGCCAGATCGTCGGCGTGGACCCGGTCGCGCCAGAAGGACGGATTCTCCAGGTATTCGGCGGGCGCGTAGCCGAACACGCCGATGATATTGTCGCTGACGAAGGTCGGCGCAAAATCGCCGGTGGCCTTGAAGCTATAGATCACCGCAGGCGACGCGCTCAGCAATCGCGCCAAGCGCTCCTGCGCTGCGGCCTGCGCCTCCCTCAACTGGCGACGGGCTTGGGTATCGCGCTCGCGCGTGGCATTGCGTATGGCCCGTTCGATGACCGCGGCGGTGCCCTCGGCATCGAAATCGCGCGGGGAGATGCGCAGGACTTGATGCAAGGTCGCAGTCGCTTCCTTGGCGTGTTGGCTCGGCGTCGTCATGGCTTGTAGGCCCCTGCGGGTCCGTATGGCGGGCTGTTTTACCACAATTTGGCGAGGAGTAGACCGAGACGTGGGTTCCTTGCCAATGGGTGAGGATGACGGGTGAGCAAGGCCTGTCCACTCCTCATCCCGATCGGGCGTATCATGTGAACAAGCTCACATCGCGGGCGGACGCACCGCGTTATAAAGACGCTGGAAGCCGTTCTTCGTTATTATTAACGAATGGAGATTGCCAATTGGTCGGGGCTAAGATTCGTTCGATTTTGAGCTCCCGGGACTTAGTGGAGCGATGCCGCTCGATCGGTGAATGTCGGGTTGGGATCAAACCCGCTTCCGGGTGTTTCCGCTATACGTCCGCTTAGGCGCCGCAAGCGGAATTCCAATCGGCACAGCACGATGTCGCAGTAGTGCCACAAGCCGACCTCCCGTGACCCCAGAGGGTGAGCCCAGAATACCCGCGTAGGCCAGGCCGCCCGGAGCGGGCGTCAGCCCAACGAGCCATCCACCCCGCTGTTGTTCGGTGTAGAATACCGCCCCATAGAGGAGCGCCATGGCCACTCCGGGGCAGGGCCGCATCGAACGCCGACTTGCCGCCATCCTGGCCGCCGATGTCGCCGGCCGGTGGAAGGGCGACCATGAGGCAGGCGCTCCCGCAGGTTACCGGCCGCCGATCCAAGATGCTGGGAGGGAGAGATGGCATTTCAGGTCCGGGACGTAGTGCAACTCAGGTACGGTGGCGGCCCGCAGATGAGGGTCGAGAAGGTCATGACCTCCGATGGCAACGAGTGGGTCACCTGCGTCTGGGGCGCCAACAACGAATGTCACAACTATTTCGCGGCCGAGATGCTGCAAAAAGCCGAGGCGAAAGGCGAGCCCGAGAGGGCCTCTGTCACGAGCCTCTGGGACTGGCTGACATCTTGGCTGCGGAGGTGATTCGGGCCAAACGTTGCGCGGCGATGAGGTTATAGAATGAGCCGGCGGGAGTTCATCGCGCTGCTCGGCGGCGCGGCCATCGCGTGGCCGCTCGCGTTCCCTGATGCCCGAGGGCAGCAGCCCGGACCTGTGGACAACTGCCGGCCTAGCGCAGTCTTTAATTCGGATAGGAGATAGTCTCGCAGCCTGTGACATGCGGGCTGATCGGCTGGAGTCCCCTTCCGGCCGGTCAGCCCGGCCCGAAGCAGGAGGTTCCATCAACAACCGGGGGAGATGAAAATGATGCTTGAACCGCAGAGCCTGATCGTATGGCTGGTCATCGGCCTAATTGCTGGGTGGCTCGCTGGCCAGATCGTCAAGGGTTACGGCTTTGGTCTCGTCGGCAACCTCGTCATCGGAGTCGTGGGAGCCTTCATCGGCGGCTGGCTCCTGGGCCTCCTCAACATCCATATTGGCGGTGGAATCCTTGCCGCAATCATCAACGCTACCATCGGCGCGGTGGTGCTCCTAGTTATTATCGGGTTCTTCAAACGGGCATAGCTCGGTTCGTGTCACTAGTCGCCTCCGATGGTCAAAGCCGGCGCAATACCCGGCGGGGCAGTACGGGGCCAAGGCCTAGGCGACCGCCGAGCTCCTGCGGGTCGCGTACGCGCGCCGCTACCGCAGCGAGATTACCAGCCCGTTGAGGTCGGCGGCGACGATCAGTCCGGCCTGGCGGCCCGACAGCGTGAGCACCGCGCCGTTCTGATTGGTCAGCACGATCGCGCCCGCGCCGGCGCCGACCGCGGCGCCCGCGCCGGCCGCGCCATAGACGCCATTAACATCAGACGCCGTTCGGATGTTGCGGACGGTGCCGACGAAATCGATCGCCGAGGCGCCAAAAGTAAAGCCGTAGCTCACCCCGCCGATCGCGAGTCGATAACGCCGGCTGTGAAATACCAGCGTGCCGCTGCCAGCGGAGCCGCCAACGACAAAGCCAGCCTTGAGCACGTTGAAGCGGATTGTGCCGCTGTCGGCGTAGGCGGCAGTCGCGAGCCCTGCGCCGGTCACGGTCAAAGCAATCAGCGCGGCACGAATGGCGGATGACAATCGCACGGGCAGTCCTCCCTGGATGGACGCTATGTGACGTTTGACGCGAAGGTCACGACAACGAGTGACATAGATGCGACGATCGCGCCCCCGATAGCGTGGCGAGGCTTACAATACATCGGCGCTGGAACTGTTCCAATGGCCGGCGGGCCGAAACCGCCGTTGCGAAGCTCAAGCCGGCCTTCCGTGAGATGAGGCTGCCGGGGATAATTGGTAGAAGCCTTCCCTGGATCGGTGAGGGGATTCTGCGGTAATCGACGGCGGGAAAG
>WNGD01001332.1_pt1 | contig 32915 bp, 24 predicted proteins | sample 5400671 | NCBI WGS metagenome assembly WNGD01 (sample SAMN13153369, study PRJNA577476) | soil metagenome | isolation source: 40 cm soil or saprolite under grassland replicate 2 | place: USA:California | collected 2016-06-15 | reverse complement strand
GGATATTCCGAGCGCGAGACGGCGAGTCCGGCGTCGGCCGGTCCTGTGCTCATCGATCGCTACATGCGCTACCTCAAGGTCGAGGAGATCCGTGGAACCGACATCGTGGAGGTGCGCTTCACGACCCCGGATCCCGCCCTCTCGGCGCTTCTCGCGGCGGCGCACACCCAGGCGTACCTGGACGCCAACCAGGAGGCGCGGCGCGGCAACGACGTCACGGCCCAGGAGTTCCTCGGGCGCCAGCTCGAGGAGGCGCGGCAGCAAGTGGAAGGCGCCGAGGCGGCGCTCAGCCGCTTTGCGACCGAGCACGCGAGCGTCGCCGTCAACGAAGAGCAGAAGACCGTCGGCCAGCGGATCACGGACCTCTCGAGCCAGCTCACGAAAGCGGAAGGCCCAGAAGGCGCCCGGCGACCTGCTCGCCTACTTCCTCGATCGTCCGGGCATCCAGAAGCTGCACCTCGCCCTGCTCGACCTCCGGGCCGAGCGGGCGGGCCTGGACGGGCGGCTCGGTCCGAACCACCCGCAGTCGCAAGAGCTGCGGCGGCAGCAGGCGGAGATCGAGGAACAGCTGCGCGCCGAGATGACGCAGGAGGTCGAGGCGATCCGCGCCCGCTACGACGCTGCGCGGCTGGCCGAGGAGCAGCTCCGGCGCACGCTCAACCGCCTGGGCGCAAAGTCGATCGAGTTGCGTGACCTGGGAGCGCGCTACCAGCTTCTCAAGAACAACGTAGAGACCGCCCACGCCCTACATGCGTCGCTGCTCAAGCAGCGGATGGAGACCGGTGTGAACGCGGAGCTCGTCGCCTCCAACGTTCGGGTCATCGAGCGGGCCGAGGTGCCGTTCCGACCGAGCAAGCCGAACGTCCCGCTCAACGTCACGCTCGGCGTGCTCGCGGGGCTCGTGTTCGCCGTCGGCGCGGCCTTCTCCTGCGAGTACTTCGATCAGAGCGTCAAGAGTACCCAGGAGGTAGAAGACCTGCTCCTGCTGCCGACGCTCGCGACCATTCCCAACTTCGAGCAGGCCCGCCGGGCGACGGTGCGGAGCCCCCACGCCCGCCGGCTGCTGACCTCGAGCGAGAACGGAGCGGCGAGCAACGGGAACGGCACGAGGGACACACTCGAAGGCCAGAGCGACCTGGTCCTCCTGCGAGAGCCGTGGTCGCAGGTCGCCGAAGCATTCCGCAGCCTCCGAACCGCCGTCCTCTTCACGGCACGCGGCGCTCCACCCAAGGTGATCGTCGTGACCAGCGCCGTCGCGGCGGAGGGCAAGACGGTGGGGAGCCTCAACCTCGCTACGGCGCTCGCCGAGGCCGGCTCGCGGGTGCTCCTGCTCGAGGCCGACCTGCGCCACCCGAGGTGCCATCGGACGCTCCGGGTCGATGCCAGCCGTGGGCTGGCGAGCCTGCTCGCGGGGCAGGCTGAGCTGGAGAGCGTGATTCACTCGCTCGACGCGCCCCGAATTTCCTTCATCCCGGCGGGGGCGGTGCCCGCGAATCCCGCCGAGCTCGTGAGCTCCGTGCGGATGCGCGAGGCCCTCGCGAGCCTGCGGTCCCGATACGACTTCGTGATCATCGATACGCCGCCCGTGCTGCCGGTGACGGATGCGGTGGTGCTCGCAAGGGAGGCCGACGCGGTGGTGCTCGTCGTGAGGGGGCACGGCACCCCGAGCGGGCTCGTCCGCGAGGCCCGCGATCGGCTGGTGATGACCGGCGCCCCCCTCCTCGGCGTCGTCGTGAACGACGTAGATCTGACCTGGGGAGACCTGTATCTGTACGACTATTACCAACCGCCAGCGCCGGAGGCATCCGCATGAGTCTCCCGGCCGTCAGCCAGAGCGACCGGAAGGTGCTTCTCGCGCTGCAGGGCCTCGTGGTCGGGCTGCCGCTCTTTCTGGGTGGCCGCCAACCCTTGGCCGTCGCCGCCGGCTCGGCCGTGATCCTCCTGTTGCTCGCCGTTACGATCCGCGAACGGCGGCGGCGCGGTGCAGCGCCGTACCCACCGGGCATCGCGGCGCTGGTCGGTCTGGTCGGGCTCGCGCTGGCGACGACCCTCCCCCTGCCACCGGCGGTGCTTCGCCTGATCGCGCCCGCCACGGCACGTCTGTACACCGAGATGCTCCCCGGCTGGCCGGGTAGCGGGGGTTGGACGGTGTGGCGGCCCATCGCCATCGACACCTACGGCGTCTGGGCGGAGATCAGCCGGTTTTCGATCGGGCTCGGAGCGTTTGTCATCACCGTCGCGTATCCCTGGCGCGCGCCGGCCGCGGAGGAAGACGCGCGCGCGGCGGTCTTCGATCGGCTCCTGCTCACCCTGCTCGCCGGGGGCGCTCTCCTCGCCGGCTTGGGGCTCCTGTCGGAGGCGACCGGCAACGGCAGGATCCTCTGGATGACGGGAGTGCCCGCGTGGGCCGGGCGCGTGTCGGGCCCCTTCGTCAACCCGAACCACTTCGCCGCCTGGCTCGGGATGGTGATTCCCGCCACCCTGTCCTACGCCGTGGCGATGATCGGGCTCGTGTCCGGCCGTCTTCGCCAGGCCGTCGATGGCGCGCGGGCGAAAGGCATGCGACCGCGGCAGGCATGGCTCTCGGCACTGATCGCCCATCAGCGACGTCTCTGGGCGCCGCTGCTCACCTGCACCATCTTGCTGCTGATGGGAGTCGCGCACGCCGGGAGCGGCTCGCGGGGGGGAATGGCGGCGCTGTTGCTCGGCCTCTCGGTCGCGAGCGCCGGGATAGCCCGCAGCATGCGGTCACGAAGCGAGCCGCGACGTGCCAGGAGCTGGGGATTGGCGGCTCTCGCGCTCGGGGCCGCGAGCGGCGCCTCGGTGGCCCTCTGGCTCGCTGCCGAGAGGACGCCCTCGCTCGCCGTCGAGAACATCGATGTCAGCCTCCCGAGCCGCCTCGCGGTCAGCGCCGAGGGAAGCGCGATCGTACGCGACCATCCGCTGTTTGGCACCGGCCTGGGCTCGTGGCTCCACGCCTTCCGTCCCTACCAGGCGCCGCCCGTCGAGGGGGGGATCTGGGACCACGCGCACAATGACTACCTCGAGCTGGCGGCCGAGAACGGTATCGCGGGCGTGGCCCTGGTGATGCTCTTTGCGCTCGCCGTCCTCCGAGCCAGCCGGCGTGAGCAGACGATTCGCGCCGTGCAAGTACGGCTCGGGCCTCACGAGCCCGCCAGCGAAGACCTGGGCAGCTTCGAGCTCCCCGAGTGGCGAGCCGCCCTCAGGGAGCAGCCCTTCATACGCTGCGGCCTCGCGGGCGGTGTCGCAGCCGTCCTCGCTCAGAGCCTGGTCGACTTCGGGTTGCACATGCCCGCGAACTTCCTTGCGCTCATGGTCGTCGTCGCGCTCCTGGTGCTGAGCGGGCGCTCCCGGCGGGCCGGAGGCACCGGCGCGCTCGGGTTGCTGCTCGTGCTGCTGGCGGCGGCCGCGGGGCCGCAGGTCATAAACAGCGCGCGCATGCTGGCTCACGCCGCGCCCATCTCGCCCCGCGACTGTCTGGAGAAGGCCGACCTCGTGCTTGCGGAAGAGGGCGACCGCGGGCGTGCGCTGGCGCTCGTCCGCCGCGGCCTCGATCGGTCTCCGGCGAGCCTCGAGGGCCACGAGGCGCTCGCCGCGATCCTCGGGCCGGATCCCGCAACCGAGGCGGAGCTGCGGCGGGCGCTCGCCCTCAGCCCCTGGTCGCCCGAGGTGCGCGACCGGCTCGCGCTTCAACTCTGGGCGCGGGGCGCACGGCAGGAGGGCGCCGCCGAGCTCGAGGAGTCGATGTCTCGCTTCCCGTTCCTGACCTCGCACGCGTATCTCGGCTCGGGCGGGGAGCTCGAGCCCGGCGATGCGGGCCAGGTCGTCCGCGCGCAGGACGAGGGCGATGGCCTGAACGCGCGCCTGGCGGCGCTCGACGACGAAATGGCCGACGCGATTGGCCGCGGCCTCAACCGAGCACTCGAGTCCTCCGCCGGGGAGGAGCGGACAGGGATCGTGGAGGATCTCGTCACCTTGCTCGAGGCCCGCGCCCATTGGAGGGAAGCGGCGACCGCGCTCCAGGCCGAGGCCGGGCGCAACGCGCGAAGCGTCAGCCCGCTGGTCCGTGCGGCACGCGACTACCTCAAGGTGGATGACAGGGCGGCGGCCGAACAGGTGCTGCGGGCGGCCCTGCAGCGGGCCCCGGAACGGGGCGACCTCTACCGCACGCTGGCGGTGGACGTCTATGCGGCGCGCGGCGACTTCCCCGCGGCGGAGAGCGTGCTCCAGGCGGGCGAGCGCAACGCGCTCGACATGCTGCCGGTCTACGAGGGCGTCACCGAAGTGCTCGGGCGGCGCGAAACGATGGGGATCAAGAAGCTGACCAGCGCGACGCCTCCGCCGAGCGCTCCCGCCGACGACCAGGAGGTTGTGCCGTGAGCCCCGGGAGCGCCGTTCCCGATCTCGCTCCGACCAGCGCCGCCGCGAATGAGCGCTGGTACGCCGTCTGGACGCGGAGCCAGTGCGAGAGCAAGGTGGAGGAGGGGCTGCGGCGCCGGCGCTTTCAGGTCTTCCTGCCCCGCATCTCCGTCTCGAGCCGGCGGCGCGATCGCCGCCTCGTCCTCGCGCGGCCGCTCTTCCCCGGCTACGTCTTCCTCCACTTCGCATCCTCGCGCGAGGCGTATATCCGCGTGGTCAGCACCGACGGCGTCGTCCGCATCATCGGCGAGCGCTGGGACTCGCTGCATGCGATTCCGGACGAGCAGGTGGAAGCGGTCCGTCGCCTCCTCAGCTCGGGTGACCGAGCGCGTGCGGTGCCGTGGATCCGGGAAGGAGATCGCGTCCGGATCGTTGCCGGGCCGCTCGAAGGGGTCGAGGGACTGGTCCAGCGCTGGCAAAGGGGTCGGGCGACGTTCGTGGTGAACGTCGACCTGCTCCAGCGCAGCGTCGCGGTGGAGGTAGCGGCCGAAGTCGTGAAGAAGGTCTGAGAAGAAGGTCTGAACTGATGGCAGCGGGCTGAGCGCTACGCTGCCGTCGAAAAACTCGGGAAAATTCACACCAGCGGGCGTCTGTAGCCCGAGGAGCGAAGCCTCGGCCAGCCTCCCACCCCCCACCTCCCCAAGGCGAACACAGTCCGTGACCACCATCTCATCCGTCGCGTCCGCATCAATGCTGACCTCATCGGAGTCTCCAGGCACCCCGTCCCTTCGGCGCAACGTGGCGTGGGCCCTCGTTGGCAATCTCGGCTACAGCGCCTGCCAGTGGGGCGTCCTCGTCTGTATGGCGAAGCTCGGAACCGAGACCGACGTCGGGCGCTTCGCGCTCGGTCTCGCCCTGACGGCCCCCATCATCACCCTGACCAATCTCAACCTGCGGCTGCTCCAGTCGACCGACGCGCGCGAAGACTATCCGTTCAGCGTCTACATGTCCGTGCGCCTCATCGGCACCGCGCTCGGCCTGGTCGCCATTGCCGCAATGGCGTTCGGCCTGGGCTACCACGGTGTCACCCTCTACCTGATCCTGGCGGTGGCGCTCGCCAAGGCCTTCGAGGCGGTGAGCGACGTCGTGTTCGGGCTCCTGCAGAAGGCGGAGAACCTGCGGCGGGTCGCAGTCTCGATGCTCGCCAAGGGTGTCATCAGCTTGCTGGCGGTCGGGCTCGTCCTCCGGATGACCGGGGACATCATCCTCGCCACCGTGGCGATGGGCCTCTGCTGGGGGAGCCTGCTGGTGACGTACGACCTGCCCGCCGCCGTCCGGCTGGCGAGCGTTCGGCCGACACTGAAGCTCGGGTCGCTCGGCCGGCTCGTGTCGGCCGCCTTTCCCTTGGGCTGCGTCGCGGGGATCAGCAGCCTCACCGTCAACGTGCCGCGCTACGCCATCGAGGCCAACATGGGTGAGCCGGCGATCGGCGTCTTCACGGCGCTCGCCTACCTCTTCGTCGCAGCGATTCAGCCGACTCTGGCGCTGGGCGCTGCCGTCAACCCCCGGCTCGCGCGCCACTTCGTCCACGACCTGGGGGCCTTCCGACGGCTCACGTCGCGAACGATGGTCATCGCGGGCGGCCTGGGGCTCTTGGGGATCGCAGCATGCGCGCTGTTCGGTCGCCCCATGCTCACCCTGTTCTACGCACCCGAATACGCCAAGCACACGCCCGTCCTGGTCTGGCTGGCGGTGGCGACGGGCGTCTCTTTTCTCGGCCAGGCCCTCAGCTACGCCGTCACCGCCGCGCGACGGCTGCCGGAACAGCTCCCGATTGCGGTGTTGAGCCTCGTCGTCTGCGTCCTGGCGAGCCAGTACCTGGTGCCACGCTACGGGCTGCTGGGTGCCGCCTGGGCGGTGCTCGCCACCGAGATATCGAGGCTGGCCTGCCTCGCTGGCGTCTACGCCGCGGCGATCGCCGGCGCCTCGACCGCGGCGTCACGGGCGAGCGGGCGCGCGGCCCGCTGGCCGGCTCCTCGCAGTGGGCATGCTCTCGAAGAGCGAGGCCCCTCGCCATCCTCGCCCGTGCGGCCGGGCGCGACGGACTCGAACGCACCACCCCTGATCGCCGAGATCACGGGTTGCTCGGGGAGCGGCAAGTCGACCCTCCTCGCCGAGATTCTCCGCGAGTGCGCCGCGCGCGGCGTGCAGGTTGCCACCGTGGAGGACGTCTTGCTGCCGAGCTTCGGGCGCCTGGTCCTCCGCCACCCGACTCTGCAGAACATCGCGCTCGATCTCCGGGGCGCGAGCGAGATGATTCGCGGCCGACGACCCCTCGAGTTTCTCGCCTTCGCGTGGACAGTGATACGACGCGACACCGACTCTTTCGCCACCGGCTTGAGGGCCTACCGCGCCGTACTGCGGAAAGTCGGCGTCCACTCCCTGTTGGCCCGCGAGGCGGCCAGCGGGCATGCGGTGCTCGTCGACGAAGGCACGATCCATTCGGCCCACAACATTCTCGTGCACATCGACCGTCCTGCGCGCCCCGAGGAGATCGAGGCCTTCTGTCGGCTGGTCCCGATGCCGGATCTCGTCATCCACGTCAGGGCGCCGCTGGAGACGGTGCTCGCCAGAACCTTTGCGCGCCGCAATCCGCCTCTACGCGGACGAAGTAGGGACGAGATGGAACGATTCATCCGACACGGGCACAGCATGTTCGATCAGTTGATGAGCCACGAAGCGCTTTCGCGAAACACGCTGAGGGTACATTGCGATGATGACGACTTCGGGACTTACCGCGCCTTCGCCAGAGCGATCGTGGATCGCCTCGCCGAACGAAGCGCGGGTACTTCCCTCGTTGCGTGCGCTGTTTGATTCCTTGCGCCGCGCCGGCGTGCGCTACTGCCATTGGAAGAGCAACTGGCGGCTGCGCGAGGCGCTGCGCGGCGAGACGGACCTCGATCTGCTGGTTCACCGGGGCGACATGTCGCAGTTCCTCTCGGTCGTCGGGGCTCTCGGCTGCAAGCCCGGCAGTCGCGAACAGCATCCCTCGGTCTGTCACTACTACGGGTTCGACCAGGAGAGCGGGAAGCTGTTCGACCTGCACGTGTACTATCGGGTGATCACCGGGGGCGCGATCAAGGGCTACCACCTACCGGTGGAGAACATGTTGCTGGGCGGCGCATGGCAGACGGAGGACGGGGTGTACGTGCCCACGCGGGCTGCGGAGCTGGTGTTGTTCGTGATCCGCAAGAGCCTCGACTACGCCGTACCGAGCGAGGCCCTCATCCCGCGGGACTGGACGGCGGCCGCCGACGAGCTGCGGTGGTTGCGCCAGGGCGTGGACGATCAGGAGGTGCGCCGCCTGCTGGAGGAGCATCTTCCGAGCGTCGAATTCGCGCTCTTCCGGAGCCTCACGCACGCCATCGAGTCGGCGCGATCGGGGGTCGGTCGCTTCCGTCTCTGTAGAGCGCTGGCATCGCGGCTGAGACCGCACCGACGGTTCGTGGGCGGGAGTGCGAGCCTGGCACGGGGCCGGCGCGCGTGGCGCAAGGCCTGGCGCACGCTGCGGGGCGGGACGCCGACGCAAGCGCTGCTCTCGGGCGGAGCGGTCATCGGGGTGGTGGGCGCGGACGGTTCCGGCAAGTCCACGGTGGTCCGGGAGGTGCGCCGCTGGCTCGGGGACTTCGTGTCCGTGGCAACGATCCATGGCGGCAAGCCGCCCCCGTCCGTGGCCACCGCTCTCCCGCGTCTTCTCCTCCCGCTGCTGCGGCGCGCGATGCCGGGCTGGCGAACCTCTCGGATCGACGTGCAGGCGGCAGAGGGGAACGGAGCGGGGCGGGGGGCGACGCGCGGCCGCCGCCGGCTCTTCTACGCGCTGCGGGCGCTGATGCTGGCCCACGACAGGAAGAGGCTCCTGCTCGGCGCCCACCGCAAGGCCATGAACGGGACCCTGGTGGTCGCCGACCGGCACCCGACCCGCCAGCCCGGCGTGCCGGAGGGGCCGGCCCTCCACTTCCTCCGCGACGACCCGAACCCGCTGTACCGATGGCTCGCGCGGGCGGAGGAGCGGACATACCTGGCGATCCCGAGGCCCGACCTCGTCTTCTGCCTGGAGGTCCCGCTCGAGGTGGCCGAGCATCGCAACCTCACGCGGGAGAAACGCGGTGGGCCAGAGCCGACCGATTACCTCCGTCTGCGGCACGCGCGATCATCGGAGCTCGACTTTGCCGGCGTCCCCACGCACCGAATTCGGACCGACGCGATGGTGGAGGAGACCCTGCGGTCCATCAAGCCCATCCTGTGGAAGGCGCTGTGAGCGGCGCGGTGCCAGGCCATGGATAGCGGCCCGCTTCTCGCCCTCACCGTGATCGTGGGAATCCCCGTGCTCTTCATCGCGACGCGGATCTTTCTGTACCCATTCACGGGCCTGTGCCTCTGGGTGCTGCTCCTCCCGGTGACGAAGACGATGGCCGACCTCGCGGGCTATCCCCAGGACGAGGGGCCCATCATGCTGCAGAAGCTGACCCTGGCAGATCCCGTCCTGTTGCTGACCGCCGTCGGGGCCCTGCTCAACGGAACCGGCTCGAGCAGCCGCGTCACGGACCGCCAGGGCCGCCGCATCATCATACTCCTCGCCGCCTTCTGTGTGGCGAATGTCGCCTCCGCGGCCCTGGGCGAGACCGGCACGGAGTCGCTGATCGAGCTCGCCACGAACTTCTGGCTGTGTCTGTCCCTCTTCCTGATCTGCCAGCTGCTCGGCAGCCCCGACCGGCTGCGTCGCACCCTGGCCGCCTGGCGGGGAGCCGGCGTCGTGGGATGCGTGGCCGGCGGAGTGGGGACGCTGCTCATGTGGCGCGGGGGCATGGACAACCTCCTGGTGCAGGGCGGGAGGGTCGCCGGCCTCTTCCACGGCATCAACCAGCTTCAGTCCTTCGTGGTCGCGGTCATCCCGTTCTTCTGCGCCAGGATGTTCAGCCGCGCCGCGTCGCGAAGCGCCCGCGTCCTCTATGGCGCACTCGTCCTGGTTGGGTTCGCGGGCGTGGTGGGCAGCGGGAGCCGTGCCGGCGTCGTCATCGCCGTTCTGTCGGTCTGGCTGATGCTCCTGCTCACGTCGCCGAGGCTCGCCATGGTGTGGACCTGTGCGGCGGTTCTCTTCGCCGGGTCCGCGTGGCAGGTGCTGGGAAAGCATCTCGACGAGCTGCCGTACGGCGTTCGGCGGTCCTTCTCGTACGTCCAGGAGGACAACTTGGAGCTGGACGAGCTGAGCCGGGGCCGGGCGGACCAGCTCCAGACCTTCTACACGGTCTTTGCCGAGCACCCTCTCGTCGGGGTGGGGCCGGGTGGGTTCGCCGCGTGGGTCCCTCGGGTCGTGCCGGGCGGAAAGGCTCAGGAGATGCACAACTCGTATCTCGGAGTGCTCGGCGAGACGGGGGCCATCGGCGGCCTGATCATGCTCGGGCTGCTGGCCGATGCCATGCTGAGGACCGTCAGGTTTCTGCAGTGGGCCTGGCGCGCTCGCGACCCGGACGCCCTCATGGCCGCGCAAGCGCTGCTCGTCTCCTACGCGTCGATCCTCATGTACGGGATGCTGAACTACGGGTTGCGGCAACGACACTTCTGGTTCGTCATCGCGCTGACGGTCGCGCTGCCTCACGTCTACATGCGGTGGCGTGCAGGCGCTCGGGTCGCTGAGCGCCGGACGCGACCCGTCTACGGTGTAATACCATGTGTGGAATCGCAGGTCTGATCAGCGCCGGGCCCCGTCCCGACACCGCCGAGCTGGTGCGTCGCATGACGGCGGCCCTCGCCCACCGCGGGCCGGACGGTGAGGGATGCTGGATGGACGACCAGGCCGCGCTCGGACACCGCAGGCTTGCCATCATCGACGTGGCCGGCGGCGCGCAGCCGCTCGTGAACGAGACCGGATCGGTGAGGGTCGTGTGCAACGGTGAGATCTACAACTACCGGCAGCTCCGCTCGGAGCTCGAGGCGCGCGGTCACCGCTTTCAGACCGCGAGTGACTGCGAGACGATCGTCCATCTCTACGAGGACGAGGGGCCCGACGCCATTGCGAGGCTCCATGGCATGTTCGCGCTCGCGATCTGGGACCGAGCGGCCCGGCGGCTCGTGCTTGCCCGCGACCGAATCGGGATCAAGCCGCTCTTCTACGCGAGTGGGCGTCGGGGCTTCGGCTTCGCATCCGAGATCAAGGCGCTCGTCGCCGCCGGGCTGACGGAGCGTCGGGTCGACCCCGGCGCGCTGCGCCACTACCTGAGCTGTGGATACGTGCCCCGCACCGACACGATCTACCAGGACGTCCAGCGGGTCGCCCCCGGAGAGTTCCTCATCGTCGAAGGTGAGAGCGTGCGGCGACGCCCGTACTGGGGCTGGCAGCCCGGCGTCGAGCACCGTACGGAGGCGGGCGCCGAGGAGGAGCTCCGCTCCTTGCTCACGACCGCCGTTCGCGAGCACCTGGTGGCGGACGTCCCGGTCGGCGCCTTTCTGAGCGGCGGCATCGATTCCTCGGTCGTCAGCTGTCTCGCCGCGGCGGCCAGCCCCACCCCGCTGCGCACCTTCTCGGTGACGTTCCCCGAGGATGCGGTCTTCGACGAGGCGCGCTTCAGTCGGCAGGTGGCGAGTCAGATCGGCAGCGTACACACCGAGATTCCCCTGACCCGCACGGATATCCTGTCGGCCCTGGAGCCGGCTCTCGACTATCTCGACGAGCCGTTCGCCGATCCGTCGCTCCTGCCGTGCTTCGCGATCGCGCGCGAGGCGCGCCGGCACGTGAAGGTGGTTCTCTCCGGGGACGGCGCGGACGAGCTGTTCGGGGGCTACACGAAGTACCTGGGCGAAACCTACGCGGCCCGGGTGCCGCGGCCTCTCATCTGGCTGCTCGCCCAGGTGTCGGCGCTCGGACCGTCCGGGCGCGGCAACCGCCTCGAGGAGGCCGTCCGGCAGCTGAGACGGCTGGCGGACGGCGGCGGCGTCCCCGATACGGGACGACGCTACGCGCGCTGGGCGCAGGTGTGCGGAGAAGCCGAAGTACGTGCGCTGGTCCCGGGCCTGAGCGCCGAGCCCGCCGCGAGCGAGCTCTTCGCGGCCGAAGCCCGGCGCTTCGGCGCGCTGGACCACGGGGACTCGATCAACCGCATGCTGTACACCGACTGTCGGCTCGGGCTCCCCGGGGACATGCTCGCCAAGGTCGACATCTCGAGCATGGCCAACGCCCTCGAGGTCCGGGTCCCGTTCCTGGACCATCGCCTCGTCGAGTGCGCATTCCGCATCCCGGGGCGTTGGAAGATCCGCGCCCTGCGCGGCAAGCGCGTGCTCCGCCGGGCGTTCCGCGACGTTCTCCCGCCGGAGATCCGCCGCCGGGGCAAGCGGGGCTTCGAGCCGCCGGTGGGAGAGTGGTTCCGCACCGAGCTCCGGGACCTCTTCTGGGACGTCATCGATACCGGAGGTCGCTTCCTGCCGTGCGTGCATCGTGACGCGGTCGAGACGCTCTTCCGGCAGCACGAGACACGACGGGCCGATCGTTCGAAGGAGCTCTGGGCCGTGTTCGGCCTGCACTGGTGGGCCGGCAGACACCGCACGGGCATTTGACACACCCCCCCGGGCCGCCTCCGCGGCCCGGATCACCCTCACCGCACATGGCAACCACGGTTCTCCACGAGAGAGTGGCACCCAAGCTTCGCATCGTCGACGTGATCAATACGGCCGCCGCCGCCAAGGAGATCCTCGTCGATCGCGTGCGCCATTTTCATCGGCCACCCGCGATCGAGAACTGGATCGTCTGCAGCGCCGGCGACCACGTCGATCTCCTCCGGGCCCGGGGTCTTCCCGTCGCGGTCGTCGATACGCCGCGCGGGCTCGAGCCCGGCGCCCTGGCCCGCGCGACCTGGCGTCTCACGCGTCTGTTCCGGAGCCTCGCGCCCGACCTCGTCCACACCCACAGCTCCGTCTCCGGGGCCGTGGGTAGGGTCGCCGCGCGGGCGGCCGGCGTGCCGGTCGTCGTCCACACGGTCCACGGGTTCCACTTCCACGAGGGCTCGCGGCTGCCCTCGAGGATGTTCTCGTGGGCGACGGAGCGTGCGCTGGCGGCCTTCACCGACGTGCTCCTCACGCAGAACCGCGAGGACCTGCAGGCCGTTCGCCGGTGGCGCGGCGTTCGGGCTCGCTTGATCGGCAACGGGATCGACGTGCAGCGTTTCGCTCGGCTTGCTCGAAGGCACTCCGGCCCCGGGCGCGTCGTTGCCTGCATCGCTCGGTTCGAGCCGGTGAAGAACCATCACGACCTGCTGCGAGTCTTCGCCCGAGTCCGTGCCGCCTGTCCGCAGGCGCGGCTCCGTCTGATCGGTGACGGCGCGCTCCGCCCGCGGTACGAGCGAGAGGCAGCGGAGCTCGGCATCGCCTCGGCCACCGAGTTCGTCGGCTACCGGGAGGACGTGAGCGCCTTCCTCGAGGACGTCGACGTGGCGGTGCTCCTCTCCTGGAAGGAGGGTATCGCCCGGGGCCTCCTGGAGCCCATGGCGGCGGGCATCCCGGTCGTCGCCTGGCGCGTGAAGGGCAATCGCGAGGTCGTGCGGAGCGGGAAGAGCGGTCTTCTCGCGCCGCCCGGCGATCTCGAGCAGACCACCGCGCACATCGTCCGCCTGCTCGAGGATCCCGCCCTGCGGAACCGGCTGGGCGCGGCCGCGGCCGAGCGCGTGCACAGGCAGTTCAACGAGGCCGCGATCGTCGCGCGCCTGGCCGAGGTCTACGCCTCGTTGCTGGGCGCCGCCGGCCGCGCGCTTCCCGTCTCCTGGGAGCAATCACATGACCAGCGTACCGTTCTTTCGGCCTGAGATCGACGACGGGGACATCGCCGCCGTCGTGGAGGTGCTCCGCTCGGGATGGCTCACCACCGGACCCCGGGCGAAGGAGTTCGAGGCGGCCTTCGCCCGCTACGTGGGCGCGGCGCATACGGTCTCGGTCAACTCCTGCACCGCGGCGCTCCACCTGGCCCTGGCCGCGCTCGGACTCAAGCGCGGTCAGGCCGTCGTCGTGCCGACCTTGACCTTCGCGGCGACGGCGGAGGTGATCACCTACTTCGATGCGCGGCCCGTGTTCGTGGACGTGGAGCCGGAGACCCTGTGCATGGATCCAGCGGCGGTGGAGAGCGCCCTCGGCCGGGCGACGGACGTGGTGGGAGCGATCCCCATGCACTATGGCGGCCAGATGGCCTCGATGCCATGCCTCGCGCGGCGCCTGCGTGCGGCCGGCTGCTTCGTCGTCGAAGACGCGGCGCATGCGCTGCCGGCCGCGGTGTGCGATCCCGACACCGGCCGGTGGGTCCGCGTCGGGGCGCTCGCCGACGTGGCCTGCTTCTCGTTCTACGCGAACAAGACCATCACGACGGGCGAGGGCGGCATGGCGGCGACGGCAGACCCGGCGCTCGCGCAAACCATCCGCACCCTCAGCCTCCACGGGATGTCGCACGATGCGTGGGGGCGCTTCCGCGCCGGAGGGAGCTGGGACTATGCGATCACGGCCGCCGGCTTCAAGTACAACATGACGGATCTCGCGGCCGCCCTCGGGCTCCGGCAGCTCGCCAGGGCCGACCGCTTCCGGTCGCGGCGCGCGGCAATCGCGCTGCGCTACACCGCGGAGCTCGACGATCTCGAGGAGATCGAGACTCCTCGCGAGCAGGCGGACCGTCGGCACGCCTGGCACCTCTACCCGATCCGGCTCCACCTCGACCGCCTGACGATCAACCGTGACGAGTTCATTCGCATGCTCGCGGCCCGCGGTGTCGGGACGAGCGTTCACTGGCGCCCGCTGCACATGCAGCCCTACTACGCCGACCGTTACGGGTACCGCGCGGAAGACTTCCCCGTGGCCTACCGGGAGTGGCAACGCCTCGTCTCGCTGCCGATCTTCCCGGGGATGGGCGACGCCGACGTGGAACACGTGATCGCAGCCGTCCGCCACACCGCGCAGCAGGCGCGCAAACGGAGGTTCGCCGTTGCATGACGACGGGGATTCGCGGGCACGAATGAGGTACGACTCGCTCAAGCGCGGCTTGGAGGCCGTGGCGGCAGGCATCTTGCTCCTGGTGCTGAGCCCCTTGCTCGCCGCGGTCGCACTGGCCGTCCGATGCAGCGGACCCGGGCCGATCCTCTTTCGCCAGGGGCGGGTCGGGCTCCGGGGCAAGCCGTTCGACATCCTGAAGTTCCGCACGATGAGGACCAGCCCGGATGCGGGTCCCCTCATCACCAGCGCGGGCGATCCACGGGTCACGCGCGTCGGCCGCGTGCTGCGTCGCTGGAAGCTCGATGAGCTCCCCCAGCTCGTCAACGTCCTGCGCGGTGAGATGAGCTTCGTCGGGCCGCGACCCGAGGTGCCGCGCTACGTCGACATGTTCGCCGAGGCGTACCAGGAGCTTCTGGCCGTGCGACCGGGAATCACGGATCTCGCGTCGCTGACCTTTCGCGACGAGGAGACCTTGCTGGCACGGAGCGCGAACGCCGAGGAGCTGTACGTACACGAGATTCTTCCGCGCAAGCTCGCGTTGAGCCGCGCCTACGTGCGGCAGCGAAGCCTCGGCCTGGATGTTCGTCTCATCGCGCGCACGGTGGCGGCGATTCTCGGATGGCACGCGCCGAGCGCGCAGATGGAGCAGATGGAGAGCGCAGCCGCAGTTCTCGAGGGGCAGCGCTGATGGGTGTGTCCCCTCGAGTTAGGAGCCTTCGCTGATGGATCCTCTCATCGTCGTGTCGGGTAATATGGTGATCGCCCCAGGGGGTTTCCTGAGGCGCAAGGTCCGGGCGATGTCGCGCATCGGCCCCGCCCACGGCCCCGTCCTCGTGGTGGGCGGCGGCGGCTACATCGGCACCCACGTCGTCGAGCAGCTCCTCGCGAAGGGCCGGAGCGTGCGCGTCCTCGATCGGCTCATGTTCGGCCGCAAGCCGCTCCAGGACTTCCTCGCGAACCCGCGCTTCGAGCTCATCCCGGGCGACGCAACGGATGTCGTCAAGCTGGTCGAGGCCATGCAGGGAGCGTCTGCCGTCGTGCACCTCGCGGGTCTCGTGGGCGATCCGGCGTGCGCGCTCGACGAGAGCTTCACGTGGCACGAGAACGTGACCGCGACGCACCAGATCAAGGAGGCCGCGCGGGCCTTCGGGGTGCGGCGGCTCATCTTCTCCTCGAGCTGCTCGGTCTACGGGATCAACACCGCCGAGGTGGACGAGACGAGCGAGGTCAACCCGGTCTCCCTCTACGCGCGCAGCAAGGTCGAGAGCGAACGCGAGCTCCTCCTCAGCGCCGACGAGAACTTCTCCGTCACGATCCTCCGCTTCGCGACGGTCTTCGGCCACTCGCGGCGCCCGCGCTTCGACCTGGTGGCGAATCTCTTCACCGCCCAGGCCATGGTGGACGGGAAGATCACGCTCATGGGGCCGAGCCAGTGGCGGCCCTTCGTCCACGTGCGGGACCTCGCGCGAGGGATCGTGGCCGTGCTCGAGGCCGACCCCGAGCGCATGCGCGGGCAGGTCTTCAACGTGGGCGACCGCCAGCTCAACATGACGATCGGCCAGCTCGCCGCGCTCGCCCAGAGGGTCGTGTCGCGCGAGCGCCCCGTCGAGATCGTCGAGATGGCGTCGAAGGACCCGCGGAACTATGCCGGCTCGTTCGAGAAGATCCGTCGCGACCTGGGCTTCGAGGCGGAGATGTCCATGGAGAGCGGGATCGAGGAGATCGTCTCGGAGTTCAAGAAGGGGAGCTACGGCCACTACAAGGACGCCGTCTACTCGAACGTCGAGACGACGAAGAAGGCACTCTCGGACTTCCGGCAGGGCGCTCAGATGGTGCCCGTCCACCCGCCCGTTGCGGTGCCCGCGCGCGTGCGCCTCTAGCGGAGCGGGCGTCCCGAGCCAGCGGCCGATCACCCCTCACTCTCGGAGCGTCGTGGTGAAAGAGTGTCGCCGCCGGCGGCCACGCGGGGCGACCGCGCGCTCGGGTCACGGGGTCCTCCACCGGCGCCGCCCGGCGTCCGGCCGAGAGGGCGCGCTCACGGGCCCGGCAGCGCCCCGCGCGCGTCGATCAGGCAGTCCTTGATGTCCGAGTGCGAGCCGCACGTCGTACAGTGCTCGGCCCGGTTGCTCGGGATCAGAATGCGCAGCCACGTCCAGCGACGGCGGCACGTGTTCCGTCCCGACGAGCGGAAGCGGGCGATGCGTTGCTCTTGCCGACGCCGCCTTTCTGGGTTGGCGACGGCGACGATGCGGGGAACGTTCCCGTTACTCCCGATCGCCACGTTGCGGACGTTGCTGCCTACGCTCCCGTCCACCGGCTCCGCCTCCACCACCGCGCCGCCCTCCCGCAGCGTGCGTGTAGCAAGTGACGGCGGAGGGTCAAGCGCGACGGGCGCTCAGGGACCACGTGCGAGCCGGGAGACGGCGCGTCGTCAGCGTTCGGGGACACGTTCAGGGACACGGGTCGCCCGCGAGGCACATAGCTGGCCGGAGCGCGAAGAACCCGGCGAGCCGCTCGTCAACGTAGCGCCGGAGCGGCGCTTCACCGGCGCGGGATCGTGAGCGGTCGCCCTAGCGCTCGTCCGCGGGCTGCGGACGAGCGCTAGGGATGGATACCGCTACGGCCTCGGTACGATCTGGGCCAGGCCAGGGAGGCTCGTAGCGCCCGGCCCCGGGAGGTCGGCCACGACGTTGATCGTGCCGTTGAAGGTCGCGGGGATGCAGAAGACCGTCGCCTCCCTGGCCGCGTGCGGCATGCGGTCGGTCAGGTCGCCAGCCTCCACGCCGGTCTCGGTGATGCACCGCGTGTCCGGTTGGCCGAAGGCGCCGGCGTGTGACGATGTCTGGCCCGTGCAGAAGAACCCAGTCGCGCTGGTCACGCTCACGCTGCCGGTGGTGAGGGGGTTCAGGTCCACGCTCAACGCGCCCTCGAAGTTCATGCCCTCGTCGGGCGGGCAGTCCTGGCTCGTGTTGCTGGTGGCGGGGTTCCCGGTGGTGGCGGTGGTGGAGCAGGCTCCGCCGGCGTTCGGTCCTGCGTTGCAGCCCGTCGCGCCGCTGCCGCTGCAGGGAGGGGTCCCGCAGTTGCACTGCGGGCAGGGCGCGGTCCCGTTGCCGGTCAGGTAGACGCGGGAGTTGAGCGGTATGTCCACGCTGGCGGCTCCGGTCGTGGGATCGCCCGTCCCGCTCGCGTCGGTCGCGATCACGTTGATGACGCAGAGCGAGACGGCGCCGACCGCCGGGTGGGGGATCGCGAGCGGCGGCCCGAAGAAACAGTTCTCGACGGGCTGGCACGCGCCGGCGGGCGGGAACGCGCCACCGCAATCCGTGTCCGATGTGCAGCTCTTGTGCGGGTTAGGGCCGGTACAGGGGCACTCGCCTCCGCCGGCAAAAGTGCAACAGGCTGCGGGTGTTCCAGCGCCGGTGCATGCGGTGTTGCAGTCCTGGCGGGAGAAACACGTGGCGCCGGGGCTCGGGCCGCCGACGCAGGTCCCCGCGTTCACACATTCGCTCGCCGGGCCCGACCCCTTGGTGCAGTCGAGCTCGCCGGTTCCGTTGCTGGCGACGAGCGTGCCGCCCGAGCCTAGGTCGAGGTAGGAGGTGGCTCCGGCCGGGGTGGTAACGGGCGGATAGGTCGGGTTGTTGGCATTGCCGCCGCCGAAGTACAGACAGGCGGAACCAAGGTCGTCGATCAGCACCGAGCAGGCGGTGTCGGAGTCGATCGCGCCCGAGAACGGCGGGGACGCGGGGCTCGAGAAGCCCGCCCCGCCGCAGCTCGTCGTGCCGGCGGTCGTCGTGTACTTGAGCGACAGGCCGCTGAGGGTCGTGGTGGTCGCGCTCGACGTGGTCGACGTGGTCGTCGTGGTCGGCGCCGCGCTCGTCGTCGTGGTGCTCGCCGCGCCCGTCGTCGAGGTGGTCGCCGCGCCCGTCGTCGAGGTGGTCGCCGCGCCCGTCGTCGAGGTGGTCGCCGCGCTCGTCGTCGTGGTGGGCGCCCCGCCCGTCGTCGAGGTGCGCGCCGCGCCCGTCGTCGTGGTGGGCGCCGCGCCCGTCGTCGAGGTGCTCGCGCCCGTCGTCGAGGTGGGCGCCGCGCCCGTCGTCGTGGTCGTCGAGGATAGACAGGGGTTGTGCGCGCAGGAGACCGAACCCAGGGACGTGCCACCGTGTTTGGTGCAGTTGTCCTGCGTCAACTGCCCGCACGCCGGCGCGCCGTTCTGGCGGAAGCAGCAGGCCACCTTATTCGTGGGTTTTGCTGCCTGAGTCGCGGCATTCATGGGGACGAACACCACCATTTCGAGCACGCCAAGGACGCCCAGAATGACCATCGCGCGCAGCGCATTTCGCATGACTGCCTCCGTTTGCCGCGGGGACAAAGTTCGCGCGGCCTCGTTGAGCATGTCGGCACCGGCAGCAGGCTCGCCTGCTGCGCGATTGGCAATCCCCACAAGAAGGGAGACTGCGGCACCGTGGCGAGCCCGACGGCGCCGACGTGGCCGAGTTCGCGTACCTGACGCTCGCTCGGCGGGGAAACGTCCTCGGCGCGACCTGGGCGTGGTTCACGCTCGAGATTCAGGGCGGGGAGGTGGCCGGGGGGCGCTCCGCGTGCCTGGCGCGGTCACGAAGAATGGAAAGCCCCTCGCCGTGCCGCTCTCGGGCCCGCTCCTCAAGGTGATCCGCCGCCGCTGGGCGGTCCGCGTGGCGGCCTGTCCCCACGTCTTTCACCGGGGTGGGCGGCCGATCGTGTCCTTCGACAGCACGTGGAGGACCGCGGCCGCCGCAGTCGGGCTCCCCGGCGTGCTCTTCCACGACCTCCGCCGCTCGGGCGCGCGCAACCTCCGCCGCGCGGGCGTCGCCGAGGACGTCATCATGCGCCTCGGCGGCTGGCGCACGCGGAGCATGTTCTCGCGGTACTCGATCGCGGACGAACAAGACCTCGCCGACGCCGGCCAAGCCTATGCCCGGTTCCTCGAGCGGGCGACGACCGCGCCCCGCAAGGTCGCGCGGCTCCCGGTGCCGGCATGATGGATGGCGGGGCGACGGGAAGGTCGCGAACGCGATCGGGGACACGTTCGGGGAAACGCCGCCCGATCGCCCGCCACCACCTCTCCCTAAGTTGCTGGAACCACAAGTGCCGGGAGTGGGAGTCGAACCCACACACCCTTGCGGGTGACGGATTTTAAGTCCGTCGCGTCTGCCAGTTCCGCCATCCCGGCGTATCGGTACCAGTCGCTTGGCGTTCGATCGCTCTTCGCACGCTGGCGTGTCACGCGAGCAGCCGTGGACTCGACCGCGACGGCCAAAGCATCCTCGAGGCCCGCCATGGCGGAGAGGAGGACCGCCTCGGGTCCCACATTGGCCGCCTCGGACGAAGCCGGCTTCCGCCACCATGGTCCGCACCGTCGAGCGGGCCTTGTAGCGCGGCGGGGCAGGGGCCGGGAAGGACGGCGACCGGGGCGACCCGGGGGCCAGAGCCCTCGGACCAGCAATTGCGCCGAGCCCGGCCAGACCCACGAGCGGGACGACCACGCCCTGAGGACGGGATTGACGGGCAGGGCGTAACTCGCTGCATTCAGCGGTGAGCCGTCCGCCAGCCGCGGTCGCCGGATTGCGGGAGTGGCCGGGCGGCTTGGGGAGGGCCGGGCCCGACCCTGCCGCCCGGTCCTCTCCTCCCCTTCTCGGGCCACCGGCACGCTGCGTCCGTGCGGAACAGGCGCAAACAACTTCGCCGAGTGAGCGGCTCGCCACCGGGGTCGGCGCCGCGCCGGGGATGCTGCATCAGCCGCAGCTCGTCTGGGCGCAGTATCTAGGACGTCCCCAGTTGCCCGATCCCGCAAGTCTCCGCTCCCGGTGCGTTGACGCGCCGGGAGGCCGATTCTGCACGAGAGGCGCAGCAGCATTCGTCCTCGGGGCGCTCTGCCTGGCTCCGGGGGCCGGACGGGCTGCCCCGGGTGACGCCTTGGGGCCCGACGACGCGGGGTGTGCACCCGCTAGCCGCCAGGAGCTGCGCTGCGAATCGACTCTCGCTGGCGCCCTCTCCATACTCGTCGCACAGATGACGCGCTGCAAGCTGCAGCAAGCCGACAACGCCTTCCGCATCCTCTACCCGCGGTCCGGCTCGACGCCACCCCCGCGCTTCGATGAGGAGCGCTGTGCCCAGTCGCAGGCGAAGGCGCCGTTCGACCTGGCGCTCAGCCAGCTCGAAGGAGCAGGCCGCTGTCCCCCGGCGGCGCTCCTCAACGCGCACGAGCTCGGGAACGCCCTCGTCGCAGGCCCGTCGACTCCCGGATCGCTGGGCGTGCTCAGCGGGGCGGTCTATTGCGACGCGACCTCGGGGATGCCCATCGACCCGGCCCCGAGTGCGTCCCCAGGAGACGGCGGCTTCGTGCCGAGCACCGCTCGCCATCTTCGCTGCTCGGACGCGGTCGAGAAGAGCCTCGCGCTGCTGGCACGGGGTATCACCCTGTGCCATCTGAAGCTCGCACGCGCTGTCTTCAACGACCGACCGCTGGCTCACGAACCCGTTGCGCGAGGTGTGGGATACGAACCGCAGCTGTCCGAATTCGTGAGATCCATCAAGGTCTTCAGCGAGGAGGCGTGTGAGCGGCGCGCACAGGCGCGCTACGAGCGCACCGCGCGCAGGCTCACGGCACGGGGCATGTGCCCGCCGTGCCTCGATCTCACGCAGCAGCTCGCGCTGCGGGAAGGCACCGTCGCCAGCGCCGAGCAGGAGAGCGGGCGCCTCTTCGTCTGCCCCGAGAGCACCAGGTCGACCACGACCACCTCGACGACCACCACCAGCGCCACGCGCCCGTCCACCACGAGCACGGAGCCCACAACCACCACGCGGCCGCCGACCACCTCCACCACCGTCACCACCAGCACGCGCCCGCCCACCACGAGCACGGAGCCCGCGACCACCACCACGCGGCCGCCGACCACGTTCACCACCAGCACGACCTTGCTTCCGTGCACCGGGCCGTTTCCCGCCTGCCGCGGCGACTGTCCCGCCGGGCTGAGGTGCAAGTCCAACCACCTACTCGGGGCGTGCGTCTGCGAGTGAGCGGCGCGCTCGGTGGGGCGAGCGAGAGCTGGGGCGGACAGGTGACCATCGGGCGCTACGGCGAGCCGGCCGGCGCCTACCTGCCCTCGGTCCCGTATTGATCGACCTTGCTCTTCACCGTGCGGCGGTCGAGGCCGAGGCGGCGCGCCGTCTCCTGGTAGCTCCGCGTCTCGGCGTAGACGAGCGCGCAGTAGCGCGCGAGCAGCTGTTCTGCGGTGAGCGCGCCGGCGCGCAGCGCAGCGGCCAGGTCCTCCGCGGGACCGCCGTCGCGCGCGGTCGGCGGGCGGTACTCGCCGCGGATGAGGACGTTGCGCACGCACTGCTCGAGCTCGCGCACGTTGCCGGGCCAGGGGTAGCTCGGCCCGAGGTGCGCCTCGATCCACGCCTGCACCTCGTCGGCGAGCGCCGGGGCCTCCGCGTCGCCCACCAGGCGGCGCGCGAGGAAGAGGATCAGATTCGGGAGCTCGTCCGGTGACTCGCGGAGCTGCTCCGCGAGCGACGGCGTGGCGATGATGTCCGAGCAGAGGCGATAGTAGAAGTCCTCGCGGAAGCGGCCCGCCTGGATCTCGCGCGCCAGATCGCGGTTGGTGGCGGCCATGATCTTGCCGCGGAAGAGGAGCGGCTTCGTGTCCCCGAGGCGCTGGAAGGTGCGCGCCTGGAGGACGCGCAGGAGCTTCACCTGGATCGCCGGGTCGGCGTCGCCGATCTCGTCCAGGAAGACCGTCCCGAAGGGCTCGCAGGTCTCGAGCCAGCCGGCGCGGTCCTGGAGCGCGCCCGTGAAGGCGCCGCGGCGGTGAGGTCGCCGAATCGCGCCGCGAAGCGCTGCGTGCGCGCGTCGAAGGGGATGTAGCGCGAGAGGCCGATGGCGCGCGCGACCACCTCCTTGCCCGTCCCCGACGGGCCGACGATCAGCGTGGTGACGTCGTCCTTTCGCTCGTAGAGCGCCCGCCGGTAGCGGCGCATGTCGTGCGTGAAGATCGACTGCCAGACGGCGGCGCGCAGGCGCGCCATCGACATCGAGCCGCCGATGATGTGCCAGAAGATGTGGTGGAAGGCGCGCCGGACCTGGAAGAGGCTCGCGAACAGGTGTCCGGGCTCCTGCCGGCCGGGCAACGGCACGCCGGGCAGGTCGAGGAAGTGCTGGCAGTCGGCACGGAACTTCTCGTAGAACGGGATCCGCCGGCCCGCATCGCTCGCGTCGGCGGGCTGCACGACGAGGTCGAACAGGTCGTTCTCGTAGCGGGTGTAGAGGAGGTAGAGGACGACGTCCTCGTACAGCCCGCGATCCGATGCGGCGGGCTCGGCGCCGGCGGCGAGGCGCTCGCGAAGCGTCGCGGCGAGGGCGGCCGCCCGCTCGGCCAGCCGGGCGATGTTCGGGTTCTGCACCGTGCGGTCGGCGCGCACGCTCCATACCCGGTCGGCGTGGACGAACGCGGGCCCGAGGGCCGCGCGCTCGGCCTCGATGCGCTCGGGGAGGAAGGGATTCGCGTACCCCAGGCGGGAGAGCGCCGCCCCCAGCGCCCGCTCTTCCCCGCTCATGAAGCCCATGTACACGGACTGGACACCGGATGGTCAGCGGGTGTCCAAACGCGAGGTGGGCAAGCGACGGGGCAGGCCGGCCAAGTGCTTGATTGAACGACATCCCGGGCGTGGCATGCGACCTGCCTCCAGCTCGGCGCAGAATGGGACGATCAACCGGAGATGAGGCGAGGGAGCGGATGGGCCAGCTCGAGCTGCTGAGGGCGAGACGGTTCGCGCCCTTCTTCTGGACCCAGTTCCTGGGGGCCCTCAACGACAACCTGTTCAAGAACGCGCTCGTCATCCTGTTCGCGTTCCGGATGGGTGGCGCGGTGTTCTCCGAGAACACGCTCGTCAACCTGAGCACCGGCCTGCTCACGCTTCCCTTCTTCCTCTTCTCGGCGAGCGCGGGACAGATCGCGGACAAGTTCGACAAGGCGCGGATCATCCGGCTCGTGAAGCTGTTCGAGATCGGGATCATGCTGCTCGGGGCCGCGGGCCTCCACCTCCACAGCGTGCCCCTGCTGCTCGGGGTGGTCTTCCTGATGGGCACGCACTCGGCGGTCTTCGGGCCGGTCAAGTACAGCATCCTGCCGCAGCATCTCCACGCCGACGAGCTGGTCGGTGGCAACGCTCTCGTGCAGATGGGAACCTTCGCCGCCATCCTGCTCGGCACGATCCTCGGCGGTGCGCTGGTGAAGATCGGCGGCGAAGCGACCGTCTCGGCCACCGTGCTCGCCCTGGCGGGGGCCGGCTGGCTCGCGAGCCGCGGGGTGCCGCCTGCGCCCGCGCCGGCGGCGGACCTGCGCCTCGACTGGAGCCCGCTGCGCGAGACCCTGCGCATCATCGGCTTCGCGCGCGAGAACCGGACCGTCTTCCTCTCCATCCTCGGCATCTCGTGGTTCTGGTTCTATGGCGCGCTCTTCCTGGCGCAGTTCCCCGGACTGACGCGCCACGTGCTGGGCGGGGACGAGTGGGTCGCAACGCTCCTCCTGGTCGTCTTCTCGGTCGGCGTGGCGCTCGGCTGCATGCTCTGCGAGCGCCTCTCCAGCCGGACGGTCGAGCTCGGGCTCGTGCCCTTCGGCTCGATCGGCCTCTCGCTCTTCGCCGCAGACCTCTTCTTCGCGACGCGCGGCCTGGTGCCTGCCGGGACGCCGATCGGCGTGCTCGCCTTTCTCGGCCGCCTCCACCACTGGCGGGTGCTCGCCGACCTGGTCCTGATCGGCGCCTTCGGCGGCTTCTTCATCGTTCCCCTCCAGGCGCTCGTGCAGCAGCGGAGCGAGCCGAGCCGTCGCTCGCGCATCATCGCGGCCAACAACATCCTGAACGCGCTCTTCATGGTGCTGGCCGCCGTGCTGGGCATCGTGCTGCGCGCCGCGGGGCTCACCATCCCCGAGCTCGTCCTCGTCACCGCGGTCGTGAACGCAGCGGTGGCAGTCTACATCTACACGCTCATCCCCGAGTTCCTGATGCGCTTCCTCGTCTGGCTCCTGGTGCACACGATCTACCGGATGCGGACGCGCGGCATGGAGAACCTGCCCGAGGAGGGCGCGGCCGTCCTGGTCTCCAATCACGTGAGCTTCGTCGATGCGCTGGTGATCGCCGCCGCCTGCCGGCGCCCGATCCGCTTCGTGATGGACCACAGCTACTTCCGCATGCCGGTCCTCAATTTCTTCTGTCGCACCGTGCGCGCCATCCCGATCGCATCGCGCAAGGACGACCCGAAGGTCGTCGAGCAGGCGTTCGATGCGGTGGCGCGCGCGCTCGAGGAGGGGAGCCTCGTGTGCATCTTCCCCGAGGGCCGGCTGACGCCGAACGGCGATCTCGGCCCCTTCCGTCCCGGCATCGAGCGCGTCGTCGAGCGCACGCCGGTGCCCGTCGTCCCCATGGCGCTGCGCGGCCTCTGGGGCAGCTTCTTCAGCCGCAGGGACGGGCGCGCCATGAGCCGGCCCTTCCGGCGCTTCTGGTCGCGCATCGAGTGCGTGTGCGGCGAGCCCATTGCGGCCCCGCAGGTGACGGCCGCCGCGCTCCAGGAGCGCGTGCTCGCCCTCCGCGGCGAGCTGCGCTGACCCCGATGCCGTCGGTCATCTCAAGCCGCGCTTCCAGGGCCTCCTGCGCCCGCTGATCGGGCGCCTCGCCCGCGCGGGCGTCACCCCGAACGCGGTCACGCTGGCCGCGGTCGTCGGCTCGGTGGCCGTCGTCGGCCTGGTGGTGCTCGCCCCGGACCGCCCCGCTTTCCTCCTCCTGCTGCTGCCCGTCTGGCTCTTCCTCCGCATGGCTCTCAACGCCATCGACGGCCTTTTCTCGGGGTTGGGTGACATAACCCCCGAAGTCCGACGTTCGCGTGTAGGCCCCTACGTCCGTAGGACGGCGACGCGGTGTCGTCAGTCGATCGACCGAAGCGCCTTGCCGAACTCGCCCGGAAGCGCCACGAGCTGGAGCAACGCGAGGAAGCCATCGTGCTCTCCGCCGAGCGCGCCGGCCTGGAACTCGACCGCCGCGAGACGGCCGAGCCCAGCGTGGTCCTCTGCACGGTCCTGGCCGCCGCCGCGTGAGGCCCCGGACAGCGTGTGAGTGAGAAGCGTCGCCGAGGGCGATCGGCTAGTGACTCGCCGCTTGCCCTTCGCGGTCTGGGCGCGAGGAGCGCGAGGACCACGACGCCGAGCGCGAGCACGAGCGGCACGTGGAGCAGGAGCGCGGCGACGAGGATAGGCACGACGGTCTCGGCCTTCATGGCCGAGAGGACAGCATCACCTGAGTTGGCCCCCGATTGCCGGGTGTCCAGCCTCGCGGTGGGGGCTCTTCGGCAAGAACGGGAAGGATGTGAAAATGGAAATGTATTCACGGGGGAAGCGGGCTAGGAGCGTGACCCAAGACTCCGCCTCGTGTAAAGGGCACGCATGGCGGAGGTGGGGCGGTGGAAGCCGTACACGCAACGGCAGGGGCAGTTGCTGCCGGCGTTCGTCGAGGACGCGCTCGATCCGGGTGACCCGGTCTTTTTCATCCACGACGCGGTCGATAGCCTGGATCTCATGCCGCTGGAGCAGCGCTACGCGATGCTGGGCGAGCACGCCTACAGTCCGCGGCTGCTGCTGAAGCTGTGGCTGTACGCCGCGACGCAAGGAGTCTACAGCGGGCGGGAGATCGCGCGGCGGCTGCGGCGCGACCTCGCGTTTCGCTACCTCGCGGGAGATGGGCCGGTCCCGGACTTCCGCACGGTCAACCGCTTTCGGCTGCGGCACCGGGATGACTTCGCGTTGGGCGGTGCGGGAGACGGTGTGGCTAGCACGGGCGGCGGGGCTGGGGCAGCTGGGGCTGGTGACGATCGACGGCACCAAGGTCCGGGCCAACACGTCGCGCCACAAGGCGATGAGCCACGGGCGGATGGTGGCCGAGGAGGCGCGGCTGGAGCGGGAGTGCGCGGCGATCGTGGCGCGGATGGAGGAGGTGAACGCCGCGGAGGACAGCGAGCACGGAGAGGACGACGACGGCAGGGGCGGGCTCCCCGCGGAGCGGCAGAGCCGGGAACGGCGGCTGGCGACGCGGCGGGCGGTGGGGGCGCAGCTGGAGCCGGAGAACGGGGAGAAGCTCGAGCCGCGGCATCAGCAGAGCTTTGCCGATCCGGACGCGCAGATGATGCGGACGGGCGACGGCGCGCTCACTTACGCGTACAACGCGCAGGCCGCGGTGAGCGAGGACGGGTGGGTGGTAGCGAGTGGGCTGACGACGGAGGTGCGCGATACGGGGCAGTTAGGGCCGATGATCCCGGCAGTGGAAGCGAACACGGGCGAGCCGCCCGGGGTGGCGGTAGCGGACAAAGGCTATCTCACCGAGCACAACCTCGCGACGCTGCGAGGACAGGGGCAGCGCTGTCTAATCGGCGTCGGGCGCGAGGGGCAGCGGCCAGCGCGGTGGCCACAGGGACCGGAGACGCAACGGATGCATCGGCTCCTGCGGCTGCCGTGGGCGCGGGTCCGGTACGCGCGGCGCAAGACGCAGGCGGAGCGCCCGCACGCCGAGATCAAGTGCGCGATGGCCTTCCGGCGCTTCATGCTGCGCGGGGTGGCGAAGGTGCGCGGGGAGTGGGATCTCGTGTGCGCGGGGGAGGCGGGGGCGCCCTCGGAGCGCCTATGAGGCGCCGCGGGCGGCGGCCGATCGAAGCACCCGATTCATCGGCGCCGAATCGAAGCGGAGAGGGTGCCCCCGCCTCCCCGCACCGCAGTCTCGGGTCACGCTCCTAGCCTAAGGGTCGCTCCTGGAGGAGGCGGGGAGACTTCTAGCGAAGGCCATGCATGGCCGCGGCGAGGAGCAGCAGCCACGCGACGAGACCCCACCAGACAACCGTGGCGCGGAGCACGATCCCAAGGGCGCGCATGGGGAGAAGCTAGCACGCTCGCGGCTTCGCACTTATCGGCCGAAAGTATGAGCCAAGAACGCTTCACACCGCGGCCCGCATGACCGTCGCGGAGTACGCACGCCACCGGCGGTGCTCGCGCCGGGCGGTCTACGATGCGCTCCGGGCCGGTCGGATCGCTCGACTCCCCGGTGGGAGGATCGACGCCAAGGTGGCCGACCGCGCCTGGAAGGTGAACACGCTCGGCCATGTCGGCGGAAAGCCGCAGCCGAAGGGTGCCGTCAAGGTGGTGGGCGCCGATCGCCGACGGGTGCGCGTGCGGGTATCCGACCGAGCGGTGGCCACCGGCGAGGCCGAAGCCCGGCGGCTGCTCGGCGCGGAGGCGGGCACGGTTCTCTCCTTCGCCGATGCGCGACGCGCCCGGGAGCTGGTGAAGCTCAGTCGCGAAGCCCTCGCCTTGGGAAGATGCAGCGCGAGCTGGTGGAGGTCGCCGCCGTCGCGCGGCGATCGTTCCATCTGTGGCGGCTCGTGCGGGATCGGCAAGACGCCTGGGTGTCCCGGGTCGCGCCCCTGCTCGCCGCGAAGTTCAACGTCAGCGAAGGCGATTTCTGGCGGGCGCTCAAGGGTGAGGTGCGCAAGTTGCAGGAGGAACTCGCCGGGCTCGACATTGCTGCAAGGAGACGGTGGGGTTCGTGGCCTCGTCGTCGCAGATCCAGTGGGGCCTCATGGCCTTCTTGTCGCGCGTTCCGCGCGCCGCACCTCGTCGGTCGTCGCTACGCTTGCCGCTCTCACTCCCCGGCTCGTTCGCCTCGCTCACCATGATTACTCCGACAGACTCCTGGCGCCGCCGCGGATCGGGTGCTATGGGACGCGCCTCCGGCGATGCTGTTCACCTCACCGGTCTTCCTCTTCCTCTTTCTCCCGCTCGTGCTCGGCGCCCACTCGGTGGTGGGCCGCCGTGCGCGCAACGGCCTCCTCCTGGCCGCGAGTCTCCTCTTCTACGCCTGGGGCGAGGGCGCCTTCGTGCTCGGTCTGTGCGGCTCGATCGCGGCCAACTACCTCTTCGGCCGGGCGCTCGATGCCCCCCGGCGGCGCACGGGCGTGCTCGCCGTCGCGGTCGCCACGAATCTCGCGCTCCTCGGGGTCTTCAAGTACGCCGCCTTCCTGGTCGACAACCTGAACGCCGCGGCCGCCGTCCTCGGCGTCGCTCCCCTCCACCTCGCGCCCGTCCACCTGCCGATCGGCATCTCCTTCTTCACGTTCCACGCGCTCTCCTACCTGATCGACGTCTCGCGCCGGCGTGTGCGCGCGCAGCGGAGCCCGATCGACTTCGGGCTCTACATCACGCTCTTCCCGCAGCTGATCGCCGGCCCCATCGTCCGCTACCACGACGTCGCCGCGCAGCTCGCCGGGCGCACCGTGCGGCGGGAGAGGTTCGCCGCCGGCGTGCGGCGTTTCGTGCTCGGGCTCGGCAAGAAGACGCTCATCGCCGACACGCTCGCGCTGCCCGCAGACGCGATCTTCGCCCTCCCGCCGGCGAGCCTGACCGCGTCGCTCGCGTGGGCCGGGGCGCTCCTCTACACGCTCCAGATCTACTGCGACTTCTCGGCCTACTCCGACATGGCGATCGGGCTCGCGCGCATGCTCGGCTTCGAGTTCCTGGAGAACTTCGACTACCCCTACGTGTCGCGCTCCGTCACGGAGTTCTGGCGGCGCTGGCACATCTCCCTCTCGCGCTGGTTCCGCGACTACCTCTACATCGCGCTCGGCGGGAACCGCCGCGGCACGCTCCGCACCTGCCTGAACCTCGTCACGGTCTTCTTCCTGTGCGGCCTCTGGCACGGCGCGAGCTGGACTTTCGTCGTCTGGGGGCTCTTCCACGGGGCGTTCCTGGTGCTGGAGCGGGCCGGGCTGGGAAGCCGCCTCGCGTGCCTGCCGGCGCCGCTTCGGCACGCGTACACCCTGGCGGTCGTGGTCGTCGGCTGGGTCCTCTTCCGGGCCCCCACGCTGGCGGTGGCCGGCGCCTTCCTGACCGCGATGGCGGGCTTCGGCCACGGCTCGGGCCTGGAGTACCGGCTCGACCTGTACGGCGGCCCCGATGTCGCCCTCGCCGTCGTCGCCGGCGTCCTGGCGTCGACCCCGCTCGTGCCGCTGCTCGCGCGCCGCGTTGCCGACGCCGTCGACCAGCTCCGTCCCGCCCGCGCGGCGGTTGGGCTCGAGGTCGCGGCCGCGGCGGCCGAGGTCGCCGCGCTCGCCGCGGTGTTCGTTGCCTCCGGCGCTGCTGTGGCCGCGAGCACCTACAATCCGTTCATCTACTTCAGGTTCTAGCCATGGGCTCCCTCCGGCGGATCGTCGATTCCGCGATCATCGTGCTCTTCGCGCTCGGTATCGGCGTGCCCATGGCCGGAGGCATCGTCGGACGCAAGGCGCGGGTGGCGTACGGCGAGAATCGGGCGCTGGCGCCGAAGCCCGCGCTCCCGCGCGACCGCGCCGCGCTCTCGACGTTCCCGGCGCGCTTCGAGGCCTACTACGCCGACCGCTTCGGGTTCCGCGGCACGCTGCTCGGCTGGAACAGCGTCGCCAAGGCGAGCTGGCTCGGCATCTCGCCCACGCCGAAGGTCGCCATCGGTCGGGACGGCTGGCTCTTCCTCGCCGAGCATGCCATGGACGAGTACGTGGCGGCGCGTCCCTTGCCCGCCTCCGTGCTGGCCGAGTGGCAGGCGACGCTCCAGGCCCGCAACGATTGGCTCGCCCGGCGCGGGGTCCATTTCCTCGTCGTCTTCGCGCCGGATACCCAGACGATCTATCCCGAATATCTGCCGGCGAGGATACATCGCCTGGGCTCCGCGTCGCGCCTGGACCAGCTCGTGGACTGGCTCGGCACGCGCTCGCGTGTGCCGGTCGTCGATCTCCGCGACGACCTCCGGCGGGCCAAGGCGCACGAACGGGTCTATCAGCGCACCGGCTCGCACTGGAACGAGCGCGGCGCCTTGGTCGCCTATCAGCGGGTGATCGAGGCGCTGCGGCCGTGGTATCCGAAGCTGTCGGCGTTGCCGCGCGAGGCCTTCGAGGACGCGGTCGAGGAGGGTCCGGGCAGCGACCTGGCGCGCATGATGGGTCTGCGCGACGTGCTGCCCGAGGAGTACCTCCTTCTGCGCCCACGGGCGCCGCGGCGGGCGCACGAGGCAGCGGCGGGGTTCAGAATGCCGCGGCTGGCGGCGTGGCGGCAGCCACGCGCGCTGGAGACCGCCGACGCCGCGCTGCCGCGGGCGATCGTCCTGCGCGACTCGTTCGCGGGCGCGCTGATCCCGTTCCTCTCGGAGCACTTCGCACGCGTTCTCTATCTCTTCACCGAAGACCTCGACCCCGTGGTCGTCGAGCGCGAGCGCCCAGGGGTGGTGATCGAGGAGTTCGTGGAGCGCCGCCTGATGCGCGGCGCGCCGGCCAACCGTCCGGAGCTGGCGCGGGCGGAGACCCCGGACGGGCCGCGGGCGGGCGACGCCGCCGTGCCGTTGGCGACGTCCCGCTGACGGTCGCCGGCGTTTTACGCCCGCGCCCGCGTATGCTGCGGATCGGCACGGTCATTGCTCCGTACGACCGCATGCTCCGCCTCGCGCTCCTCGGCCTCGTGACCACGTGGCTCACCGCGCTGGTTCGCTTCATGCGGAGCTGGCGGGCGGCGGTCCCAGCGCCGGCCGGGGAGCGCGCCCTCCCGCAGCGCGGCGCGTAGGAAACCGACCCGAGGCTCCGTCTTGGGTCGGGGACGGACACCGCGCGGTGGACAGGGCTGACGGCATGCCGCGGCCGGCAAAGCCGGCGCGGCAGACTTTCCGGAGTTGCCGCGTCACCGTGAGGCGACGCGTCCCCCGGGGTACGCCGGCAGCCGAGGGCCTCAACGTTTGCCGCGCCGGCTTAGCCGGCCGCGGCACGGCCTGCGCACGTTCCAAGGGAGCCACACGCTCGCGTCCGATTCCGACCCGAGACAGGGTCTCGGGTCGGTCTGGTTGTGGGTCCCGCCGCCGTCGTCTATCTTGGCCGATCTTCGCGCCCCTTATGACGCAGGCCATGTTGCGCCCGCTGCCGGAGCGCGCCTCCGCTCCGGCGCTCGACGACGCGCCGCCCGCCATCGGGGGCAAGTTCTTCTTCGTGGGCGACCACAAGCTCTACCTGCGCGGCGTCTCCTACGGGCCGTTCGGGGTCACCAGGCACGGCTTTCCCTTTCCCGACGAGCCGACGCTGGAGACCGACTTCCGGCTCATGGCGGAGCTCGGCGTGAACTGCCTCCGCACCTTCACCGTGCCGCCGCGCTGGCTCCTCGACCGCGCCGCCGAGCACGGGCTGCGCGTGCTGATCACCATCCCGTGGGCGGAGCACGTCTGCTTCCTCGACGACAAGGTCCTGGTGGCCGAAATCCGCGGCACCGTGCGCGCCGCGGGCGAGACCTGCGGCAACCATCCGGCGCTCTTCGGCTTCCTCATCGGCAACGAGGTGCCGCCCGACATCGTGCGCTGGTACGGGCCCGATCGCGTGCGCGACTTCCTGCACACGCTGCGCGACGAGGTGAAGGAGCGCGCGCCCGCCGCGCTGGTGAGCTACGCCAACTTCCCGTCCACCGAGTACCTCGACGTGACCGACTTCGTCGACTTCGTCTCCTTCAACGTCTACCTCCACCGCGAGGTCGACTTCCGCCGCTACCTCTCGCGGCTTCAGAACATCGCCGAGGACAAGCCGCTCGTGCTGACCGAGTTCGGCGTCGACTCGCTGCGCGAGGGCGCCGACCGGCAGGCCGAGCTGCTCTCCTGGATGATCCGCGCCGGCTTCGAGTCGGGCGTGGCCGGCACCTTCGTCTTTTCGTGGACCGACGACTGGTTCGCCGGCGGCGCGCAGATCGCCGACTGGGCCTTCGGTCTGGTGGATGCCTACCGGCAGCCGAAGCCCGCCTACCGCGCGGTCCAGGCGCAGTACGCGGCCCCGCTGCCGCCGCGCCTCGAGCGGACGCCGCGCGTCTCGGTCGTGGTCTGCGCCTACAACGCCGAGCGCACCATGGACGCCTGCCTCGAGTCGCTGCGCACGCTCAACTACCCCGACTACGAGGTGATCGTCGTCAACGACGGCTCGAAGGACCGCACGCTCGAGATCAGCGAGCGGCACAAGGCGGTGTACGACGCGGACCCCGGCGGCCCGCGCATGCTCATCATCAGCCAGGAGAACAAGGGGCTCAGCGTCGCGCGCAACGTGGGCGCCCAGGCGGCGACCGGCGAGATCGTCGCCTACACCGACTCGGACTGCGTGCCCGATCCCGACTGGCTCGCCTTCCTGGTCTACAAGTTCGTGCGCAGCGGCTTCGTGGCCGTGGGCGGGCCGAACTTCCCGCCGCCCGAGCCCTACTTGGTGCCCGCGGCGGTGGCCGCCTCGCCCGGGGGCCCGACGCACGTGCTCCTGAACGACGAGGTCGCCGAGCACATCCCGGGCTGCAACATGGCGTTCACCAAGAAGGCGCTCGAGGAGATCGGCGGCTTCGAGCCGGTCTTCGCCGCCGCGGGCGACGACGTGGACCTCTGCTGGCGGCTCCAGAACCGCGGCTACCCGATCG
>WNGD01003721.1_pt1 | contig 32922 bp, 37 predicted proteins | sample 5400671 | NCBI WGS metagenome assembly WNGD01 (sample SAMN13153369, study PRJNA577476) | soil metagenome | isolation source: 40 cm soil or saprolite under grassland replicate 2 | place: USA:California | collected 2016-06-15 | reverse complement strand
TGTTTGATCCCACATTGAAGGGGTAACCAAAGATTGTACTATTAATGCCATGGGTTGCAAGGCATTGCTTTGATCCCCCTATTTCATATGTCAATGCATTTGTTGATAATTTATTCAGATGCGCATGCGTCATGGTATGAGATTCAATATCCATTCCATCTTTCTTTAACTCTGCTATATCTTGCCAATTCATCAAAATGGTTGTGTTGCTACTTTGCCACAGACTATAAAGAAACTAGCCTTAAATCCATATTTATTTAAAATTGGTTTACCATATATCAACTGACTTTTGTAGCCATCATCAAAGTTTATCATTACTACTTTGTTGGAACTACTATTGGCGAGGATATTGCCGACTACATACTTGCCGTTTGGATTTGAGTCGGAGTAGAATAAAGGGGATTTGCCGAGGCGGATGATCGGTTGTGAATAGCACTCGAATTTGATTCATTAATACTATTAGTTGTAAGGCCAACGGAGGGCAAAGGGGGTATAATCCGTGAGGCATTAGCAAGATAAGTACCAAAGATTAGCAGAGTTGAACCTAATACCATTCTTACTTCCTATAACAGAAACTTTACAGGCAGAAATGATGGGAGACGAGAGACGATGAATTTTATTGGAAGCCCCGAGATTGTCCTAGCTTTAGCGATTGATGGGCGCCTTTCGTTTAATCCTCTTGATAGCGAGCTAACCGCAGATGACGGAACAAAATTCAAGCTTGATCCCCCTAATGTAGCACCGGAGATTCCAATAAATGGTTTCGAAGTTGTCACTGACGTTTATCTTTCACCAGCCGATAATCCCGATAGGATTGCGCTGGTAATCAACAATGACAGTAGCAGATTGCAGAGACTCGAACCATTTGCTAAATGGGATGGAAAGGATTTTGAAAATCTCCCAATACTTGCGAAGGTGAAAGGAAAGTGTACCATAGATCAAATTTCTCCTGCAGGACCTTGCTGCAAAGCCATCTTGATAAGATTAGTGATAACATGCTCCTTGGTGCAGTTAATGCGTACACAGGAGGAGTAGGCATTGGAAAAAATATTCATAGCAGTAACATTGAATCATACCCCCATATTGCAAGAGAGTATAAAGAAAATGGTGAGAAATGGGTCATCGTAGGAGAACGAAACTATGGTGAAGGAAGTAGTAGAGAACATGCTGCAATGACGCCTTGATATCTTGGATGTGCTGCAGTATTGTCAAAAGTTTTGCGAGAATACATGAAACCAATCTTAAAAAACAAGGTGTTCTTGCCTTGACTTTTGAGAATACAGATGATTAAGATGGTTTCAGTCAGGCTCATCTCTCAATATTTTGAGGCTAAAAGAAAATTATTAATTAACTCCCTCGTCATCTCAATAGTCACAGCGTTATTGGTTATTGGTTACCATGAGAGTTTACTTGATGATACAGACTAGCCTATAAGGTATTTGTAAACAGTAGTCCAAAATTGCTCATCAAGGGCTACAAAAACACGATGGCATCTAATTGAACCTACAGATTGTGTGGGCCTAGCATGCTGAATAATATCAGCGACAAAGTGTAGGAAAAAGTAAAATCCTTCCATAGTCAAATTAAAGTAATGGGATTAGATCTTAAACCGTTTGTCACGCCGTATCCTATAGTTATATCAGAATTAGCAAACAAAGTAGTAGCTGTCGATGCGCATAATACTATCTATCAATTCTTAGCAACAATTCGTGGCCCAACAGGAGAACTACTCACGAACAACATGGGCGAGGTAACAAGCCATTTGAGCGGACTATTCTACCGTAATATCAACCTACTGGCTGACAATTTGAAACTTATTTATGTTTTTGATGGCAAGCCCAGTTTATTAAAGTCAAAGGAGATTGAACGAAGACGTCAAGTAAAAGAGGAGGCATCCCAAAAATACCAAGAAGCAGTGACGGAAGGTAGATTTGAAGACGCGCGGAAGTATAGCCAGGCTACATCTATTTTGACCGATAAATTGATAGAGGAATCCAAAGAAATTCTAAATCTTCTTGGAATACCTTATATTCAAGCCCCATCTGAGGGTGAGGCGACAGCAGCCCATCTTACGAAGACCCATGTAGCATATGCCTGTGCGAGCCAGGATTATGACTCGATATTGTTTGGAGCGAAAAGACTGATACGTAATCTAGCAATCAGCGGCAAGAGAAAAGTTCCTAATAGGAACATGTACTTTGAAGTTGAAACAGAAATTATCGAACACCAACAGGTTTTGGACCAGACCAAATTGACCCAGGAACAATTAATAGATATAGGAATTTTGATAGGAACAGACTTTAATCCTGGGGGTGTTCCAGGGATTGGTCCGAAAACTGGCCTAAAGCTGATAAAGGAATACGGCAAATTAGAAAACGTTGAAAAAATCAGAGACACGTTATCAGATATTCCCTATCAAGAAATTCGGGACATCTTTCTAAAACCGGAAGTTTCGAATACTGACAATATTGAGTTCGCTGAACCGCGTTATAACGATATAATAAATTTTCTTTGTAAAGAAAAAAACTTTTCAACTGACAGGGTAGCTGGATCTCTAGAGAAACTAAAAAAATCGACTGCCCAGCGTACTCAATCATTAGAAAAATGGTTCTAGCGTTGCCAGTACAGGTTGTTACTAACCGTAGCTTGAGTACCTATTCCTCAAATTATCACGTAACTGAAGAGCTAATTTTTCGGAAACTTGCTTTTGATATTCATTAGAACTTACCGGACTTCTCTCAGTAAACACAAACGGTCCGTAAGCATAATTCCCTCCTGTCACCGGAGTTACGGTTTCCAAAGACCCAAGTGCGGAATTGATATAATTATTAATATCTGCTTCTTTGTTCGCATTTATTTGTTGTTCCTGAGTTAACTTTTTTAGAATATTCATCATGAAAGATGGTTCGAGCTTTCTATATCCAAACGCCGGAGAATTGTTACTGATCTTCCTCTCTATTCTCGTGGCGTCAAGATCAACCTTTGCCCCTAGTATCATAGGTACTGGTTTGTAGATTGAGTCAATTTTGAGTTGCCATACCTCGTCAACATTCGAGACTGTCGCATCGAAGAATCCATCCCTTAGTGGAATTGTCGAGATAAGGAAATTCCAATTTTTTGGATTCGATGAATATTTTTCGAAAAGATATTTTGCAAGTTTACTATCTTGTAGAATCTCCATGCTAGAATAAAATCAGATCGGAGTAAGGCAATATAGAGTTTCGCATAACGCATCTTTAAAAGATAAATGCCTCCTCTATTAAATCTGATAATCGTTCCCCTTTATCCTACATGAAGTTTTGTTAATTTGATTTCATAATTCCGAAATTACGTAATCACGCCTCAGTAAGTTTAATAATCTTTGAAAATTCGGCTGGAATATTCAGTATATTAAGACATATTACCTCCACAATTCGATCTAGCATTTTGGCGAGTTTTCTTGTAATACTGACTCTCTTGTTATTGCTCATATCTGGAATGCCAGGCAAAGTCATATTGCGATGAGATTGCGACTCATATAATGAAGGGTACATAAACTCTGGTGATAAAGAAATCATCTAGGTTACTCTAAAATCGATACGACCTCGAGAGTAGATCATAATTGTGATCTTACAAAATGTTGCTACATGCAAAATGATACAATTACATTTCTCATATTTTGAAACCTTTTTCTATCAACCAATGAATTATTTTTTTATACTGCGAAGAAAGGAGAGCTAGAACTAGCTGTTCACTTGGGAAAGATTCTGGTTCGACGCTTATTGCTATACAATATTGGTGATATTCTCTTAACATTTCTCTGAAATGTTCTTTATCTTCCTCTGAGTGCAGGCTATCAGCAAAACACTTCCATGATTCAATTTCGTTCTTGACTGGATGTCTCTTAACAAAAGTAATCATCTTAACCTAAATTCTAGCAGAGTCCTTTTAAGGATTGAAGCACCGAGCAGGGGGAGAGAGGGAGGATCAGTCCCTATTGACCATCATTGACAATTTTGTACGAACCCGAATAAGACGGCTGGCTCGAACTCACATCTAGTCTAGCAACGAACTGAAGGCAGGATACGCAATTTTTGCCTCTACCTCAAAACACACCTAGTCATCGGCGAGTCCGTGAATCCAACAGCAAACGCCTTAAGTTATGGGAGATGGTGGTAATATTACCATCCTAGCTATAAGAGCAGTAAAGTGTTAAAAAAGTTGCAAAAATATTTCTGAATCTTAGGGTTACAAATAGATTTTTAAAGAACGTATCTAAGGAGAATTCTCCTCCTTCTCTGGATAGTTAATAAATGATTTAAAAGAACCATTCAGAAATTATCGCCGAAATTTCGCATATGTTCATCAACATTTGTTTGCGGATTCTTTGTCTCTTGACTATGTTCCCATTTATGGGTTCGGTGATCTACCTTTTGTTGATGTTCTTCTCTGACATGATGAAGTCTATCTTTTTCATGAATGAACTCTTTGCCGCATTCATGACATTTTACAATCGGATGATGGTGTACGTGTCTTGCGTGTGCTATCAGGTTTTCATAACTTTCAAATTTTTCGCCGCATTGATCGCAGACATTCCTGTTATGATGCAAAAGGTCCATTGATTACGTGTTATAACGTGTTAAATATAGAGGTTACCTACCTACAAAATAATATTGCATGTTAGGAGAGGGAGGAGTACAACAAACAACGATCAAAACTCCCTGGAAGAGTGGCAGATCATTTAGACTGTTAATCGAAGATCAAATATCTGCATCTCAGTGCAAGCGTTACCAAAAGACCCAGAGATTTACACCGGAAAAGCCCGCACGCAGGAATTGAAACGGCCTAATTGGATGACAAATCGTGTTCGAGAGCGCGTCTGAAACGTAAAATCAATCAATAAATATAGTAATTCCCATCCACTGAGATACGTCAACTCCTACATTTTACAACCGAAGGCTGTTCATAGGCGGCATAATCCTTCTTTCCATCTCATTCATTACCAGTAATATACTAATCGGATACTTTCAGAATTTAGGTGTAGAAATATTTTATACGACTGCTCACTCAGGATTCCATCTTGACACAGCTGCCATTATGTTTGCCACTGTAGCTGCGTCTGGAGCCGCTGGTTTTGGATTGTTAATTTACGATATTCTAAAGAATAGAAAAGCATTTACTAGACTTGTATCAGACGAACTTAAAAGACAACAAGCCAGAAAGAAATTAGACCAGATACATAGGAAGAATAGCGAGCGGAACGAAGAGCAACAATAATGACAAGAAGCAAAGTTAGGAGCTGCGTTTGCATTTCCTTTGACTTTATTCATAGTTCACCGAAGAGATTATTATATGAATTGTGTGAAGATAGATCGATGCGTAGAGGGCACATTTATGCATCTGAAGAAAGTCATGAATCATCCAAGACTAATTGCATCTCAGAGCATCAAGCTCTCAGATACCTATAGGCAACGGTCCTTACTCAGGTATACTGAATCAATCGGATCCCCATTTTGAAAAACTAGCCTCTATGAGTCCGACGGCAGGATCAAAACCAAGCATACCCCAATATGCACTGAAAGTTGAACATGTATAGAAGAGTCGTGACGCCGAGAGAATTTAGAAAATTTGAGCTTCGTTCCGTATGATCACAAATATACGAAGTTCTCTCATTACACTAATAATATGAAAATTCTGAATGCCAATCCAGGATTCGGCACACAATTAACTGAGGATGAAATAAGGAACTTTTTGGGCAATAGCAAACTCAATATCCATATTGGTACGATTGACAGTAAAGGAGATCCAAATATTCATCCGACGTGGTATTACTTTGATGTCACCCACCATACAAAGGAGTTAGAGGCAAGGGAAAGGTCAAAATTCACGAGGAGATCGATCACAATATACCAATAGCCGAAAAGATAATGGTCAGATACCTTGGAAGTCTTGCACACCCTATGGCAACGTCTCTTATGAGCAGCGTTAAAGATGGATATTCAGTTATCTTGGAAATTACGCCCAGTTACTATTCCACGTGGGACGAAAAGAGAAAATAATATTATTGTGGAGAATATCAGAAAACCATTTTGACACCACTACACCACCAATTCAAATTCCTTGGCAGGAAATAATTCGTTATCATGTAGACTACTACGCTACTTACCATAAAATAGCAGGTCTCAACATCGTTAATGTTAGTCTTCTGTAAAGTTATTAGTATTTGAAGGTTCTAACTTTATGTGATATTGTCTTTGTACACATGATACCCGTACCCTCCGGGGGATGGTACAACATCAATTTCCGTACTTTTTTACAGAAAGTTTTAAAAAGAAATGTTTTGTATGAGCATAGGAAAAACCATTTTGGATGTTAGTGAACATTGTTCTGGGTACCCTCGTCAAACGACCAGGGTACGAAAAAAATGACCATCAGACGGTGTGTTGAATTCACACCAATGGTGAAGTTTATATCAAAAGTACACTAATAGTGTACCTGTGCCATGTCATATGATAGAAGTGACAAAATGAATGTGTCGACTGTACTTACATATGGATTAATCGCATTAATTGTTGTTGTCTGCTGCAAGACATAACTACTTTCTTGTCTTAATCTACTAATTGCAGGAATCATAATAGTCCTTTGTAAATTGTGCAAATGATATTGGCTTTCGTCTTGTAATCTATTCAAATATAGTAAGACATCTATTGTGATAAACTACGCAAATTTTTTTAGTATTTTGTGACTCAAAGTTCGGGCGGGACGATTTCAAACGTGTCTATTTCTTCAAGTAATGCGAGTCGACTATTATTGTCCCATCGTATCCAAATTTGTCTTATCTGTTGTTCGTCCATTAAACTGAAAGTCGTAATATCCCAGACCGTGCCAAGATCACCCGGTTTCAATAACATAAATTTATTGTCTGAGTGAATCAATCTTACTCTGTCACCGATTTTAATCTCTTCTTGACTCATGCCTCTTGGTTCCCAACCTTTCTATATCTATCGCAGAGTTGTGAGCCGGCTATTCTATTATGTTCATAACCAAGATTCTTTGAAAATGCGTTAACCAATTGTATATTATAACCACAACGGATATTCTATAAGTCTCTGCATCAAGTGTCCTTATTGTATTCACTGTAGAATTGCCCCCAAGAACTCGCGCTCATCATGACTGAAGAGCGCGATGGTCATACCTTAGATCCGTCTCCCCGTTATGCTTGGATTAAAAAGTTTATAATCTGAAATTATACATAACGTGAAAGAGAAGCATAGACTAGTACCCTATGTTTAAATCCAAATATGAAAAAGATAGAATATATTTCATGAATCAATTCTCAATTGTTTCCAACAGAGGATTAATATAAAAACGAAATCTCTTATTGAGAGGAGAAGAAATATTGCGGCAAACTGACGATTTTCTGTGGGGTGCCTCTACATCTTCTTATCAAGTTGAAGGAGGAATTACAAATAATGATTGGAATTATTTTGCAACCTCAGAATCAATTAAGAAAAGAATTTCCTCCTTAACAAGGCCAAGTCTGATGTACAAAGACAGTACCCAAGTTTTGTTACGGCCTGCCGGTGAGGCTGCTAGAGCTTGGGATCCTCATTACTACCTAAATGATTTTGATTTGGCCAGCAAATTGGGTATGAATGCCTTTAGAATTGCTATAGAGTGGGCCCGTATTGAGCCGGAGAAAGATCAGTGGGATCAAGAAGCTTTAGATCACTACAAACAAATGATAAGAGCGATGAGAGAAAGAGGCTTAACGCCTGTGATTACATTGAACCATTTAACACTTCCTTTGTGGATATTGACTCCTCCCAGCAGATTTACAAAAAAGATAGGCCAGTGGTTGTTACCGTCACCACTAAGAGATTTGCCCCTTGCAGACCCGCCAGCATCAGATCCTTACTGGAAATCTCTTAGAGGATGGGAGAACTATCAGACAGTTAAAGAATACATTAAGTTTGTTACAAGAATCGTAGAAGAACTAAAAGATCTTGTTGACTATTGGGTGACTATTGCTGAGCCTGTAGCATCTATTATTGGTGTAGGCTATATTGCTGGATTATGGCCGCCAGGTTTTTTGCTCGATGGAAATAGAGCAAAAAAGGTATTACACAATCTTGTTGTAGCCCATATTGAAGCATATGACATAATCACTTCTCTTGATAATATCGATGCTGATGGAGATGGTATATCCAAAATGGCTGGTTTCTCGCATGCAATGGTAGCTGTCAGTCCAGCAAAACCAACCAAAATAATAGGGGCAACAACGAATGATAATGTCCGAGCTGCTGCTAACTTTGATTATTTTGTAAATGATTACTTTATCAATGCTGTAATTAATGGGGAAGAAGACCTAAACTATCTTAACACTCTTCAAAGACATAATAAGGACAGTAAGGATTTTATCGTACATGACGAGTGGAAAAATAAAAGTGACTTCATTGGTATTAACTACTATAGACGTGTATATGTCCGCCACAGCAATATACTCTCACTATCTTCAGCAAAGTTCGCGGGTGGGTCATTCATAAATAATCTTCACGCACAAACCCATCATCAACCTCATGGCATTCTAAACGACCTTGGTTGGGAAATTTACCCAGAAGGATTATACAATTTGATTATGCGAATTAAAAATCAATGGAACAACACAGTACCTGTTCTTATTACTGAAAATGGGGTTGCTGATAAAAATGATAAGTATAGAGCTCCTTTCATTGTGGCACACCTTCAACAAGTCAATCGAGCAATAGATAACGGCTCAAATGTCATCGGATACTTGCATTGGTCTTTTATGGATAATTATGAATGGCTTGAGAATTATAGGCCTGAGGCCAAGTTCGGATTATTTAGTATTGACCGCACCGTAGGAAAGAGTGGCAACACAGACTTTAAACGGCGAGGAACCAAGGGTGCAGAAGCATTGGAATTTATTATAAAACAGTCCTTATTTCGAAACAAGAACGGAGTGAACACAGATTCTGTGATTACAGAACCTAAAGATAAGTTTGGAACATTTAGCGCAAATGGAGCACAGATAATTAATGCAAAAGACGAATAGTCATTTATAATACACCAAAGACGATAGATATAGAAATTAGGGCTATAAAGGCATCGTGATAGGCCATCTTGATTTCACATACTGGTATACATCTGTCGCTCCGCAGGATCTAAGTCTCGACAGCAAGTGTTCCCTTTATCCTTATTTATTAACAACACTTCAGCTCTAGATGCTTAAACCTTCTAGACGAATTAAACCATCTGAGGAGAAAGGAAACTAGGAAATGATGGGTTCAATATGGTGTTTTTACTATCCTAACCCACTTAATGCTGCCGCGCTTGGTGAGTTACTTGAATTGCCCGAACTGTGATGATGGGTATGACCAATAGAGCCATTATCGTGAGTAGTGTTTGCGCCATTACTACTCCCAAAGTCAGGAGCTACTGCTGGTACTGCTGAATTACTTGTGAAGGTGTGGGTATAACATTTCATGAGCCCATCCTGGGTTAGTCCACCATGTCCCTTCGATGCGGTAGACTCACACGCAAAGAGGTTTTTCAAGTCTTTGCTAGTGGAGGAATCAAGTGTTGCTCTTGTGATTTTTGTATTTGCTGTACTTGCACCATTATCAACTCCGCTACTATGAGTAGCGCCTGTCTTTACAGCTAACACCGAACCAATAGAGAGACTGAAGGTTGTTACTAGCACTAATCCTGTCGCTCCCAAAACGGCAAAGATAGCTAATTTTCTTGTATACATAGATAACTCCGGCAATGTTATATTTTATATGAAATGGGTTTAAGAATATTATAACTAATCATATGTCTATTCTTCATTTATTTTGTACGAAATAAATATAGTATGAGATGACGCAATCAATTCTAAAATCAGATTCATGTAAATTGGCGTTGCTGAGTTTAGTTCAAATAGATAAAAAAGGAAGAAAAAAATTTTGTTGCATTATGTATTTCAGAATATGCATTTCATTATCTATGGATTATTGTATTGAAGCAGTCATACATTACAGATATACTTTATTATTTGTGCATTGACCAACTCCAGAACCGCATATTATCGAACGTCTCAGATATTGTAGATTATCTATAACGAGCATTCCCCAATATACATCATCTGTTAATATTTTCATTTCAGTTCATGCCCTATGCTTTGGTATATAGTGTAACCTTGACGAATATCGTTTTATATTGTCGTCATCAAGTCGTCTACTAATAAAATGTTTTAAGACGGTTTGATTCTAAGAGTGCGATCTGACCAGGTAGATAAATCCTGCCATGGTTATTAGAATTCTTGCCAACGCGTTTGACGGTTAGTTATGTGAAGAATAGACTCCAATGGAATGTTATTTTATATCACTGTTATAAAAATGGCATAGTGTTTAAATAGTTTCAGCATAGATTGAAGGTTAGTGAATTAGATGCCAGTCGCAATAATTCCGGATATTAGCGAACAACACTGTATTGGCTGTGCCCTCTGTGTTGAGATTTGTACAGCTCTCGGTCCAGATGTCCTGAGAGTAAAGCCAGTGGAAGGATGGAAGAGAGGTAAAGCATTTGTCTTTTACCCAGAAAGATGTATCTCTGACGGAGCATGCATTGGTGTTTGCCCAACAAAGGCAATCTTCTGGATGAGACCGATGGACTATACGCCAGGCCAGCCAATTCCATTGAAGAAGAACGCAGTGTTCACAAAGGGCTGGGAAGAAGGATAACTTTTCCTCTTCAGTCCTAAAAAATTCCCTTTTTTTAACTCTAGATTTTGTGTTCGAGTAAGTGCTAGAATCTACGTTATTTAGGATATAGATATCTTCAGTATAGAATGATAGGTGACTGGAATATCATAATGTTACAATCTGCGAACAATATTCAAGACTGGTCGCAAGCAGTATAACGTCATTGACGTCAAATCCCATCTAAGTTTACCTAATATTCCTTTCCTACTTCGGGATTGGTTTTGGAACATGTGACATTGAAGTTTCAATTACCACCGCCCTCTATAACTCCTGCCTCTGCCTGGTTGCATTGCATTATCCGATTACGCTCCACCGGTAATAAAAGATGAGTTAAACAAGAGATGCGACAATAGGCAAGTTCTTATATGTATCGTGGGTATATTTACAAATGAAGGGCATTTATTACTATTCCAGCAGCAATTTTATGACAGCTTGTGAGGTAGGGACTTAGAGATGCAGAAAAATTTTATGCATCTTAGATCGTTTGAAGACAAGACTAGTTCAAAGCCGAAATTTTGTGTAACTTGTGGCCTTAATGCCACTCAGGAGGCTTTGTTCAATGTAGGCGATGGGGTAATTTTAGTAGAAAAATATTGTGATGCATGTGCAAAGAACGTGAAATAAGCAAAAAAGGACATAATGCGCTCAACATTTTATCTACTATCGCATTTGCAATTGTTGCATTACTTCTATTGCAGCTGAGCTTTTTAATCGGCAAAATATATTTTCGTATCCCGTTTAAAATTGTTTATGTCTTACATTCATGCCGTTCTGTAATTGAAGCTCTATTTAACACTCACCGTTAAATGCGCACTCATTGGTACTTTTAGGCGTAATATTTTGTTGATGAGCTTTAACACCAGGCGCATTTTATACTGACTAGAGCCAGCTTCTTCTATTTCTTCCTTGCTCACAATTTATCTCTATATTTCAAATTTCGCGGCGTGACTCTCAATCTACAACCACACCATAACCCATCCTTCAAGAAAATTTCACATATCTGACAACGTTTTTTTCCGAAAGAATGACGGCCAGTGCTAGCTGGTTTCAGTGCTTAATCACGTATACATATAGCTTTACAAGTCACATTGTTCACGTCTCTGATTATTACGATTACAAGCATCCCTTTATTTTACATCGTCGTTAAGGTATAATTGCAACGTGGACATTCAATTTCAAGTTCTAATTCTGTCGTGCCGGCGTTTCTCCCTTTCTTGATATTGTAAAACACGGACACACTACCACTAACACCCACAGAGTTATTGATCCTTTGCTTTTATATGAAATCTATTTATTGTACCCGAATGCGAGATGTTCCCCATCGTGACACACAGGACAATCTTTGTCTTTCCTTCGTTCCAAGTCAAAAACGACTCCGCAATTTCTGCAAATCCGAATATTTTTTGTCATGCTAATAGAATGTGGTTGCTTACTTAAGTACACATGCCAGGGCTACTATTAAATGCCATTCATAAGAACTGGCAGGTCTATGACAGCCAATAAAAAAGTAGCTTCTATCTGGTCTATCCGAACACAGTTTAGCGGTTTTATTATATAAGCGGTATTCAAGCACACGTTGATGATAGAAGTACCACCAATACTTTGTGGACTCCTCAACAGGATGGTGCGTAAACCATTTTCATTATTCCGTCCGTTTCTCGGTTCCAAATCTACTTCTCCTTCATAAAAGAAGATTGATTCCTAGTTTGCAGTTTTCGATCCCTAGGCTTTACTGGTAAGTTTCTCATTTACTTCTCCTGGAAGATACTGCAAATCTCCTATTCGGACAGTTTTTGCGTCTACAATGTAAACGCAATAAAGGTGTGCACTTTTTATGTTTTGTTATGGCTCGTATCGTTGATTTTTTGCCGCTACCATTTTCATGGATTCTTCCCTAGAAAATTACAGGTCAATATTTTCTGGATATAAAATAAAGCCATGCTAACCTCTCTGTTTATCACCCAGAGTCATATTCAGAATCGCAAGAGAAAAAGGGGAATGTCTGCAGAAACCCACACAACAGAAGACATCAGGAAAGATGTTGAAGATTTGATAAAGGTTGCTGCTGAAGTTGGAGATCCCTTACTGCCCATCGCTACCTTGTATCATGCCGTGCAACGAGAAGATGATTATGTATCATTTCTAAGGAATAGTTATGATCACAAGACAGTAGCCTTAGGTATTCACGGGGAGAGTCTAATATCACGGAGATTTGTAGATATGGTTTTCTCACTTTTACCCAGATATGAAAAGAAACAGCTAGTGATCTTGCTTGACTCCGCGATAGAAGTCTTAGGCCATCTAAGGCTTGCTGAACTTAGAAGATCTATGAAAAAAGAAAATTAGTTCAGGATTCGATGTATGTGAAGACTCAGGTAGACCCTCGTCATCCTAGTGGCTAGGTAGACTGTCACCTCGTTAGATGCAATGCAGGCGAAAGCTCCGATTTATCATGTGCGCATATCATGCAAGCAAACTATGCTTTATATTACTAATAACAGAAATTACAATTAATCTTTAAGATGAGTTTTATTGCTTCGTTAATGATATTTCTGGTAGTTATTTTATACCTGTTGATGCCTTCAGTATTGTTATTGGCCTTTGGCCAAAACTCACAACCTACGGTTCACTCACTCCGATTTGATTTTCCATATACAGCATCAAACAATGATAGAACACATCCAATTGTCAATACATTTGCCAAACCGATCTCTGAAAGCTGGATTTTGAATATACAAAATAATCAGTCTTACGCATCTAGACCAGATACAAAGGTTGTAGTAAAGTTGCAGGAACCTTCGCCAAGTGATAAGTTTATTGAAATTGCAATGTATGGCGACTCCGCATCTAAAAGGTTTTGGGCAGCTGTGAATACGAGAGAAGCTGGGTATGTCAGACTATATGATAAAAACGGGATTGATGGCTGGTCAGCAACACAACCAATAATTATTGGATACGATAGCAATCAGGGATTAACAATCAATAGCGGCATCAAGGTGCTGGTGGATAGATTATCTGTAAATGGATTCGAACTAGGTTCTATCGCAGTTTATGGTAAAGATGACCCAAACTCTCCTCTCAATACATACTCTGGCAATATATCATTTGAATTGCTTTGGGGAAAGCCTGCTGATTCTCCAATATATTATCTGCCACTTGTTATGTTAGTTGGGGTCGGTGGTGTTTTAATTGGGTTACTTGTATTTAAAAAAAGAGACAAGATTGAAGCTAGATGAAAAGAATAACAACCTTCACTTACTTTCGACAATTCTTCCCCCCTGATAAGCAAATAACTTAATCAGACTTTTTAGAAATATCCGTGATAAGTTAGTGGCTTCAATCACTCATGGTAAATGCTAAAGGGAAATATCTCGGTGCTATTTGACCCTTCAAACTGTGTTTGGATACATTTACGATTTGGTTACTACACCAGGAAGTGTGTGGAATCGCGCTGAAGATCTAATATTATTGGTTGACGTAATTGACGTAGATTTAGTAAAATTGACATTTTCATGAGATTTTAGCAGTTATTTTTTTGTCCTTGCTTGATCTCGGTATATTTTAGATCAGCGGTAAAAGTATTCACCTATTGCTCGATTTCCTGCAAGTATGGCTGTTTCGTATGGCCTTAGACCATTTATGATAACTGAACTTGTACAATAAGTATTTCTGTAAGCACAGTATGTACCTTTATATTTCGTATCTTTTCATTATGTGATGATCAACGCTATGCGACGTAGGGTATTGATTGAATAAGAACATATAGATTGTATGCGTCATAATTTTTTATATTCAGATCTTTTAATATTTATTATACGTGAATCTTTAACTTATAAGCAATAAATGATTCTAAATTAGATTATATCTTCATCTCCCTTTCTCCCGTCTTTTAGCTCCACTACCTTCTTCCAGCAAATGACATTATACTTGCAACTATCCGGCTCTCCTAAGGATTCTTTTCAACAAATATGGAATCTCACTCAAGTTAGCAACTGTATATGTTGGACGTTCAAGTGGGCACATCGGTTCTTGTAATTTGAAAAGTGAGTTTGTGGTCCTGATTGTTTTCAATCCTAGTGCATTTGCAGGCCGGATATCTGTGTCTAGTCTATCACCAACCATAATACAGTCTTTTGGACAACTCACCGCGGCAAGATCCATTGCTAACAGGAATATTCTGGGATCAGGTTTTTCAATTCCAAATTCTGACGAAATGACCTTTACCTTGAAAAATCGACTTATGTTAGAATCATCCAGTAACTTTACGATATCTTTAGTTTGATTAGCTATTATTCCTAGATTAATCTGCTTTGAAAGAAGGTTCAGGGTTTCTTCTGCATCATCAAAAAGACGGAAGAATTTTCTTCGTTCAGGGTTTCTTCTGTATCATCAAAAAGGCGGAAGAATTTTCTTCGTCGCTCTTGATTTTGAGGTTCTAGTCTATTTATGATAATTTTGTCGTAACCTGGTTGAGATATTATTTTGCAAACTACAGTTACTAACTCCCTAACACTTCCATGACCTATTTGGCGGTTTCTAATAACATTGTCTCTTACTGCCAGATAATTTCGATTGTCGATTCTTGCGCCAAACCCATTTAACACCTCTAGGAATTCCTTATCAAAGTAATTAATAAAATCCCATTCGTTTACTAATGTCTGCCCAAGATCAAAGAATACGATAGGTCTCATACAAGTTCATCCTTGCGGCGAATATGAAGGGGAATCAGATTAAATTAATGTCTATCTATACCTCAAATTCTGCAGAAAATAAATGCCACAGCATTGAATACAAACTTAATCCTATCTAGGCAACAATAGTTGAGATAGTAGAATTTTACAGAAGAGAATAGTGTAATAAATTTCTTTCAACATGTTTTTATTGATGCAGGTTCGCAACCAATTATTGGGTAAAGGCAAGATAATTGTAATTGAGGGGGCTGATAAAGCCGGAAAGCTAACTCAGTCTCGATTATTAATAGATTCTCTAAAACTAGCTGGTCGAATATGCGTTGTTATGGATTTTCCTGATTATACTACGCCAATCGGGATAGAAATAAGGGCCTTTTTAGACGGTGAACGGGAGTATCCCAATGAATTAAAACATATGCTTATGTCAGCCAACAGGTGGGAGAGGAAAAGAGAAATAGAAAGTATGGTAGAGACCGGCACGATAGTGGTGATCAACAGATATTACCAATCAAATCTTGTTTATGGCGTCTCAAATGGTCTTAGTATTAACTGGCTAGCTAACTTGGAAAAGGGTTTACCCAGAGAAGATATAGTTATAGTCTTAGACGTTAGTCCCTCCGTATCGTCCCAACGGTCAGGAGATGGAGATCTAGACTCATTTGAAAAAGATCAGAAACTACTTCTGGAAGTAAATAAGAATTATCGCAAACTTGCAAAACAATTCAAATGGAAGATAATCAATGGTGAAAAAACGAAGGAACAAGTCCATCAAGAAATAATGAAGATCGTTAAACTTCTGAAAGTAGTCTGATTGCGCTCTGACTGATTACCAATTTGACTAATGACATATCATTTCCGTTATTTTTTCTTATTATATCACGATGCAATTGTTTTTTTGCTAAAGACCAATCATTAATGACTCCCTCTTAAGCGAAACAGAGGTAGAATATTCACAATCTTGGCATACATTAGATTTAATTTTCTGCTTTGCAGAAACAAAACCATCAGATAGAGCTATGAGGTTTGCCGGAGAAATCACCGATCCAGTTCATCGATATATCCGTTTCACCGATGTCGAAAGAGAACTTTTGGACACTGCTGCGTTCCAACGTTTGAGGAGAATAAAGCAACTCTCTGGCGCGCACCTGGTTTATCCCAGCGCGCAGCACTCTCGATTCGAACACTCGCTTGGTACGATGCATGTTGCGGGGTATGCAGGGGAAACTCTTCTTGCCAAGGGATATCTCAGTAAAGAAGATAGTATTCAAGAGTTACGATTGGCAGCTTTGCTTCATGATATAGGACATGGACCATTTTCACACTTATTCGAGGAAATTTTAGGCTCAAAACGCGAACAGAGCCACGAGGACTTGGGCAAGAAAATTATCTTCAAGACCGAGATTAGTGATATTCTAAAAAAGCATGGTTACAATTCAAGGGGTGTATGTAAGTTATCATTCGGTGAATCAAAGATAAAATTCTTTAACGAAATTATCGCCGGGGCGCTATCAGCAGATATTATGGATTATTTACCTCGGGATGGATTATTTACTGGAGCTGAGTATGGCAAAATTGACTATCACAGGCTAATAAGTTCGTTCGAAGTGGTCTCGAATGCGCATCTAGCTATTAATAGATCCGCCCTGTACTCGTTTGAATCAATGTTGATCTCTAGGTACGAGATGTTCAAGGCAGTCTATTTCCATAAAACTGTCAGATCTGCCGAAGTCATGCTTCTCCATTCGATGAGGCTAGCCGATGAGCAACTGAACCTAACGGACACATCTCTAGATAATTATCTGAACCTGACTGATGATTCAACTCTTGAGAAGATACAGTCTCTTAATAAAAGCAATGAAGTTGCAGTCAGATTAGTAACGGACTACCGGAACAGAAAATTGTTAAAATGTGTTTATGAAAAATTCTTACACAGGCACAACGACATCTTTAGGAAGATGGATAGACAAGCACTATATAATCTGGCATCACAGATAGCAGAAAGCGCAAGGGTCCAAGAAAATTCCGTTTTTGTCGATGCATCGAGGGCATCCTCTATGCCGCTTACGCCCACCAAAAAAGAGATCAGTTCCATATTACTTGTCGACAAAGAACGAGCATATGAAACGCCCATCTCAGAGATTCCGCTTATTGATTCTGTTACAGGCTTTCTTGATATGCTAAGAGTATATACAACCCTCAAAAATAGAGATGTGGTGGAACGATCTGTTAAAAAGGTTCTTGGCGAAGAAGATTCTTTATACCAAAGACGCAGAATCAGGAAAAGGTAAGTCGAGATGAATAATATCAATCTTACTAAAAAAAGAAGAGTAGTCATAAAACTGAGCGGCAGTATATTCAATATTACCAATGCTAATGCTAAGGAATCTCTCACAAGATATGCTAAGATGTTAGTAGATATCAGTGACAAATCTCAACCTGTAGTCGTGACAGGAGGGGGAGAAATTGCCCGCCGCTATATTAACATCGCAAGAAATCTCGGGTCAGATGAAGCAAATCTGGATATTATAGGAATTGAAGTTTCACGTTTGAACGCAAAACTGTTGATTGTTGCATTAGGAGATCAAGCGTACTCCCAAGTGCCAAGAAATCTGGAAGAAGTAGCGATAGCAGCAGCAAGCGGTAAAATAGTAATTGCAGGCGGTTTGCATCCTGGGCAAAGTACAAATGCTACTTCAGCACTTATAGCCGAAACAGTAAAGGCTTCAATGTTTCTAAATGCGACGAAAGTGGACGGGATTTATGATTCAGATCCCAAAACGAACAGAGATGCAAAATTGTTTAAAAAGATTACAATTAAAGAATGTATGAAAATTCTAGGAAGTGAAAGTTCAATGGCAGGAACCTATGAACTCATCGATATTGTTGCCCTCAAGGTGATAGAACGATCAAAAATCCCGACACGAGTTTTGCGATCAGGTGTCCATAATATCAAACATGCAATCAATAATAATAACAAGTACCATGTCGGGACCGAGATAGTTGTCGATCCGACATTGACGAGAGTAGCATCGGTTAGGAAACGGTCTTAATCATACCCATAAATTCTTGAATGCCGTCCATTATCATCTTTCTATAGATTTCTTCACCTTTCTGTCTGGGCAAAGGTTTTGTTTGTGCCTTCGCATACCCGTCTTTATCACAGATAAATAACATTGCTTCATTGCCTCTTGCTATTTTACCAGCAAGCATTTCCTCGCCTACTGGCTCAAAACCATTGCCGGTTTGCTTGATAGTATATGTTAGCATCGCAAATCCTGCGTAATCAAACAATTTCATCTGAGCTTTCTTTGCCCTTTCTTGCCCAAGGAAAGCGGCCTTATGATATTGCATATATCAAATGAATTTTATTTTGTCATTATCTATAAGCTTTCCTTTCTGGGAGAGAAAATAAGTGTTAGATGTTTACCAGTAATTAGCCCGCGTGATTCTTTGACCGTCGTTTGCGACATGAGTAAGTAGAATCTCCAAATGCTGTATTATCCTTGCAGAAAGTACGTAATTAGAATAGCCATGTTGACCAAACACAAACTTAACCATTAGAGGTTAGGCTTTTGAATAACGATCAACACGATGGCTTTACTACCACCTGCTATTAGTCCAACCAGCTAAATCAATTGTGAGTGGCTGGTAACACTACCACCACTAAATTCCAAATAGTTAATCCTAACTACCCAGCAAGACGACAGGAAGTTGAAAGTACTGATAGTCGTCCCTATCCGATACAATATGAAATGATCAATAGCCATGAATACCATTTCAGGGCTTTCAAGTTAGTACTTACACAAGAACTTCAAATAACTGGTTGAAATCTGCTTTAGCTGTTTCAACAAATACCCAAGTATTGCCGCCAGCAATGATTACAGTCCAGTCGCCACCGGTATATGACCATACTTTTTGTGGCACCCATTGGGTCTTGGCGAGGTGGGTAAATGCTCCAGCTAATGTATTGAACAACATTGAGAATGTAGCGCAGAATTGAACAGATATGTCAGCTATTTCTTTCGGTATATCTGTGTTTGATCTATATTCTATGATTTTTCCATCTGACGTGAATTCACCAACCGCTGCTACTCCAGGAAGTCTCAACAATTCATCGAGATTAAGCATCGTTTTTAGAGAAATAAAGTCTTATATTAAACGTGTGCAGTAGAGGTATACCCGATTTTTTTGCGGCTATACGATCACTTTTCGCAGTCGGGGTAGAAAATGACGAGATAGAAAAGAAGACATGGATGCGAGGAAATGTAAAATTATCTTGGCATGAACTTGAGGTGGAGTTATTCTTGCAAACCGAAAGGAAGTTGATATACTTTACAAGATGACCCATACAATCAGAGATTTAAGTAATCATAATTATTATGGTTCAAATATTTAGCACAGCGCTGGGGGTAGACCTTTGTTGTAATCTGTCAAGCTCCGTTTACCATGTCAGTTTTATTGAATTAATTCTGCTTTCTTCACCCTTTTTCGGTTCTCTATGTGCGGGGAGCAGGGCAGCCACACAAGAAAAAACATTCGAGTTTGATCACACTATAGTAGTCTTCCAGATGCCATCTAGTAGCTAGTTGGCATCTGTGGAGAAATACACGCATAAATATTTGCCTTTACTCCCAGTTAGTGGAGAAATCGCAATCCTATTATCATCTGCAATATGTATTAATTCAAATTTCATTTTTGTTGAGTTGTCTTGCAGATGAACGTTCGCCGTACTAGTTCCTCTTCTTATGGTAGGAGTTAAATAATTCAAGTAAAATAGATTGCTAACTGGGTAATGAGTATTTACAGAAGGATTGCTTCTTCCAGCTATCCTTTTACTCGGTCTAGATTGACCAACAATTAGTTTCCCATCTGCGTCTAATACCGCAGCAAAGCTAATCTCTACATTAGATGATAACGCAATGAAACATATTTTCCGTAAATAGTCGCGTTTTTTATCCATTAGATGTTTTAATTCAATTGGCCTTCATAATCAATGTGCTAGAATATTCCAGAACTGAGTCTTTGATGGATAATCAAAAAAATTTCTCCAGATAAATCCAAGTAATATCTGTCGTAGCACTATCAACAATACTTTTCCATCCTCGTCCCGCATTTCCACCATTCTCTCCGTTTGCATTACCTCCATTTGCTCCATTTCCTCTTCTACCATATATGCCTCCATTTTCTTCTTAAATTCAATTTCTAAGGTTGTTCGGATTCTTTCTATAGCTACGTCGAGAATAATCTAACCCGTATACATTTTGTAGTTTAGGCAACGTTTTAATTACGATATAACCATTTGAAACTTATGCAAGGAGTTCAAAAATTAAAGTGTACCTCATGTGGTGTTATGTTTATGTCCGAGACTGGCGCAGCGATTTGCCCATCATGCTCTGAGAATCAGTCATCTGGTCACGAAACCATGGGCGGTTGTGGTTGCGGACATAGCCACTGACCTTTTTTACTGTGTGACTATCCAAATTGATATAGAGAAGGATGGCATATTGAGAATGACGAATAGGTAAAGCTCTTGTTATAGACGTAGCAGACTTTATTTTTATCCTAAGCACACTATCTTTTTGATCACCTTCTTCTAAGATTAGTGCACTTATTTCGGTCCTACTTCTGTATCTTTTCATTTAGAGATGAATCTTGTAAAGATATTGTCTTTCTAAATATTTGGCTCTTGGTTCGCTGTTTATGGAGATTCCGCTAAGCTGAAAAAATGCCTTTTTAGTAGAAACAGATTGCTATAAAGTTCGGATTTCTCTATCTTAACTAAGCAGATAAATAACTTATCGCTTTTTTGGATGCTAAGTGACTATTTCTCCGAGCTTCTGCTGTTCTATCGCATTTTTAACTTCCATAGCAATTCTTCTGCCCACCCCAATGGTATGACCGTAGTAGTATTTAGAATAAGGGCTCGTTGTTGCCATAATGGGATTTCCCGGGACTCTGAGCGAAACATCATAAACTACCAGATCGAGTTCCACAGTAACAATACTTTGTAGTGAAATCGGTCCGATTATTCCCGGAGGGTATTCTCTCTTCACCGCTATAGTGAAGTCATCGCCGATTTTAAACACCTTTTCGAGTAGCGATTCGCGTATGCTCGCAGGGGTGTGTCCCACTTCAATATTTTGCAGCTGGACATCTATTTCCAATTGTTGCCTGGCCGGTAATGAAGTTGTGAAATCATGGAGATTAGTCTGCAACCTTCTTTCAATCCCAAGGAATTCTGTGTCTCTTCGCATCGGCGAGTAGAAAAAGTTAAAGTTGAAGTATGTCCCAATAATGTATTCTTCTATCGTGGCAGAGTCGAGATCTTCTTCATTAATTAATCCTTGTTTGATCTTTAGGTTTGACTTCTTCATGTAATCTTCGTACGAGGAAACCATAAAAAATGCTCTCTCCAATTTCCGTTTTGCTTCTTGAACCTTCACCATCGCTAAGCCATCAATTTGTGAGGGTTTTGTATAAATCCTGGGGTGTCTAATTTTCGCCTTTTCTAGAAGATAATATTGGTTCCTCTCTGCCGCACGCTCCTCTGCGCGCAAGAGGCGTCTGTTCCCGAATATAGGTATTTCTAGGTTATTTTCAATACTATCGTAGCCAAGGTACGCTGTAAATGCGCGATGCGCAATCATTATTGTATTTAAGTGAATCAATTTTTCTTGATTTTCTCGATTCAACACATCAGAAAACTTGTCAAGTAGAATGATTTCATCTGTTAGCCTTTTAAACCGTTGATAAGGAACCTCTCGACCCTTCTGACAAATGCAAACAGTTCTCATGTCTTCATCTTTAGCGCCGTCCATAATTTCTAGAGCAGAGTGACTTCCTATTGTGCCAATAGTGACGTTCTTCAAGTCATATTTATTGACAATGTTTGCAACTCGTTGCCGAGTGATCATCTCAACGTGTGTACAGCTGACATCAAATTATAATAAAAGTTTCTAAAGGAAGGTGCAGCCCTCCTACTATTAATTTATTTATTTGTTTTACTTTTATTAATTTCGGCTTCAATGGCAATTCTCAACTCATCATCATTCTTGTTTGTATAATCAATTCCAAGAGTCTCAGCTATTGCTTCCAGTTTTTCTCTCCCTACAACGCTTGTATCTTGGTTTCTGATCTGTTGAAGTTCCCTTCTTGCTTCAATTCTGGCCTTCTCATATTCTGTTGTCGCCTTGCCAAAAGACTTGGCAAGTTCTGGGATTTTCTTAACTCCAAAAACGAGGATTACACCAATAAGGATGATGATTATCACCTCCACGCTGTTCACAATAGCCATTATAAGCGTGGGTAACTCGAAGATCATTTTGTAGCTATATATTGACAACATTGATGATTTAAGTGTTAATTCTTGATTTAATTTAGAGCCCTTCGCAATTACGATGCGAAGTATTCTGGTACGAAGCACCTCGATATGCTCGCGTTATCACTGTCGACGCAATGGGTTAGTATAATACTTTGTATTGTAAGGAAATATAATTGTGTGGGTCGTGTACATGGCTCATACGTATACGAAAAATCTAGGTTCGCAGATAACAATGGGTTATGCTTGGCAGACGACTGGAGCACAGTTCTACGTAATCTAAAAAAATAGCTTATCGATAAACTATCTTGTGAGTACTGTCAATGAAATAGCATCACGGAAGGAGATTGTTACAATAACTGCAGACTCTGGAAAGACAGCTTATGATGTTGCAGATCTGATGAAGAGAAACGGAGTGGGTTCAATAATTGTGATAGATAAAAAAAGACAACCAATGGGAATGATTACTGAGCGGGACATGGTCAAACGTGTTTGCCTCAAAAGTGTCGCGTCAAGCAGAATCAAAGTAGAAGAAATTATGTCTTCTCCACTTATTACGATCATGTCTTATGACTCAATTGATACTGCCTCAAGAGTAATGACCAAAAACAAGATAAAGCGACTAATTGTTTTAGAACCAGATAATAGAATAACAGGCTTGTTAAGCGTATTTGATATTACCAAGCACCTGGCAAAAATATTGCTTGATGATTATAATCGGTATAGGTCTTTGCGTTTTGCTGTTAATCTCTCTTAGCAATAGCAGTTATTGTTGGCCGTGCTTGATTTTGATATCATTCTGAAGCCTGTATATTGCATGGTTAGAATACTGTTATCATAATGTTTGGTGTAAATATCAGCATATTGTAATTACTCGCCTTAACGGTTCATAAGTAATGCAGGAAGGATAGGAAGAATGAGAAGCAGCCAAGTAGACAGGCTGTATTTAATATCTTGTTGGTATAGTACTGATCTTATAATAACCAGTATACTTGACGTAAACAGCAAACATAGCGATAATTTTATTCTAACGATATTTTGAACTTAAAACATAAGCTTCACACTGTTCCTTGAACGAATAGAGTTGCAACTCACTATCCCGAAAATTACGATACCTCATAAGATATTGGTATAAACGACGTTTGAATGAGTGGTACTCGTGGAGTTTAGTGAAGATTTCAAATGGGCTGTTATCTAATCTTCTCGACAACTTAAGTCCAAGTTACTGTTGTATTGCTTCTTCAAATAACTTCCTTCTTACCTTGATCGGTACATCGTAGTAAGCCGCTAACGCGATTGCATCTGATGCGCGATAATTTCTCAACACTAAATTATCCTTTCGACTTTTAAAATATAGATTTGCACGTAGAACTGAACCGCTCTGATAAACTCTCACCTCCATCAAAAGTAAGTCTTGGATAACTGCTATCTCTTCAACTAGATTGTAGATTGTAGGTATCGAATTTTTATCACCTTCTCGGAAACGTAATATATGCCTAGCAACCTCGCCTGAAAAAGCACGCATCGGAAATTCTTTCCCTTCAAATGTCTTTAGTATCACAACGCCTTCCTGTCCCTGTGGGTCTACAAAACCGACCTGACTTATTTTTGCCAAAACATACTCTTCATCTCTGTCTGGAACTTCATCAGGCATATGTTATCCAGTAAAATATAACATTGCTAAGAATTAAGGGTTGTGAGTATTTGATCTCATAGAAGCATGATATGCGATTTTGGCAATAGCCTGCGAGCTCGTTACCACTCTTATAGATAGCAATTGGGATACTTCCAACAATTGGATTGACCATTTGAATAAATTGAAAGGGCATATGCTGTTTTCGCTCTCTTATCTCCAAAACATTAAATATCTTAAATCGATACCGGTTTTCAGGGCCGCTGAGCATAGGTAGAATTCTTTATAGGTATATCATGCCTAAATTAATTGTGATAGTTTAATCTAAAGCGTCGAGCTCTAATGCCTTGTATTCTGTTGACGTATAAAGTAGATTATCATTAAATAAGAGGCTGCTGGGTTTGGGAGTTTGGCATTGATAGGACTGTTTATGTAGATACTGCTAAAAAAAAGGAAATGGTGGGGTTGGAACAGAGAAAAGCAAAGAAATCGAGATTTGGAGAATGTAAATAATGTGATTTCAAATAATTGAGATATTATTTTTGCAATTCCAATTCTTCCGAGCACAGAAAAACACGATTCATTATCATATTATATAAATTATATAGTCTATTTTATTCAAACTGTTATGCTATGACCAGAATTGGCAGTGCCTATAGATGGATTCATGGACGTGTGACAAGTAGACCAACCAATTACAGTTGGGTTATCAAAGATGAGCTAGCCGGGAGTGGGATGCCCATGACTTATTCCGAATTTCTATGGGTACTAGCACATGGGATCAAGACCATAATAACTGTAAGAGAGGTGCCTTTGCCAGCACACTGGTTTACAAATAATATTACTCGTTTTTATAATAATAATGGGACTAATCTTGAGTATCTCCATTTAAAAGTAGAAGATTACGGTTCTCCCACTCTCAAACAATTGGATAACACAGTCGATTTTATAAAAAAGCAAATAGAAAGTGGAAAACCTGTGATGGTTCACTGCGCCGCTGGTAAGGGAAGAACCGGGACAGTTTTAGCTGCTTATCTGCTCAAAGAAGAAGAAAATTTGGGTGCCGAAAATGCTATCATGAAAATTAGGAAGCTACGACCTGGATCGGTTCAATCAGAAACACAAAAAAAATGTATACAATCATATGAACAGTACATTAAAAGACGCCCAAATAAATAGAAGTAGTGAACCTGCAACGTACTCATCAGACCTGCCAGCCCATCTTATCTTTTATTCGGCTTTGCCACGAGGTTTTGTTCGAACGTTGGTAGTGTCTTCGAAATGCTATCGAAATACATTTGCACATGTGGTTCTGCAATCCACATTTTTTCATTTTCAAATAGATATCCATACCTTTGTGAACTTCCTATTTTTTCTCGTGACCTAAGAACATCAAGATACCGGTTAGAGATAGTAGATTCATCAAATCCATGTTTTCTAGCAATTGCATCGACTACATTGTGCATCCCTGAACCATGCTGAGCCGCTTCCTTTATACGGTATGCGATATTTCTAGGAATACCCAACCGCTGAGCTAATTTTCGATGCACATGTTTGCCAATCGTATCATCTACCCCCTTCACATTCAATTTCAGATCCATCTGCATTGAGAGTCTGATTACTTTCATGTCGAGAAATGGCTCCCGCATCTCTATACTATGTGCCATCGTAATCTTGTCCTCTCGTTCTAGAGTCTCTCTGTAAAGTAAAAGCAAATCCTCGGTCATGTGCTCTCGTAATTTTTGGTATCCTTCCTTTTCAAGTACTTTTGCATACCATGGATAGCCGCCAAAAAGCTCGTCTGCTCCTTGCCCTGTGAGCATTACGTTGATTCCATCCTCGTGTGCAAGCTTTACGGCAGCATAGACCGGAATTGCAACTTCTATCTGTCCGGCGTTTGTGTCTTCAATAGTGTCGATAATCTCGGGTATCAATTGTTCTACTTCATCGTTTGTCAGTTCATTAACTCTCAACTTAAGATCTAGTTTCTTGGCTATTTGTCGAGCAAATACAATATCGCTTGAGCCATGAACTCCGCCTGTGTAACAAACAACCTCTTTGACCATTTTCTTCGCTAACCACGCAATAACCACACTGTCAATTCCACCCGAGAAGATTATCCCAACTCTATTAAAATCTTGAGTGCGCTTCTTCAATGATGCGAGCAATGCTTTTTTGTACGCCTCAGCTGCCGAAGTGAGTGTTTTATAGACAATCCTTGACGAACGAACAGGGGGATGGGATATTTCGATTTCTTTTAACTTATCGTTTGGTTTAATAATTACTGCGCAACCTGGCAGGACTCGGTTTGTAGGTTCTCTTATTCCTATTTTCCACAATGCCTTACGCTCAGATGCGAAGGCGACTAGGCGATCATTTTCACCATAATAAATCTGTCTTACGCCCATTCTATCTCTGACCAATGCCATAGTTCCTTCTTGTTCGTCTTTGATAACAAGAGCGTAAACCCCATCAAGTTCGGCAACGGTCTTCTTGATCGCATACAGTAGATCGTTATTTCTTCTAAAGTGATCTTCTAACAAATGAACGATAACTTCACTGTCTGTTTGAGTGGCAAATGTATGGTGTGTGAGTAATCTCTTTCGAATTCTTTTATAGTTGTATATTTCTCCATTATGCTCTATGGTCAATCTTCCATCACAACTACTGAAGGGCTGTTGTCCGCAAGTACCACCTACGATCGCAAGCCTCACGTGGCCTAAAGCACTATCTCCAGAAATCTTGTGATATTTTAAATCTGAAAAGGAGTCTGATTGTACTACACATCGATTAGCCGCTATTCCAGCTCCGTCTGGACCTCGATTTGTCATACAAGAAAGCATAGCTCCAATGAGCGGCACGACGTTTTCACCCTTTTTACTCAAAATGCCTACTATTCCACACATATTATTGTCATCTCCAATTTAGTGGACCGAGAAGCGGTGTCTATAGATAGACAACCAACTCGGCTCCAATCACAATAGTTGTCTCATAACGACTTAAAAGCCTTTTTACAGAATGCTTATCTATCGGTTTAGTTATTGCAAGGTTTTGAGAGTGGATGGACTATCAAATAGTCCAGAATATGGTCGATTATTCCACATATATCATATAATTGTGGTACGGAATACGTTATGTCCCTTTTATGTTCAAATATCAACAGATCCCATGCACGCTCCCTCTCCCTCGTTATCATGACACTACATTTACCGATTTAGAACTATTAGCACCTCATTTATATTTTGTATAAAATAATATCATGTTTATGGCTTTTGTAACTTTAGCGCCATTAATCAAGTAAAAATAATATAAATGGTTACATTTGAAAGAATATCATGAAAGAAGCGGTGGCATGCCTATTTTTTCCAGAAGAGAGGTATCCAGATCGCGAGAATGGTGGGACTCGTGGAATCTAGGTGTCTACATAACTGGTTATACGTTCAAACAAAAAAAGTCTTCTTAGTTGCACCCAAATAGAACCAATAAGAAGTCAACTGTCCGCTAGCAATAATTACTATGTAACTATTATCACAAAACGCCTACAACAATTTTTTCTGCTAATGATAAGAAAGATGATTATTTCGAATTTCTTTCTGTTTTTAATCGTTTGTTTACCTATGAACTCGAATGAACGAAACTTATTGCACGATCATGTAGAATTTTTGCGAATTCGTGCATATCAACATTTTTGAAGGAGTTGATATTTTTTAATAAATCCGGCCCTCGTCCTTCCTGTATAATGTCTCGTCCACGCAGCTCTTCACTGATTTTATCTCTCAGTCTTGGTGGACATATCTTGCTATGGTAAATGCAACCAAGTGATCCATTAAACATTTCCTTCAAGTGATCCTCGCCCTTTTCTTCGTGAAAATGTGGATTCCGCGTTTCTACCTGCATTACTTCTATACCTTTATCCATTGCGTCTTGATTTTCGGTAGGCAAAATTCCTCCAAATTCTTCGAGTATATTCACTACCTCGTACGGCTCAACAGAAAAACCGGATGAATAAGTCAAAAGCTCTGCTAATTTCATAGACATACAATGTTCACCTGAATTTCCTGTGCGCATAACTTCAGTTTCAAAGCCGGTGTAGTACGACACCAATGAATTAAGATATTGATTTGTTATCTCAGACACTCTTCCCCATTTTGAAAAATATAGTCCACTCTCAGACACTTTTGGTTTGTAAATCCATGAAATGCGAACCATCGTATATGGTGTGTTAGACATTGCGATACCAGAGGCGAATATTTTTACATATTCGTTTACAGCACCCGGAACGTAATTATCAGCATCTATAAATCCAACGTATTCCTTTCCTGCCATCTTTGCAAGCAGCATTCCAATAATCATTCCCTCTGACTTACCGTTCCTCACTATGTCATCTGGACCAAATACACTGGTATAGCCAACTTCCTTTAGAGCATCAGATAATCCAGGATCTTTTTGATGTAGGATTAAAGTATTTTTTCCAACAAATCGATTGAATTGCTCAAGTGCCTCTTTTTCTAGTTTAAATCTGTCTACCGGTTGCCTTGGACTATTAGAAACAATAATAGTCAAACAATCATGAGGGATCCCGCTCAATACCCCCTCGAGTAACTTTAAGCGTTCTCCTTTAATGGGTATCACAATAGCCATTTTCCTTTCAATTTCTGAAATCTCTGCATTTCCCACACTTCGAATGGCTTCAGATTCTGGCCTACCGTCGTTAAATCCAGAATCCAACTCGTAAACACGCTGAACCCCGTGAAGACTAATGGCTCCAAACCTTTCCGTATATCTTGGCAGGTCGAGTTTCATACAAAATTAAATAAAGTAAGTTCGTATATAATGCTAGCTTATATGTATGATATACTAGGGTTATATCTAATAGTAACATAGGATTTCCAAGTTAGTTATCGTACGTGTCTTTGTCTCATCTGAATGTATGACGCCTGAACAATCTGTGCTATATTGTGAAAGTGTGTCTTGACTTAGGACACTACTATGTATCTAATCTGTAACTCGATAACTTCCAAATCCTAATGTTACGTCAATGCCTGTTTCAGATCCAGGAAATGTATCTGCTTGTTGATGATTACGACCTACATGGATGGTGAAATCACGCGCCTGGCCATTTCCTCCATATATGTTTATTACAATTTTGCTCACAATTAAGTGCCCAAATAGAACGCCATGCGCTGGATGACCATCAATCTGGCATCCTATTTTATCTGACATACTCTTGTCAAATTGATTTATTATTGAGAATCATTAGTCAGTAGCTTGGTACTACTAGTACATCTTGGTCTACTGATTGTCTTCTTCATTCCAATCAGTAGTTCAGAGTTGCTAGTAACTTATTGGTCAATGAATTCATGCTGTAGACCAAGATCATTCTTTGTCTATAAATTCGTCTGGACTAGGTGGTTCTGGATTTAGACCTTTCCTTCTTCTTGTTTCTCCCACCAAAGTTCTGAATATTGATTGTGGGACGGGTTGCCATGTCTTAAAATATGTATTCCACAATGCCTTACCAGCGGTCCCACCCCGCATCACCTCAGATAAATCGAATGTCTCTGACGCTGGTACTTCGCCTTGTATAATCGAAATTAAACCCTTTTGCTCCACATTAAGCAACTTCCCTCTCTTCCCTGATAAGATACCTGCCACAGTGCCAATCTGTTCCTGAGGACACTTAATTTCTATACCTAGAATAGGCTCGAGAAGCACAGGATCTGCAATAAGCATCGAACCCAACATAGATCTACGAGTAGCGGGCATTAATTGGGCTAAACCCCTGTGAGCTGGGTCCTCATGAGGAACAAAGTGATGTAATACAAACTTGACACCCCTTACGGTTTCATGTGCAATCGGACCAGAATAAATTACATCTTCAAAACCTGATTTAATAGAGTCCATAGATTCCTGGATAAATTGGACACCCTTCGTCTCATCAAGTAATACATTGCCATTTAATAGAGTCCATAGATTCCTGGATAAATTGGACACCCTTCGTCTCATCAAGTAATACATTGCCACTTACATCTATTGCAGCGACACTCCTTGCTTCATCAGCGTTCCAACCTTTTCCACGAAGAACCTTGGCCATCTCCTTCTTATCCATATCCTCTCTGATATGACGAGTCCTTATCAGTTCGATTATGTCTTCACCAAGTGGTTCCACACGCATAAATATTTTATTATGCTTGTTGGGCGACTTGCTCATAATTGGTCCTGCTTTTCCACGAATTGTTTCTCTATAATTGATTAATGGCTGACTAGTAGCGATGTCCAGTCCCGCTTCCTGCAACAGGGACGTCGCGATTTCTAGATGCAACACCCCCATTCCTGCCATCAGAGTCTCGCCTGTTTCTTCATTGATCTTGACAATTAGATTTGGATCTTCCACCGTAATTCTCCTTAACGCTTCAACTAGCTTCGGCAGATCCTTTGGATGCTTTGGCTCTACCGCAATTGTAACTACCGGTTCTGAAACGTATTTTATCGATTCAAATGCGGGAATATTTTTTACAGTAGAAATTGTTTCACCTGCAATAGCATAATCAACGCCTAAGAGAGCCGGAATATTACCAGCTGGCAATATACTTACTACCTCCCTAGTATTTCCCATGTAGATATTGACAGATTGAATTTTTCCTGGCCTTTTTGCGTCTATCAGGTAGATTTCATCGCCATCCTTAACAGTTCCTGAAAAGAGTCTACCCGTTGCAACTCTGCCGGCTTGAGGATCGACATTGATTGTTGTAACCATCATCACAGCAGGCCCCTTATCGTCGCACGATACAAGAGATCTGCCAATATCGGATTCTAAATCGCCACCCCAGATCTTGGGGATCCTATATCTTTGGGCTACATGAGGTGGCGGATGGTGTTGGACAACCATCCCCAGAACCGCTTCATGTAATGGGGCTCTTTCGGCTAGCAATTTTATAAGATTAGGATCTTCGGATGTATATGAATCGTAGACGTCCTTGAAACTGATACCTTTTTTTTGGGCCATCGCGAAGTTAAAACCCCATCTGTCCTTCGCAGAACCAAATGCAACGCTATTTCCTTGTATGCTAACCTTCCATTTTTCTTTAAGTTCTGTTTCAGCATAAATATCAACAAGTCTATTGAATTCAGCGATTATATTCGAGAGCCATTTTTGCATTGCTGAAGGGTCTAACCTTAATTCCTTAACTAGCCTGTCAATTTTATTAATGTAAAGAACGGGCCTTACTCGTTCTTCTAGGGCTTGTCTTGTTACTGTTTCTGTCTGAGTCATAATTCCTTCTACGGAATCAGAGACCACCACTACACCATCAATTGCTCTGAGCGCGCGGGTGACCCTTCCAGTAAAGTCAATGTGGCCGGGCGTGTCAATCATGTTAATTACATATTCCTTGCCTTCGCTTTCGTAGAATAGTGTAACATTAGCTCCGCGAATAGTCATTTGTCGGTTTTGTTCAAGTTTCATCGAGTCGAGTGCGAGAGCCTGCCCCGCAACAGAAGGGGAAATAATACCTGACGCAGCCAAAAGACTATCACTCATGGTAGTCTTACCGTGATCAACATGAGCTATAACACCAAAGTTTCGAATTTGCTCTTTATTACCAATAATTCTCAAAATATCTTGAGTGGATTTGAATTTTGGCATATATAATCGAAAAAAACTCGATGGAGGATTATTAAACGTTCCCTAGTACCACGAGATAAGCTACGCCTTTCTATCGATACGCTAAATAGCGCGCATTCGGTAATGGAGAGGACTGTATCGGCAATTTATGACTTCATTAGCTACGATTAGCAACACAAACTGTGGGTTACTTAAGAGGTTGACGGTAGGTGCGAAAACTACCTTTTAAGGTCTCGATCCTTAGATTTATGATTTCCCGTTGCGATGAAAATTGCAATTAAGTAAGTCTAGAAATGGAGATTATGAATTGCATTATGAAGCTTGCATGGCATGTGGAGCATATCATATCTATGACTGGGTCTGTATCAGATGCAAAATATAGTTTGGAGTATATCCCACAACAATAGGAATGAATAAATGAATCAAGAGAAACAAAGTCAGTATGATTGGTTTTATTGTAATCAAGATCAAAACAGAAATGAAAGAAAATACTTCTCTAAAATCTCTCCCAATGTTGATTTAGGCTATGAGGGAGATAACGTTAGGTCACACCCCCGATGCTGATGATGCTTTCATGTTTTACGGTATTGAGGCAGGTAAAGTAAAATCTCCACATTTTAAAATTGAACATGTTATAGAAGATATCGAAACCCTTAACAAACATGCCCTGAAACACGAGCTCGACGTTACCGCAATTTCAGCCCATGCGTATGCTTATTTGAAGAATTACACTATATTACGTACTGGAGCAAGCTTTGGCTTTAACTACGGGCCTGTAGTAGTATCAAAAAAAGAGTTGTCACTTTCTCAGTTAAAGGAATGTACAATCGCGATACCAGGAAAGATGACGTCTGCCAATTTATTACTAAATCTTGCCCTCGGAAAATTTAATGAACAAGAAATAAATTTTC
>WNGD01000879.1_pt1 | contig 32940 bp, 33 predicted proteins | sample 5400671 | NCBI WGS metagenome assembly WNGD01 (sample SAMN13153369, study PRJNA577476) | soil metagenome | isolation source: 40 cm soil or saprolite under grassland replicate 2 | place: USA:California | collected 2016-06-15 | reverse complement strand
TCCTGATTGGAGGCCCCTTCTGCGAGCAAGTGCAAGACCTCCCGCTCACGTGGGGTGAGCGGCTCAAGGAGCTGTTGCGCAGCTTGGGAGGGAAGGGATGAAGCGGGTGGCAGAGCTTTGGAGCCGGGAGAGATTGTCTTCGGCGTCCCGTCCTGGCGCTGCTCGCGTTCAAAGGCGGCGAACACTCTAGAGGCATAGGAAACAAGTGCCGGTGGGACAGGGGAGATGTCGTGCTGTATGTGCTTTGTGGTGAGCAATGCCTGGAGGGCCTGTTGCATCGGCTCTCCAGCATCGAGAAAGACACGCATGTACCCTTCAGGCTCCGCTAAGGTGAGCAGGTGATGGAGAACGCGAAGCGCCTCTTGTGTGGCACCCGACGCCTGCAGAGCGACTACGTGCAGCGCCAGGATGGCGATCATACTCCCCACTCGCGCAACCTGCTCGGCACTGCTCAAGAGTGCTGTGAGCAGCTGTAGGGCCTGTGGATACCGCAGCTCGGCCAGGTAGACGCGCACCAGCGCCAGATAGGCGCTTTCGCGGCTGTAGAAGAGGGCCTCCTGACGGTAAGGGGTGTGCTCGGCCCAGTCTACCGCCCGGGTCAGGTTGCCCTGTGCCAGCCAGAGCTGGACCCAGAGACTTTCGACCTCGGGACGAAAGAGTGGGATTCCAGCAGCTTGATTCACCCGCTCCATCTCGCGTACGGCTTGTTCAGCGGAATCCTGATCGCCCTGAGCCAGGCAGCAACGCCCGAGCACCTCATAGGCACTCATAAGAATGTCCATGTACTGTAAGGGTGCCGTCTTCTCAATGGCGATCTCGGCAGCCTTTTTCGCGACCCCCAGCTGATTCCATGCATACGCAAGCTGAGCCTGGAATACATCGGGATACGCCGCCACCGGAAGTGGTCCTCCCAGACTGTCGACCAACTGGTGGAGCTCCTGGCAGCGCTCGTGTGCCTGCCGCAACTGCCCCGAGCCGATCAGTGCGACAATCAGCCCCCAGAGAGCTTGGACCTCCAGGTAGCGATTCTGTGTTATCCCGGAGATCTTCCTCATTTCTTGCAAGGCTGTCACCATGGGGGGAAAATTCCCCGCCATGCGCCAGGCCATGGCGAATGGCGCCAGCCGATGCTGCTGCCACATGGGGTCGTCATCGGGCGGCAGGTGCTGCACCTGCTCGGCAAGCCTGCTCAGTTGCTCCACATTGCCATCCGAGAGCGCCCGTGCTACCAGTTCCCAGCCATCGAGAATGGTAAGCCGATGGCGCAGTCGGTCCCGCCTGGCTTCCGGAAGAGTAGTCTGGTCTTCGCGCTGCAACGCCTGCTCCACGCCTGCTCGGAGTTGCTGAAGATACGCCCTTTCCTCTTGTTGTTGAGGAGAGAAAGGGAACAGCACATGGAACGCTAACATGTAGCTGGTGGCCAGGCGAGGATGCGTGCGCAAGACTTCTTGGGGGAGCTGTTTGATCCAGGTGAGCAGCGTTTTCAGCTCCCCTTGCCGATACAAACGCTCGACATAGCCCTCTAGCAACTCAGCCATGAACAAGAAGTCCTGCGAGGCCCTCGCGTGGGAAATCGCCTCATGCTGCCATCCCTGCTGCTGATACCAGAGCGCTGCCTCCCGGTGCAGGTGTACCACCTGCTCGGGCTGGGTGGGCGCGCTCCAGCGACTCCAGGATCTGCTGGCTGGCCTGCTCCCCTGTCAGGGCTTGGCAGACCTCGGCATTCATGCGGTCAAGCACCGATGTCTGGAGCAGGAAGCGTTGGAGCCCCTCAGGCAGTGGCTCAAGGATCTCCTCTTGTACATAATCCAGGATCAAGCGATGACTGCCGGTAAACGCCGAGATCCAGGCCGACATATCATGATATTTGCGCATGGAGAGGGCCGCCAGTTGGAGTCCAGCGACCCAGCCTTCTGTGCGCTGCTCCAGGCGCCCGATCTCTTCCTCGGAGAGCGTCAGGCCCATCACCCGGGTCAGAAAGCTGGCCGCCTCTCCGCTATCCAGGCGTAGATCAGTATCACGAATCTCGACAAGTTGTCCTCGCACTCGCAGACGAGCAAGAGCCAGCGGAGGATCGCTTCGACTGGCAAGGAGCAGGTGCAGGCAGGAAGGAAGATGATCAAGCACAAACTGAAGAGATTCATGAATTGCCGGTTCGCCAATCAGGTGATAGTCATCCAGAATCAATACTGTGTCCTGCGCAAGGGCGGCCAGTTCGTTGATGAGCGAAGTCAGAGCGCTTGTCAGCAGAGAAGGTTGTGATGAGTGCAGCAAAGCTTCCGCCGGCTCGCCTACTGCGGAAAGGCGAGATCCGCTGTGCCGGAGTGCGGCAATCACATAGGCCCAGAAGCGTGTTGGGTCGTTGTCCTGATTATCAAGCGTCACCCACGCGACCTGACTGGTGCGCTGGCTGGCCCAGACCGAGAGCAAGGTCGTTTTGCCAAAGCCCGCCGAGGCCAAGAGCAGGGTCAAGGGAACCGAGCAACTCTGATCGAGGACCTCAAGCAGGTGCGAGCGGTGAAGCAGCGCTGAACGAACCGGCGGGACGGTGAACTTGGTCACCAGCAAGTCTAGTTCAGGCAAAGGATCAGCCTCCTTTCTCTTCGACCCTCCAGAAAGCGCTTCTGGAGGGTCGTTTTTCTGCGTTCCCCTTGCTCATTCAGACAGTACCCAGGCGCTTTCTCGCTTCACCCAACGCACCCCATGATTTGGGGTACTCGTCACCCGCTTCGGGTGCCAGGGAAATTTCATGATCTCTCCCTTTGGGTGAATATCTCGTACTGCGAGGCATTCAGGACATTCAAAGTGTGAAACTGTGGCTTCTTTCATCTGAGTCAGCGACACTTCAATGACTTCGGTAAACGCACACCCGATGGCTGTGCGTACCGAGGGAGCGCTGGTTTCCCCAACGAGATCGCGCGGACAGCCCCACGTTGACCCACGCGTGCTTTGGTGGGTTTGGGAGCAACTTGTGGCAGAGGATTTGATGCAGGAACGGACTCCGCTGCCTGTGCTGTTTGAGCGCGGTGCGGCAGCCCGGGCATCTTTCCTTGCGCTCGCACCCCCTGGCCGTTTCCGGCCTTCCCTGGTTTGCCCAGCAGCACCTGGAGTTGCTTCACACTGTCGATGGTGGTGGTTTCCACCTGGTGTTCGCCTTCGCGGGCATCCAGTTCCAGACTCACCCGTTTGGTCGGATGCGGGTCAGCATCGCTACGGTTAAGCGTGTCCCTCCCTCCGCCACCGCATCGACCAGCCAGGTTTTCAGATTCCCGATGCACCCAATACTGCCCTCGGCAAGCCACCGCCAGCGCCTGAGCAGCGCATCGAGATCACAGCTGAGCGGCACCCGTTCGAGCAGATATTTGACGGCAGCCACAAATTCCTTGCGTTCGTCTGCTCGCTCGACGTGGTAGCGCGCAAAACGCAGATCGCTCCCACGACGGGCGAGTTGCCCCCGGGTATTGCGAAACCTGAACAATTCATACGGGCCCAGAAGTCCTGTAAAAACTTCAGATTTTGAATCTCGAGCGAGTGAAGCTAAGCAGAGGAACGCAAGCGATACGAGAGCCCCAGTGGCTCTGCTTACACTTCCCCTGGGGGACAACTCCATTGTCCGGTCCCGGTTTGCTGATAGCGAGCGGGCTGAGATTCGGCCAGGGCGTCGAGTGACTGAGCAGGCTTCCATTCTTCCAAGCCCGCCGACTCGCGGCGTAAGACAAAGAAGTCTGGCGTGTGCCATTGGGTGGTCTTACAGCCTGATTTGGCGCGATACGAGAGCGGGATGCGAGAGGGCTGGTCGTAAAACTCCAGCACATCGTCGTCCCGCTCCATCGCGTAGATGGCCCAAAACTCCACATGCTCACTTTCAAACTGGCTGGAGCATTGCATTTTGGGGCTGGGATAGCGTCCGGTCACATTCTTAGCCCGCCCACCCACGCGGCGAACAGGAGGAGAAGAGCGAATGGCGGCAATGAGCGCCTCGGTTTCTGATGTGAACTGGAGACGTTGGCTCCAGGCATGGAATTCTTCGGGCGTCATCCTCATGACCGTCTTCCCTCAGCGTTGCAACAATGTGTATCTCTTTCCCTCTCACAAGCAAGTATACCTGAAATCTGCCAAAAATGCGCCCATTTTGCCGCATTTACGGGTTCTCGGACCGGTTTGGTGGATGATGAGCTTATCATGCACTGGATTTTTCCCTCTGAAAAGCGTATATAGACTATAGATAAGGCATAACTCGGTTCTTGAAAGAAGGTGCAGGTCATGAACCTCCTCTCGCTTCTCTTTACGCTGCTCGCCTGGCTTCCCCTGGCTGTGCCCGTGGGCATCCTGGCTGCGATTTTCCTCATATATAGAAAATTGAACAAAGGGAACCTGACCTCGGTTGGCCCTCTGGCTCAACCACCGTCTCTGGAGCCGTGGCATGCGCCTCCCTCTGCTCCGCATGAAAAATATGATCGGCCACCAGTACACATTCAACCACCAATGCATCCGTGAAGGCAGAGAAGACTTCACCAGATACACTACATGGTTTAAGCCAGCATTTCCTGTTGGTGCGTGTTTATGGCCACGCCTCAGCTAGCTGGACCACCCAATCTGGCCATGAGTCCATCATTTGAGCCATGGCGTAGTGCTGGGACTGAGTCTTCGTAGACCCAACTCGTCAGGCAGCTGGCAAGAAGCGGTGTTGCAAGTAAGCAAGCCCAGCTCGGCCATACGCTTGTCGCTTGATGAGTTTGAGACGGTTGATATGTCCTTCCACAGGCCCTGTACTGGAGGGAAGCGTGAGTCCAGCGAGAATCGCGGCTTTGTCGCGCTCGACACTACGAGCAAAGGAGAGGAATTCTCGGATGGTGGAAGCACGCACGTCTTTGAGCCAGCTGTCGAGCCCCTCACCGCTGTGGTGGCGAATGAGGCCCAAGAAGCCTTGAGTCAGCTCGTGTGCCTGCGCGAGGGTGCTATCCATCTGACACAGACGATCCAGGTGCACCTCAGCCTCTGGGCGAAGCTGCCCTGGGCGGGCCAGCATCCACCCGATGACCTGCCCTGGGGTCACGTCTTCGAAGGGGGAGTGTGGGACTGGCCCAGACGATGCAGATACTCCTAGCTTCCGTGCATGATCCCGCCAGGTGGCGAGCCGTCGATAGACACTCCGGCTCGATCCGGTGTAGCCCTGGGCCTTCAACGCTTCCCAGAGCACGGTGCCGTTACGCTCGCCCGCCTCCCAGCGCTCCCGCAGATACCGCGTCGACCAGTCGAGTGGGCTGCGGCGCGGTTTGCGAGGCCCAGTATAGGGACCGTGCTGCTGTGCTAGCCAGCGCTGAATGGTCCGTGGCTTGACTCCCAAACGCTTGGCAATGATCTCTGTTGGAAGACCGGCTTGAGCGAGCGCGAGCATCTGCTGATAGCGTGCTTCGCCAGGAGACAGGTGGGGCCGATGTGCGGGCGGAGAAGCAGGAACGGCTTCAGACAGCTCTGGTTCGCCGACGGCTTTGGTCAGTTGTTTCCAACGAGCCGACACGACCTTATCCAAATGTTCGGTCAGATTTTTGGCCAGGTGCCAGCGATCGGCCACGTGCTTGGCGTGGGGAAGAGCCTCGGTGATAGCGGCAGCAAACTCCTTGCTCCGATCGCGAGCCACGATGCTGATGGTTGGGTAGCGTTTCAACCATTGGGTGACCGTCTGCTGTGAGCGATCGGCAAGCAAGGCAAGCGGCTTTTTGCGTTCCAGATCGACGACCACAGCTCCATAGCATTGACCCCGCTTCCAGGCCCACTCATCGAGGCCAATGATCCGTGGAGAAACAATGGGAGGGAGAGGAAGAATATGCATGAAGCGCAAAATCGTGCGCGCAGTCACCTGCATGCCGAGCAGTAAGGAGATCATAAATGGAGAAACCGACTCCTCACGAGGAGGCTCCCCAGCAAGAAGGGGGGACAGCTCGTCTCGAGGCGTTCAGCGATGGCGTGTTTGCCATTGCCATCACCCTGCTCGTGCTCGATTTGCAGGTCCCCAGTGACCTGAGTCCAATCACTCCTCTCACTTTAGCAGTGGCCTTAGTGAGAAGATGGCCGAACTACCTCACGCTTGTGATCAGTTTTGCCACCATATTGATTATGTGGGTGTATCATCATAATCTGTTCAAAGCGGCAAAGAAACCTGAACCGGTGCTGCTCGTGACGATGGTTCCCTTCCCAACCGCCCTGGTCGGAGCCTATTTGATCACGCCCGCCGCCTCAGTCGCGTGCGCCACGTATGCCGGCTTTTTTGTCCTGATCGACAGTGCCTACAATCTCCTCTGGTGGGTCGTCTCCAGGCAGCAACCCCGAGATCGCTTGCATGGAAGGCGCTTCTCTACGAGCATGCTCATTTCGCTCCTCGGCTTCCCCTGCTATCTGATCGCAACGGTGGTGGCGTTCTGGAGTCCTCTGCTGACCCTCTTCATCTGTGGTGCCCTCTGGATTGTCTGGGCCATTACAGTCCCGAAGCCGCGCACCGAGCAGAGGAATAGTCTCTAGCCTTCGTATTGGGTAGGATCCAAGATGCAGCCGCAGACCCGCGGCAAGAACGAAGCGCGGGAGACTGGATAAGTGCAACTCCCTCAAACATCCTGGTCATGCCTCTTGTAAATGCGTGGTTGATGCAGAGCGAAGTGGGGAATCCCTGTGGTCGCACTTTGTGGGATTCAACGAAGCTGGCGCAACTTCTCAATAATCCCTGGCAGAGCCGACAATATAGCATCCACGTCCTCCACAGTATTATCTTTACCAAAGGTGATGCGCAGGCTACCATGTGCTAGTTCAACCGGAAGATGCATGGCGAGCAGCACATGCGATGGATCGACAGAGCCCGAAGTGCATGCCGAACCCGTGGAGGCTGCAATGCCGAGCAAGTCAAGATTGAGCAGGATTGACTCGCCTTCCACACCCTCAAAGACGAAGCTGGCATTGTTGGGCAAACGCTCCGTGGGGTGCCCAGTTAGCTGACTCCCTGGAATAGTTAACACTCCTGCTATTAAGCGGTCTCGCAGTGCAATTATGCGCGGCATGACCTGTGGTAAGTCTTCATAGGCCAAGCGCAATGCAGTTGCCGCGCCGACAATGCCTGCCACGTTCTCAGTACCCGCACGCTTACCACGTTCCTGTGAACCACCTTGCAGTTGAGGCAGAATACGCATGCCCTGGCGTGTATAGAGTATACCTACGCCTTTGGGGCCATAGAATTTGTGGGCCGAGAGTGAGAGCAGATCAGCATTGAGTTCGACAACATCTAGTGGGAGAGAGCCACCGGCCTGTACTGCATCAACGTGGAAAGGGATTTTCCGGGCGCGGCAGATACGCCCAATCTCCGCTATCGGCTCTATGGTACCCACTTCATTATTGGCGTACATGATGGAGACGAGAATTGTCTGCTCGTTGATTGCACGTCCAACATCATCAGGATCAACGCGGCCATAGCTATCTACCGGCACATAGGTAGTTTTGAAGCCAAAGCGTTCCAGATACTGGCAGGTGTGCAACACAGCATGGTGCTCTATAGGTGAAGTGATAATATGATTGCCCTTCTTCTGTGAGGCAAACGCCATTCCCTTAATCGCCAGGTTATCACTTTCAGAACCGCATCCTGTAAAGGTGACTTCAGTCGGGCGACATCCAAGGATATCAGCCACCTGCTCGCGGGCACTATCAATCGCCTGCATAGCATGACGTCCCAGCGTATAGATACTGCTCGCATTGCCATACTCAGTAGTAAAGAAAGGTAATATAGCATCCAGTACACGCGCATCAAGTGCGGTGGTAGCTGCATGATCGAGATAGATTGTGCGTTCCGGCATACTGTCTTGTTCCTGCTATTAACCAGATGAATTCAGAAAGGCGCAACAAATTGCGCCCTTTCATTGTACCACAAGATCAAACAGGGGTTTTAGACGCAGCCAGCCCTCTGAACAGGAGCATTGGGGAGTCCCCCAGTTCCTTATCCAGTACCACAGACCAGGCAGGTTTTTAGGGGCAGCCAGCCCCTAAACGGGGGTCTGGGGGTGCCCCCCAGCTCCTTCTTCTCTCACGCCGCCGCAGGCGGCCAGTCCAGGGGCAGTAAGCAACCTACAAACCTTGCGGCCAATTGAAGGTCGTATCAGGTTTCACACCTGGACTGTTATATGCTATTGTAATCAGCTCGTGAGGATTCAAGACGACGCTTTTGAAATCTCCGTGCACTTGCTGACCATTGACATAAATTGTCCAGCCCGCTGGGGATGCCAACTCATTATGATAGCCTAGCTGCGGGAACGATTGACCCCAGATATTCAGGAAGTTAGCAAGAGTGAGGTTAGTTGTCCGTGGAGCCTCGATATGTATTATCCCCTGGCTGTCGTGGGTGTGTAGCCAATAGAAGCAAGATTGATCTGTAGCAATACCAACACCCTGAGGAATTGAAACCGGTTGACCATTAATATAAATAGTCAGGTGCGCATGAATGTGATAGGCAGTCTGCTCCAACTGGTCACAATATACCCCGTCGATAGGAGGATAGGCCGAATTGAAGACTTGTTCGGTCGGTGTTGCCTGAGTTTGACCTGCCGGTTTATGTGCATTCACATAAGCGAAGACAGATACTCCTGCAATCAAAACAACGGCCGCGATGAGGCCTACCACAAGGTAGCGCTTCCTGCGAGTCGCACGCCGCTGCTCTACCAGCCGGCGCTGCCGCTCTTCTTGCCTCCGTTCTTGTTTGATGGCCTGACGTGTAAGCGGTTTGTCTGCAGGACGATTTTGCTTAGCAGGTACGTTAGATGTTTGCTTATTCGTAGAACTGCCTTGTTTTGCAGAGGCATTAACTGCCTGCTTGTTCGCGGGACTGGTTTGCTTAGAAGAATTAGTATTTGATTGCTTATTTGCAGTTTGTCCCTGCTTCGAAGTTTGGCGAGCGGATTGTTTGCTCATTGATCACTCCAACTTTCAAAAGTCTTTATTCAGCTTTCTTTTTCTTCTTAAAGAAGCTTTCGTTCATACTGCCAGTACGATATCCTAAAAGATCAACGGTCACATACGTATAGCCTATTTTGCGTAAACCGTCGGTAACAACGCGGCTCATCTCATCTTCGATCAAACGAGGCAGTTCTGAGCGCTCGACCTCGATACGCGCGATTTTGTCATGATGACGTACACGCACCTGGCGAAAACCAAGATCACGTAGCAGTTTTTCCGCTTTGTAGATCATTCGCAGCGAAGTTACATCAACCTTACTTCCATAGGGGATACGTGACGAGAAGCAGGCCATAGCAGGTTTATCCCAGACAGGTACACCTAACAAGCGGGCTACTGCCCGTATCTCGCGTTTGCCCATACCGGCTTCTTTGAGGGGTCCACGCACACTAAATTCGCGTGCCGCTCGTTGCCCGGGACGGAAATCGCTATCATCATCCTTATTCACACCATAAGCGATATGACGCAAGTTATACTGTTTCGCTATCGGCTCAAGCTGAGTAAAGAGCTCTGTCTTACAGAAATAGCAGCGATTAAAGTCATTGGCAACGTAGCGCTCGTCTTCAAGTTCGTGCGTTTCCAGGGTAATCAGCGGAATACCCATCTGTTCGGCCACGGCAATGGCTTCCTGAGTTTCTTCGGCAGCATAGGCGGGAGAAGAGGCTATTGCGCCCATTGCCCGTGTACCCAGCACATCATGCGCCACTTTCAACAAGAGAGCGCTATCGACCCCACCGGAATAGGCCACCAGCACCGATTCCATGTCCCTTAGAATCGCCTGCAAATGTTCATATTTAACTTGCGTCTCGGCATCCAATGCCCCAACTCCATTACTATTGACGTAGTGGGTATCCAACATGATAATGTATTCTCCTGAGCCTGGCTTAAGTAAGTAAGATACCAAACGTACTTTGGCTCTCAAACGTCACTACCAACTTGACGTGCTTAGACGCTATTATACCATTGAAGGACAACCTGTTCTTATGTAGATCATCCAGTACCGAGGAGAAAAACACTTGAATATTTCTCCCTCTACCGCTGCAATTATCTTGGCAGCAGGTAGTTCTAGCCGCATGGGCGGCGGACGACACAAATTACTGCTGCCGCTGGACGGTCGCCCGGTGCTGTCACATGTCATAGATGCTACCCTCGCGTCATTGGCCCGCCCCATTATCATCGTATTGGGATACCAGGCCAACCAGGTGCGTACACGAATCGCGCAATACGCCGCACACCCCGATATCATCACTATCGAAAATCCCTCTTATTTACAGGGTATGAGCACATCTATGCACATGGGACTACAAATACTCATATCTCATGGCTATAGGAAAAGCATGTCAACTTCTCAGACTGATAGCGCGCTTATTATACTTGGCGATCAGCCCATGATAACGTCACGGGTTATCGATACTCTAATTATTGCATATAGGGCAAAAGGTAAACGTCTCGTTGCGCCCCTCTATGATGGGAAACGTGGCAGCCCCGTTCTCTTCGATATGAGCCTGTTTCCTGAATTGCTACAGGTTACCGGGGACGAGGGCGGACGCACTGTCCTTGAAAGCCATCGCGAGGAGTTGGAGCTAGTCGAGATGGGTGATACCGTAGCAAACTATGATGTAGATACCTGGGAGGCTTACCAGCAAGTTCTAGAAGCCTGGGAACACAAGAAGGCAGAATGAGCATAATGCAAGACCAAAAGCACGCAGGAAAAAAAGAAATAGTCTCTGAGGAAACGTAAAAATAGATTGCGGGAGATATAGTGACATCATGAAGCAAAGTAAACCCAACGATTGGATGTTTTCATCCCATTACTCCTACACTCCTTGGTAAGGAGGAGCCATCGAACATAAGCAAGCGAGCAGCGACGAAAAAATTACCGCGCAAAATGAGCGCTACTTGCACCATATCTCCCTTGCGGCAAGCCAGCAAGCCTTCTCAGACCAGGGCCAAGAAAATACTAGCGCGCAAAATGCGCGCTACTTGCACCATATTTCTAGTGCAGCAAAATGCAAAGTCTTGAAACAATATCGAAAGGAATCTGAACGTTCTGCGAAAACCTCTACAACAGCGGCTTCACCAACCCAACAATTTCTTTGTGAATCTGCTCCGGCGAACGCGAAGCATCCACCACCTTTATACGCTCGGGATGCGCGCGGGCAAGAGCGCGAAAACCCTCTTGTACGCGTTTATGAAATTCTTCCGCCTCTGCATCGAAACGTGTCCGCTCTTCACGCATGCCATACTGATCTCTGTTCGCATCGGTTCTCCTATACACCTCAGAGGGATCAAGGTCAAGTAAGATAGTCAGGTCCGGTTTATATCCCTGCGTCGCCAGCAGTGAAAGTTGCTCAACTATCTCCACCCCCACGCCACGCGCATAACCCTGGTAGGCGATGCTGGCATCAAAGCAGCGGTCTGTGATGACAAGTTTTCCCTCTTGCAGCGCTGGTATGACCAATGTAGCAAAATGCTGCGCGCGGTCAGCCTGGAAGAGAAAGGCTTCTGCTAGTGGAGTGATCGCCAGTTCCGGACGATTGAGTAGCAGTTGACGTATCTCGACCCCGAGCGGTGTTCCTCCCGGTTCACGTGTACGAACATATGGTACGCCACGTGCTTCAAGCCATTGCCCCAACAACTGCATCTGCGTGGTCTTACCCGCACCATCCAGCCCCTCGAATGAGATCAATCGCCCTTTATTCACACTCTATTTCCTCTATCAGTGCGATACACGTCATAATCCCAGTCAAAATATGGCTTGGGTAACATATCATCTGGCGTCCATTGATGATTGGCTTTGCCATATTTCCCGTGATATTCTTTCAAAGTTTCACCTACATACTCGAAGGTAAGCTGGCAAATGCGGAATCCGACAGGCACCCAGATAGTGGTTTGTGTGTGATTGCTGATCTCCATAGTCCAGCGGCTGATATAACCAACATCACCGACACCAGCGCAGCGACATACTGATAGACCAGATCTTGCGACGGTGCTGCGCGAGTACATCTTCGCCAGGTATCCGTTATGTCCTCCAATCACCTCCTGCGTATGCGCTAAGATGGTTGTGCCAGGTCGAATAGCGATCTTCCCGTCTCCGGCCTGTCGCGGTTCCCCCCAATAGCGGCGAATGTCAAATGGGTTATCCAGGTGTATGACATCTACATTCATATCACCTTGAAAATACCATTCGCCCAGGCGACAATCGTAGGAATTGGTTCCTAACTGGCGCTCATCAAATGGTTCGATAACTATATTGCCGCTTGTCAACTCTTCCACAATACGTTTGTCGGAAAGTAACATGCCGTCTCCTCCGCAATAAAAGCAATCTGTGTTAGTTATAACGTATTATCCTCTTCATCTGTACTATTATCAACAGGCAAACTACGCACGGCATCGGCTTCCACCCAGATTCGTTGAGCTAAGAGGCGAGCCTCATCCTCATCTGTCAAAGCTTGTTGGAAAGGGAAAAAGGCCCGATCATTGCTGTGGTGATGTATCCAGCGGCTAATAATATTGATCTGATCAACCTCGGCCTGGCCCACAATGCTGGGCGGTTCACCTAGCGAGGCTGCCAGCTTCAACAGCTCTTGCACAGAGAGCTTCATTGCTTCCGGCTCGTGCGGAATACAGCGTTGCTCCAGCAGGCGTCCGTGACGTATTAAAAAGAGTTCGTTATGCCCCTCCTGGGCTGAAGGATAAACGATCACGAGGTTGTTAGCTTCGACCGCCCCGGTAATCAAGCGCTGCCCGATCAACACCTCGTCAGCGCTGCGAATAGTATCACGCAACCAGGCAGCGCGTTCAAAGTTCAACTGCTGTGAAGCCTCCAGCATCTGGCGGCGCAGGCGGTCAAGCAAGTCTTCGCGCTCCCCACCGAGGAACGCGCACACCTCCTCAATCGTTTTGCAATACTCGGCAGGATCGACTTCACCACGACATGGACCAGGGCAGCGATTCAGGTGCAGGCGCAAGCATGGATCAGACGGTTTGGCCAGCGGCGGTAAAGAACGAGTACAAGTACGAATAGGAAAGACTTTTTGCACCAATTCAATAGTGAGATCGACAATGCGCCGGCTGCGGAAAGGACCAAAGTAGCGAGCACCATCGGGGGCAACCTCTCGCGTTGCATAGACACGCGGAAAAGGATGCTGCACATCGATTTTGATAAAAGGATAGAGTTCATAGTTACGTAGCTGGACATTGTAAGTGGGCTGCAACTCTTTAATGAGCTGTGACTCTACCAGCAGGGCCTCTAGCTCGGAGCCAAGCACATGCGTCTCGATCTCTTTGACATTCTGCAACAACCCATCCATCTTGCGCGTATAGCCCAGCGGCTGATTGTAGTAGGATGCCAGGCGATCCTTAAGGCACTTGGCTTTGCCGACATAGATTACTTGTCCATAGGCATCCTTCATCAGGTACACACCTGGCCTGGCGGGAAAGTCTCGTTTCCAGGCAGGATCGAGGAAGAGCGTTCCCGTTGGTCGCAAAGTGCCCGATTGCGCTGACATTTTGCCATCAGCACGCATCTGGTCAATCTGCTTGGTCGTGGTAGTCTGTGTAATATCGCCGCTCCAAGCGACGGGCAACTGCAAACGACGCCGCAGGTGTCCAAGCGTCTGAATACCCTGCTGCTGGGCTAACTCTAACAGTTTCATAAAGATGGCAGCCGTTACTTGGGCATCACCCAGGGCACGGTGTCGATTTGCTGTAGGTATCTTCAGGTGATTAGCCACTTTGTCGAGTTTGAAACGACGCAGACCGGGAAGAAAGCGGCGTGCCAGTGGAATAGTATCCAGGCCATCGATGGGAAAATCATAACCAAGTAGCCGCGCCTCGTAAGAGAGGAAGCCAATATCAAAGCCGACGTTATGTCCGACGAGTACAGCTCCATCAATAAAATGCAGAAAGTCGAGGAAGACTTCGTGGGCCTTGGGCGCAGTGGCAACCATCTCCTGTTTAATACCTGTGAACTGCACAATGAATGCTGGCAGACGAATACCAGGATTGAGCAAACTTTGAAATGTACCAATCACCTCACCTGCCCGCATGCGAATACCAGCAAGTTCGATCACGCGATGATGCCCTGGGCGAAGTCCCGTTGTCTCTGTATCCACGACAACAAACTCGATATCCTCTAGAGGTTTTTGCGTGCTACGCCACGCCAGAAGCGCCCACCGATCCTCGTCGGTCTGTTCAAATAGCGAAGAACTGCTCAGGGCTTTACGCAACAATGTAAGCCAGATTGCATTTCTCCCCATACCTTCGTTAACACCAAAAAGGTGCTGTAAAAGGAGGTCTTCGGCTACGGGCTGCCCAATGCTATCCAATAGTTCGTGTGCGCGTCGTAGTAATACCCCTTGCTGTGGCACGCTGCCAGCTTCCGCCTGCGCCATAACGAAATATCCCCCTATGATCCGTCAAAACATAGATCATGTGTACCAGAAGAATAACATGCAGGGCAGAGGTTTGCAAGAGAAACGTGACTTTCCTCATTTCAGATATCTGATGTATTACAATAACTGAGGTGGATTAATTCTCGTTGATTGGCAGAGGTGCATATGAACGAATCAAAGTTACAAGCAAACATAGACGCTTTGAGAGAGTTCGTCGAGGGTCAAGGTTGGATAGTCGTTGATGAAAAAGAAATCCAATCAGGATACCAACTGATCATCACTGATGGCATATCTAAAGTTCCCGTTGCTTTCTTCTCCAGTGGCAAAGCGCTGATTCAAGGCAAACCTGGTGCACTCCAAACCGAACTTAAATCATGGTGGGACTCAAGGAAAGCTCTTTCTCCGCAGCCGTCAACACCTACAGCAACTCAATCATCTTTCGATGAAACACCTTCCCTTTCAAGTACACCCATAACAAGCTTTATTGGTAGAGAAAGAATAGGGCTGGATGAATCGGGCAAAGGGGATTATTTTGGCCCTCTGGTAATAGGCGCAGTATATGTAGATGAGCAAACCGAAAACAAGTTAATCAAGCGCGGGGGACGGGACAGTAAGCTTCTTACCGACAATCGTATGCTGGCTATGGCCGAAGAAATCAAAGCGATATGCCTTAATTTTGTAGTGCCGGTAGAGCCTAAACGTTACAACGAGTTGTACGATAAAATTCACAATCTGAACCGACTGCTGGCGTGGGGACACGCCTGGACACTCGAAAACATGCTTGAGAAGGTATCCTGCAATCTCGCTGTCGTCGACCAGTTTGCCGACGAATCCTATGTACGCAAAGCGTTGAGGGAGAAAGGCCGCCAGATCACATTAGTTCAACAACCACGTGCTGAAGAGGATGTCGCCGTCGCGGCTGCATCTATACTTGCTCGTGTCAGGTTTGTGCAACAGTTGGAGCAATTATCAAGGCGCATTGGCAAAACGCTGCCGAAAGGTGCCTCTGATCCAGCGATTGTAACGGTAGGGCGTGAACTCGTTGCCACGCACGGTAAAGAAATACTCACGGAGATCGCAAAACTGCATTTCAAGATTACTGAAATGATCCTTCGAAGCTAGAAGAAGTCTCCCACGAAAGAGGACAATCCCTCATGAACAAAGACCGATTACCCGTTGGCATTCTCATCATGAGTCTTCACGTAGTTTCTCGGCTGTATAATGTCAATGTAGCGATTTGGACAGCACGACGGATGGAATATGATTGGTCTACTTGAGGATAGGGTCCATACCCGTATATTTTTGATCGCAAACAGAAGGGAGACAAGGTATGTCTTCGAAACCAGCATTATTCACAGCTCTGGAGTTTCATCCAGTAGTGCCTGAACGGTGGAAAGTCCTTGAAACGTTGTTCGGGAAAAATGGAGCTTATGGTGGCTGCTGGTGCATGTGGTGGAGAGTGACGCGGTCTGAATTTGGGAAGCAAGTAGGTCAAGGAAATAAAGAAGCCTTGAGAGCCATCGTGGATTCAGGTGAAGTTCCAGGAATTTTAGCTTATAGGGGCGATCAACCCATTGCCTGGTGTTCGGTAGCACCAAGAGAAGCATTTCCAGCGTTGGAACGATCGCGAACGTTGAAAAGATTTGATGATCGACCCGTCTGGTCCATTGTCTGCTTTTATGTTGCAAGGCCGTTTAGACGACAGAGACTAATGGTCAAGTTGCTGCAAGCGGCCGTAGCATATGCCAAAGAGCATGGCGCAAAGATCGTCGAAGGGTATCCAATCGAACCCGCACAAAACAACATTCCTGCTTACTCTAGCTTCACTGGTATACTCTCCGCCTTCCAGGAGGCAGGATTTGTGGAAGTGCTTCGCCGATCAGAGCATCGTCCTATCGTGAGATATTTTGTAGAAAAGCAATAGCTTAACTGTCAAAGCACTCATTTGTTTGGAAAGTGAAAGAGGAATTATGCATCAAGAAGCCGGTACGCTCAATCCAATTCCACCATTCGACTTCAATAAGTCCTTACAATTCCTGGGAATATTCGGACCTACAAAGCATGAGCAGACTATCGGATCACATACACTCACCAAAGCAATTTGCATCGATGGTCAAACAGTAGTCTTTCAACTTACTTCCACCGGAACAATTGAGGAGCCACGACTTGAATACACGCTCTATTCAGCGCACCCTTTCACCGACCCCATCATAAGCGCCATGACCGAGCGTATAACCTTCTATTTGAGTTTGGCGGATGACCTGCGACCTTTTTATCGCATTGGTCGCGAAGATCTCGATTTTGCGCCAATCATCGAGCACTTATATGGCTACCACCAGGTCAAGTTTCTGACACCTTTCGAGAACGCCTGCTGGGCAGTACTCACACAGCGCAATCCAATGAATATGGCACAGAAAACGAAGCAGGCACTAATTGAACGCTTCGGAAGTACCCTGAAAGTGGGAGAAACAGTCTATTGGGCTTTTCCAGAGCCGATTCAAATTGCTGTCGCTGACAAGGTAGAGCTGTTGGCACTAGTTCGTAATGAGCGCAGAACTGAGTACTTGAGCGCGATAGCCAGGGCATTTAGTGAAGTTGACGAGGAATTTCTAACCACCGCTCCCGATGAGGAAGTAGAGACGTGGCTGCGCAACATCAAGGGCATTGGCGAATGGTCAGCAACCTTCATCATGGTGCGTGGTCTGGGGCGAATGGAGCATGTACCGCTCACTGAGAAAAGGCTGGTTGAAGCAGTTTCCAAGGTGTACGGTTTTAGTGAAGAAATAAATCGTGATGCCCTGAAACGACTTGCAGAGAGATATGGACCGTGGCAGGGATATTGGGCACATTACCTGAGAGCTGCGTCTTAGTTGGACCCTGAATTGGCTTCCACATTAGTAGCAGTACTCACGATGATTAATTGGAGAATAAAGACGAGGAATCTTTCTTTGCTATTTTCTTTTAGTTACTAGGCGCAAAATTAAAAAGAACACAACACCAACAGCAATTATAACGAGGCCAATAATCACCGGAACAACGCTATTATGGCCAAATAATTCCAAATTATCAGTAATTTGTACAGTTATCCCGGCAATCAGTATGGTAATTGCAATACCCATTGAAGTACTTAAACCTTTTATACGCATACGATTATTACCTTTTAATACTTTTCACAAGTGGCGCTTTGAGGTCGCAGCTATTCTACCATATTTTTGCATAGAAAGGTTCATCCATGAGTAAAATACAACCAGAAGGTGCGCTAGTATTAACTGGCGAGGAGATGCGAGCGCTCGGTTACAGGGTCGTTGATATACTCATCGAACATTTCGAACAGCTTCGTGATTTGTCCGTGACGCGCAAATCAGATCGATCAACGCTGGAGAAACAGTTACGTGAAGCATTGCCTGAGCAGGGAACCAGTGCTACACGGTTGCTTGAACAGGTAGAGCAGGTTGTTTTCAGCAACATCATGTACCTGGATCATCCACGCTTCTTTGCGTTCGTTCCAAGCCCCAATAATTTTGTCAGTGTAATGGCTGATGCGCTGGCATCTGGTTTCAATGTGTTTGCAGGCACTTGGCTGGAGGCCTCGGGACCAGCGGAGATCGAGTTAGTTACCATCGATTGGCTAAGGCAGCTCTGCGGCCTGCCAGATTCAGCAGGAGGACTTTTTGTGAGCGGTGGCTCTATGGCTAACCTGACAGCACTTGCTACCGCGCGACATGTAAGATTACGAGATAACATTCAAGACGTTGTCATTTACTACTCCGACCAAACGCATTCATCGATTGAACGTGGTTTGAGAGTAATGGGGTTTGATCCCTCTCAGCTTCGCAAGCTGCCATCAGATGATATGTTTCGTTTAGCATTAACTGACCTTCGACGGGAGGTAGCTGCAGACCGTTCAGCAGGTAAAACGCCTTTCTGCGTCATCGCCAATGCTGGCACGACCAACACTGGTGCAATAGATCCATTACCAGCGCTGAGCGAATTTTGTCGCGAAGAAGGCCTGTGGTTACATGCTGATGGAGCTTATGGAGCAGCAGCAGTCCTGTGCAATAAAGGGCACGCTTTATTGGAGGGATTAGCATATGCAGACTCGCTGTCATTAGATCCCCATAAGTGGCTTTTTCAGCCCTATGAAATAGGCTGCGTGCTTGTACGTAAGAGTCATTGGTTGAAGGAGACCTTTCATATAATGCCGGAGTACTTAAAGGATATAGTCAAGGGAGAGGAAGAGATCAATTTTTGCGATTATAGCATTCAATTGACACGAGGTTTCCGGGCGCTTAAACTATGGATGTCTCTCAAAACCTTTGGCCTCGAAGCGTTCCGCAAAGCAGTAGCCCGTGGATTCACTCTTGCTGAACTAGCACAAGAGGTACTATCTAAATCTACCAGCTGGGAAGTAATAACTCCTGCTCAGATGGGTATTGTAACGTTCCGCTTCGTACCTGCGAATCGAACGCGAACCCTGGTAGAGCTAGATACAATCAACCAGCGAATTGTGGACCAAATGATCGCAGATGGGTTTGCCATGGTTAGCTCAACGTCGTTGAGAGGGCGTACCGTTCTTAGACTCTGCACAATCAACCCACGCACAACTGAAGATGACATACGAGAGACGATTCATAAACTTGAGAACTTCGGGCATTATCTGAGTTCCCAGTAGTAGATCACGACTAGTGAAAGCAAAGGAGAAAACGATGGACAAAGTGAACCTCGCACAGAAACTTAGCCTTTTCCAGGAATACTGGAGTCCGAAAATTGTGGGCGAACTCAATGATTCCTACGTCAAACTCGCCAAGCTCAAAGGGGAGTTTATCTGGCACCATCACGAGACAGAGGATGAACTGTTTCTGGTCGTAAAGGGAAGTTTACTGATCAAGTTGCGAAACCGGGATATTTTCTTACATGAGGGCGAGTTCGTGATTATTCCTAGAGGTGTTGAACACCTGCCTATCGCCGAAGAGGAAACACATGTTTTGCTGCTTGAACCCAAATCGACGTTGAACACTGGCAATATGCAGAACGAAAGAACGGTTATCAACCAGGAGCAGATCTAAGGAATATTACATGGCTAAATTGTTGGAGCCGTGAGAGGAGAGGTACAATATTTTAGAAGACACGGTTAGGAATTTACATGAACTATAGCATAAAACAAAACCTTTATAGTTCCTCATGCGTTATAATGCAAGGACTTATATGTATCGCAATAAACCATATTCGTTGAGAGGGGAAGTATGGTGACTAAGAAGACCACTCGGGCAACCACGAAGAAGCGCTCAAATGTCAAAGAGGAGCAGTCAGACCAGGATATACTGGAATTACCATTATTGCCAATCCGCAACAATGTCCTGCTACCTAACCTGGTCACACCTTTAATTGTGGGACGTGAACAATCGATTAAGGCCATCGAAGATGCAATGAGCAAGGATCGCACTTTGTTCGTTGTGACACAGGTAGATGAAGAGATGGAGGACCCTGGCCAGGACGATTTATACACCATTGGTGTTGAAGGTATGATTGACCGAGTACTAAAGATGCCAGATGGTACAACCAGCGTGCTTCTACACGGCCAACGACGTTTACAACGACTTGAGTATACTCAACAAACACCATATATGCGTGCACGCACGGCAATCGTACATGAAGAAACAGAGCGCACGCTCCCGGTAGAGGCCCTGGTACGTGCAGCGCTAGCTCTCTTCGAAAAATGTGTAAAACTTAACAGCACTTTACCTGACGAAGCATTTATCACTGCTATGAACATTGACCAACCCGGTTGGTTAGCAGATTTTATAGTCTCGGCTCTCGAATCACCCGTCGCAGTGCGCCAAAGTATTCTTGAAACCTTCAGTGTCGAGGAACGATTACAAAAGACGTGCATCTTGCTAAGCAAAGAATTGAATATTTTGGATCTAGAAAATCAAATTCATAGCCAGGTCCAGCAAGAAGTAGATAAGAGCCAGCGGGAATATTTCCTGCGTGAACAACTCAAAGCCATACAAAGAGAATTAGGCGAAACCGACCCAACAATGCGCGAAAATGCAGAATTGAGCGAGAAGATACTCTCCTCAGGCATGCCCGAAGAGGTTAAGGTTAGAGCAACGAAAGAGTTAGATCGCCTTAACTCAACACCCTCTATGGCGCCAGATGGAGGTGTGATACGCATGTACCTGGATTGGCTTGTCAATCTCCCCTGGAATAATGCTACTGTAGACCGACTGGATATGAAGGAAGCGGCAAGAATTCTTGAGGAGAAACACTATGGCCTTGAGAGGGTGAAAGAGCGCATCCTTGAGTATATAGCGGTTCGCAAGCTGTCTGATGATATGCGCAGCCCTATTCTATGCTTTGTAGGCCCACCAGGTGTTGGTAAGACTTCGCTTGGTCGTTCAATTGCCGAGGCCCTTAATCGTAAGTTTGTCCGTCTATCATTGGGGGGCATACACGACGAAGCCGAGATTCGCGGGCACCGGCGTACCTATGTTGGAGCATTGCCGGGTCGCATCATCCAAACCATGAAAACAGCTAGTACCATCAATCCTCTCTTTGTGCTTGATGAAATAGATAAGATTGGAGCCGACTTTCGAGGTGATCCCTCCGCGGCGTTGTTAGAGGTGCTTGACCCCGAACAAAACCATGCATTCTCTGATCATTACCTTGAGGTACCCTACGACCTCTCAAAGGTCATATTTCTTACAACGGCGAATGTTTTGCACCCCATTCCCGCAGCCCTGCGCGATCGCCTTGAGGTTATTGAGCTGCCAGGATATACGGAAGAAGAAAAAATGCACATTGCCCGCCAGTTCCTCATTCCCAAACAGATGAAGGAACATGGTCTGAAACCTTCTCGTGTCGAGGTTGGCGACGAAGCCTTACACCGTATCATTCGGGATTATACTTTCGAGGCTGGTGTGCGCAATCTTGAACGTGAAATTGCTTCCGTGATGCGCAAGGTGGCTCGTAAAGTCGCGGAGGGACGACGCACCAAAATGAAGGTAACGGCAGAGAAAATTGCTGACTACCTGGGCCCACAAAGACATTACTACGGATTGGCAGAGGAGCAGGACGAGCCAGGAGTAGCGACAGGAGTAGCGTGGACGAGCGCAGGTGGTGATTTGATGACTGTCGAAGCTACTCTCATGGAGGGGCGAGGTAATTTGACACTCACCGGGCAACTTGGCGACGTAATGAAAGAATCGGCCCAGGCAGCTCTTTCGTATGCACGTTCACGCGCAGGACAACTGGGGGTAGAGAGTCGTTTTTACGAGAAGTACGATATTCACCTGCATTTACCCGCAGGCTCGATCCCCAAAGATGGGCCCTCAGCAGGTATCACGATGGCGACCGCGTTGATCTCTGCACTCACAAGACGGGCCGCTCGCCGTGATGTGGCCATGACCGGAGAAATTACCTTGCGAGGCCGAGTTCTACCGATTGGCGGCGTCAAAGAAAAGGTGCTGGCAGCACACCGTGCCGGTATCAAGACATTTATCCTGCCCAAACGCAACATGAAAGACCTGGATGATGTGCCGCGAGAAGTTATAAATGAGCTACGCTTCGTACCTGTTGAACGCATGGACGACGTTATTTCTGTTGCCTTGCATGCTCCAGTGCTTTCTAAAGACGAGCTGGAGACAGTTTCTATGCCTCTCAAAGCGGTAAAGGCTAGAAGGACCTTAGCTACCAGGACTTCTGCAAGCAGAGTGGGGGCCAATCCCCATACCTCTTAGAAGCGAGGATAGAGTCTTAGCAATATGAAACTAACACCCAAAGAGCAGGACCGGCTTACTATTTTCACACTGGCTGAACTTGCCCGCAGGCGACGTGCACGTGGGATTAAGCTAAATTATCCTGAAGCAGTGGCGCTGATTTGCGATGAAGTGATGGAGGAAGCACGCGCCGGACGTAGCTATGATGAGGTGGTCGCACATGGCATGCAGGCACTCTCCGAAGAAGATGTGATGGAGGGGGTGGCAGAGCTGGCAAGCCGAATCTATATCGAGCCGCTCTTCGATGACGGTACCAAACTGGTCGTGCTGCATAAACCCATACAAAAAGTGGAGAAGAAAGAGTGTGTCCCCGGCTCCACCCAATCCCAATCACACACAATCACCATCAATGCTGGCAAACCGACCATTACATTGACAGTCACGAACACTTCAGATCACCCGGTACAAATTACATCGCATATGCCTTTTTGGGAGATCAATCCGCGTATGCAGTTTGATCGTGAACGGGCCAGGGGCTATCATCTCGATATTCCAGCGGGGGGTGCCACGCGCTGGGAACCTGGAGAAACGAAAGAGGTGCGTCTGTGCCTTTTGAAATGAGCCGAGATGAGTATCATACCCGTTATGGACTCACAGTAGGCGATATGCTACGCCTGGGTGATACAAATCTACATATACGCATTGAGCGCGACTACACCTCCTATGGTGATGAAGTGCTTGCGGGGTTCGGCAAGACGGTGCGTGATGGCCTAATGGCAAACTCTCGCCTGGGTAGAGAGAGCGAACTTGACCTTGTACTCACCAATGCCATTATCCTCGATCCAGTACTTGGCGTGATCAAAGGCAACATCGGGATCAAGGAAGGGCGCATCGTTGGCGTTGGCCGGGCAGGCAATCCCGATATCAGTGATAACATTGACCTGCTGATTGGAACAAGTACGGCGGTATTACCCTGCGATGGCCTGATTGCCACAAGCGGAGGCATTGATAGTCATGTTCACCTGCTCAGCCCGCGCCTGTTTGCTACAGCGCTTTCATCTGGCATTACCACCTTCGTTGCGATGGAAGCGGGACCAATGTGGAACCTGGGGGTCAATCCCGATTTCTTCTTACAGCGCATGTTCGAGACGTTTGAGGATGTACCGATCAATGTTTGTTTCCTGGCGCGTGGTTGCAGTAGTCATCCGCAAGGCTTGATGCAAAGTATAGAGGCTGGTGCCGGTGGCCTGAAAATTCATGAAGACATGGGGGCATTTCCCAGCGTCATCGACTGCTGTCTTTCGGTAGCCGAGCAGATGGATGTATCGGTGGCGATGCATACCGACGGTCTAAACGAGTCGGCAGAACTCACTGACACGATCGCTGCAATTGCGGGACGCGCTGTCCATGCCTATCACGCTGAGGGAGCTGGTGGTGGTCCATACGATCTGCTCGAGATCGTATCGCAGCCTAATGTGATTCCCTCTTCGACCAATCCAACAATTCCTTATACTGTGAATACTGCTGCCGAGCACTTCGATATGATCATGACTGTACATGGGCTGAACTCCGCATTTCCAGAGGACGTGCTGGCAGCGCGACATCGCATACGCCCAACCACAATGGCGGCAGAAACGCCGCTGCATGATCTTGGGGCGATCAGTATTACAGCCTCAGACTCTCTTGGGATGGGCCGCATAGGTGAGACGATCCAGCGTACCTGGCAGATGGCTCATGCCATGGAAGCTCACGATCCCGTGAAAACGGATGGGGCAGATTCTAACGAACGGGTCTTACGCTTTCTTGCCAAATATACGATTAATCCAGCAATTGCTCACGGCTTTATACAGCACGTAGGGACGTTGGAGCCGGGGAAACTAGCAGATGTGGTGTTGTGGCGTCCCAGGTCTTTTGGTATCAAACCCAACATGGTTATCAAGGGTGGAATGCCAGCGTGGGGCTCGCTTGGTGATGGCAATGCAACCTTAGAGGGAGCAGAGCCACGAGTGTATGGCCCTCTCTTCGGTGGAAGAGGTCGGAGCGCTGCATCTCTCTCAATTACTTTCGTCTCTCAGGCATCACTCGATGCAGGACTACGAAAACGCATAAGCGGTCATCGACAACTTCAAGCGGTGAAGCAGACACGCACAGTGGGAAAAAAGGACATGCTCTTCAACAATGCAATGCCACCCGTGCGGGTTCACCGTGTTACACATGAAGTAACAATTAATGGGGAGAGGATAGGCATAGAGCCGCTCAGTAGTGTCCCACTGAGTCGGCTCTTTATCGTGTCGTAGATTCCTGATTAATCCGGCGGCAACCAACAGGGCGGGAACATCCACCTATTATATTATATTACGGTTGTTACCATGTTTTATTAATCCGGCGGCAACCAACAGGGCGGGGGCAAGCCCCGCCCCTACTATACTGCGATTGTTGCCCTATTCGATTAATCCGGCGGCAACTCCTGGTAGATCATCTTGACGTTGATGCCACGGCTGGTGTTCACAGCGCGCATCACCAGGTAGACAACAATACCTACTACAATAAGGATGAGAGCCACTCCAACGCCACTGGAGCTGGAGAGCGATAAGTAGGAAGTACCGGACTCCAGGAGACCTTTATATACTGGATAACCGAATGCTGCCACGTAGACAGGAACGATAAAGATCAGCCAGATGATCCCATACCAGACCAGGCGAGGTAAACCCAGGAACCTGCCTGTGTTGTTCGTGAGCTGGAAGAGATCAGGGCGACGATACGGGATCAATATAGCATTTAATCCGGGCATGATCCAGGTGAGTCCTGCTAGCAAGATACCAAAGAAGGTGGTGCTTGCCAGAGATACACCAAAGAACGTCAGCACATAGAATACTGCTCCAAGCAACACTGCGAGAACAATCACGCGCAGCGGTGCATTTGTGCGCTCGTTCACGACACTGAACCATTCGGGTACCTGACGATCAAGCGCCCAAGCCAGCACGATACGTGAGAGGAAGATCGCGTATACGGGGCAGAGTAAGACGTTCAACGTGATGTTACCCAGGGCCACAATCAGCCACAGCGGCCAAAAACCAGGATGTACAGCGGTTGCCATTACCGGAGTAAATGGTGGCTGACCATTGAGAGGTGCGCCAGCGCCATTCCAATAGAGATATCCCCAGGCATTGACCATGGTAAATCCATAGTGATTGCCTTGCACATCCATGTAGACCGAATTCATGAACACGGCGAAGACCAACGCCCCAATCACTGCAAAAAAGACTGCGCGCCTGACATTTCCCTTTACCTCACCGGCAATGTACGAGGAGAATTGAAAGCCGATGTACTGGAAGAGAACGACACTGGCCAGTCCCGCCAGGCCAATCAAACCCAGTAACGAGAAGTCGGGACTCCCAAGTGAAAAACCCGCTTTGGTGGCTGCATCCATAATTGCTTTGGAAGAGGTACCGAGAGCTGGTAAGGCGTTATTCATCGAGTTTGGGTCTATGGTGAAAGCTCCGATGAAGTTGATAGCGACCGAGATAATTGCGAAGATGGTGAGACCGGTCACGATCTTATGGAAGGTGCGCGTTCGCAAGATGGAGATACCGGCAATCACAAGCAAGATGATGACCCCAACAATAATTTTGCTGGTGAGATCCTGGAACCAGTTCTGGGCATTGGCGAAGACGCTCCCAGGGTAGGCAACGCTAAGCAAAATACCTGTCAGTTGGACGTTATGTGTAGCGACGATGATTTCAAAACCGATGATGGTAAGTGCCGATCCAACAAGCGTCCAGCTTTCAATCCAACCCCAGAATGGACTGATGATACGCGAAGTGAAGACATAATCGCCCCCACTGCGAGGCATCGCGGTTGTAAGACTAGAGAAGATCATTCCGAGGAAGTAGCAGGCGATACCTGTGAGAACTGCCATGTAGGCATACGCTGAGATACCGAATGCCTGCCATTCAGGGTAAAGCGCATAGAAAGCAATAGCCCAACCTACTGCTGTTCCTACAAAGGCGGCGATGTTGAAGAAGAGCGCGTTAGCCATACTGACATCACGCACCAACCCCGACGCCTGCCTGACGAATAATCCGCTTGGAGTAGCAGATTTTGCCATGAGTGCGAACCCCTTTCATGAGGTAAGGGCGCAGTTCATTGTGCCAGTAACGGATAAAAGACAATAGAGGCGCAATGATTGATGCACCCACAACTACCCCTGGACACGGAAAGCCCGTTCCAGCTTGTCCTTACCAAGATCAAAAACAAAGCCGCGCAGGATGCCCTGGTTGGCCTCGCTTCCAGCATTGAAACAGGTAGTGCGACCAATCTTGCTCTGACCACCAGATTCGTGTACATGACCATGCACACTGACCAATGGTTGAAGCTCCTGTATAGCACGACGCACACCTGTGCTTCCGACAGGAACCCGCAAGACGTCACCCATGGTCACTTTGGGCCGCAATGTCTTGTCAAGTTCTGGGGCAGTATCTAAACCGCTATCATAAGGAGGAACGTGAATCATGAAGACGGCATTACTCACATTTTTCAGTGTGCTCGCGCCCACCTTGACTCGTTCGTAATACTCTTCTTCGCTCCATTCACGAGGAGTATGCCAGGGGGTCGGATTGGAATACTCAAAGCTAATCATCTCGTGTTGCTCGTTTAAATCAATGCTTTTACCAACAGGATTGACGACATAGCTTGACTGTGCAATCATAGCATCGATACCCCAGTCATCGTCGTTACCTGGCATCATATAAAACTGTACGCCGCTTTTGCCAATTCGCTCCTCAGCTAATGCCACCCAATCACCAACCCGCTGTATCATTTTCTGACGAAACAATTCGTGCATCTTCTCCTTATCAGCTCTCAGAGCATTAACCTCGTCCTGATCAGTCACATGAGGGTAGTAGCCGATATCGGATATGCTATTCGCGAGGTTTTGCCGTTCAGTATCGGTTTCAACGACATAGTCTTGATCCAAAAAGGTCGCAGAATAGCGTCCATTGCCTTGAGATATTATGGGAACAATCGCTTTTCCTGTCAGGTCTCCAGCGATGAGGACAACATGAGCCTCGTAGGCATTCATTTTGATGGCGTTAAGGAGCTTACGGTAGGTGCGATTTGCAGCGTGTAGGTCGGAGCACATGTAACAGCGAAGATGTTTTGCCATGTCCTCTCCTCTTGTAGGGGTCGTGTTTTGTGTTCATCAAACACTCGAAAAGTTACAAGCTAGTATACTAGAGCGGAGATAAAAAAACAATACTCGAGGCATGTCACATTGCCTGTGTTCTATAGACATTTTGCACATGAGAAAGCTGCGAGTAATCTACAACAATCACTTAAAAGGCAAAGAGGACTGATGTAATGGGATACTTGATTAGCTTAGAAGGATCTCGTCCTTTAGCGAGGTTCCTCAGGAAGTTCGTACCAGCGTACACGCTCGCCAACCATTGCCCGCGCCTTCCATGCCAACGTTTTAGGGTGTGCTTCCATGTCAGTAATCAATGTGTCTATACGGTCAGTGACATAGTTAGGAAAGTTACGTTCCATAGCAAACGCTTTCGTCTTTTTTAGATTCAAGTCAAGCGTTTTATGTAGCCCCCAATCGTTCGATACCAATCTCGAGATGTACGGGGAATGAATACTGCGATCATGATCCTCAACGTCAAAGTCAACAAACAGGGCTATCACGTCTAGCAGATCTTTCTCATTGACTTCAACAATCTGCATTTTTGTAAGCAGGAGATCAGCCGGCGACAAGGTGCGCTCGTCTGCATCCAGGCGGGACCGGAAATCGATGTTATGGGACATGTGCATGCGATCAATGAAAATATCGGCCTGCCGCCCATGCTGCTCATCATAAAAGAGCAAACGTTGATGACCATGCAGGGCATTAAATGTTTTATTTGCTGTGTATCCAAGTTTAATAAACAAAGCCTTTGTTTTGGCACCAAACTTTGACAGTGTGACGAAATCCAGATCCTTGTAAGAACGCTTCAATTGTTCATGCGTTCTAGCACTTGGGCTTTGAAGATAGATCGCTAGTCCACCAAGTAAGCGCAGGGGAATGCCTTCTGAGTTGGCTGCATCAAGTATGCGAACTGCTTCCTCTGTGATTTCAGGATCTGGTCCTTTGGTATCTTTCATGTTGCTTTGTTTACGCGACGTGGGGTCCCTGGCCTTGGCATTTAGTCATGCCTGGAAAAGAAACGCCGCCTCTCCTTTCTCACTGGTCAGATTGTATCACGGATCGGAGGTACATGAAAAGCACAAATCGCGTAAACCCTACTTCCAAATTTAGCTGGCAAGTTGTATAGTTTAAGAAGGCACTGGAAGAAGTTAGCGGGGTAACCATCTCGCCAATCGAACTGCTGCCTGAAAGGAGTTGATATGATTTTCTGTGGTAAATGCGGACTTCAGTTAACATCTGGGAATAGAGTCTGCCCGCGCTGTGGCACACCTACAGAAACTGATTGGATCCCGGAGGATTCACAACCAAACAGCCCAACCATTACTTCAAACTCGATCTTCGGGTCGAATCAGCCTCAGCCTGGTACGCAGCATACTGTTAATCAAGGCACACCTGTGCAACCCGAGCCTCTCATCTTGGGCCCCTCTGGAAGTAATTATGGTGCCGCTGAACAGATGGCTAATGAACCTACCAGTATGATGGGCACGCAAGCCCCCGGTATGGCTGGTCAAACGCCAATCAGAACACCGTATCCTGGCTATGTACCGCAGAGTGCGGGCAATTACTCTCAGCAGAGAGCATCGTATCCTGGATTCGCACCGCAGGCAGACGGCTACTACCAAGCTATGGCAGGTCAATATGGAACTGCATCCGCAGAAGCAGCGAGGGTCCGGGCGCGTGGCCGCGTAGTTGGCCTGCTTCTCATTTTAGTGGGTTTGCTCCTCGTACTTGGCGCTATGATGTTGTTTTTTCTGACACACAATGCTACATCCTCTGCATCCTCACCTGTGCTGCATGGCCAGGCTACTTACGCTTTACTCAGTGCTTTTGCTTGTCTTGGAAGCTACCCAATTAAGCACGATTAAGCCAGGCACAATGTAGGGAAATATTCCATACATCGTATCGCTTACCGAGTGGGAATGACGATCAATGGCGAGAAAGACCTGGATACAAAAGGCTAATGTAAGAAGAACAGACACAAAGCCTTGCCACGAAACGGGATAGTACAACCAGCCCCACTCTCTAAACCATGGTTTTTTCATGATATCTCCTTTTCTCTTACAAGCATAAGAAATCTGTTCCTGGCTTGTAAGATACTGGTTCCCATACGCCTGGGCAAGCACTTGAGTGCAAACATAGGGCTTTTGGAAAGTGATCCCATGATTATTCCTTACTTTTCCTTAGTATATTATAAAGAATATGGTGCAACTAGCGCTCATTTTGCGCGCTAGTATTTTCTTGACCCTGGTCTGAGAAGGCTTCCTAGCTTGCCGCAAGGGAGATATGGTGCAACTAGCGCTCATTTTGCGCGGTAATTTTTTGGCGCCGCTTGCTTGCTTAAATTCGAAATAGTTCTTCTCTGTAGGTAGTATTTGAACTGGGATTTTGCTTTGTGGCGTCACAACATTTTCTCCTGTTGGATAGGAAGGTGCAAGCCATTGTTATAATAGTATACCTTGGCATGCCAAACGAAATCCTTTTGCTTAGCGCTAAGGGTCCCTCGGGATGCGCAACGAGATAAGCTCAAGCAAAAAGAGGAGAAAAAGATCACCAGTGCTGCTGCATCGTAAAAAAAGCCCGTGGAAAGCGCCAATGATCAATGTAGATCAATACAGAAAAGCAGCGAGGTCAGATGGCATCGAGGAAAGAAACAAAGCCTGCGGCGATCCGCTATGCGGTGGCGAGGAGAACAAAGCCGAGGGAGAGGAGGAGAGCGGCCACAACACCGCACTCACCCGTCGCGGCTTGATCGTGATGCTGCTTTCTTGACACTGCGCACGCAAAGGACAGGAGCGACAATGGCCGATGCGCGCGGCATACAAGACTCGCAGGGAACCATCGCGCTCGGTCGGTCGTGTTCTCCCCTCACTCTACGTCGCGGCGGACGACCTCCCAGCAGCCGAGGGCGGCGATGCACACGCCGCCCAGGATCGCGACCACGAAGATGCTCGCCTGGGGATACGTAAACGCGAAGTACGGTTGTGACCAGGGAAAGAACCGTGCCACCGGAGCGAACGAGGACGACTCGTTCACGTTCCTGAGCACCACGGTCGTGACTGCGCCACCGATACCCAGCCCGAGGGCGACGACGAAACTACGCCAGCGGATCGCTACCCACGTCTGGACCGCCAGCAGGAGAGCTGAGGCAAGGGTGAACGAGAGTGTCCTCAGCAGGATCAGATCCCATGGGATCGGCAGGCTGAGCCCGAGATCTGGCCGCAGGGTGTGGATGAGTACACCTTCGAGCGCCATCCCCACGGCGAGGACGCACGAGCTGAGACAGAGCAGGCCGCCGCCCACCAGCAGTTTCGCCACGTAGATTGTCCAGCGGGGAATCGGCAGCGCGAACAGATGCCTCCAGGCATGCTCGCGGTGCTCTAGTCCTGCCAGCAGTGCCGTCATCAGTGCGACGAAGAGCGGCAGCCCCACCAGGCACCATAACGAGAGCACGACCCCCGTCATGCCGTCCCACGGGGTCACTTGTTCTGGCAAGAACCGCGCTCCGGTGCCACGGGAGAGGCCGAGCGCGGTGGTCATGACGGTGACCAGGAGCGGAACGAGGAGGGAAGCCCACAAGGCGAGCGTGCGCCGGAGCTTGAAGCATTCGATGCTGGTTGCACGCAGCAGATCGCTCATCGCAGTACCTCCTCAGAGACTCTGGAGGCACGATCCGCCTTGCCCGTGAGATCGAGGAACAGCCCTTCGAGCGACGACCGCTCCGTCCGCAACTGGTAGAGTGAGAGGCCGGAGTTGACGAGCGCGGTAGCCGCGCGAGCGAGATCAGCTCGTGAGGGAAGGGTGGCCGTGACGCACGATGCCTCGACCCTCTCGACATTCCAACCCGCCTGACGAAGGATGGAGACCGCGACCTGGGGGCGATCGACCTCGATGACGACCCGATCGCGCTCTCGCTGCTGCAAGTGGTCGAGCATTCCCTCGAAGAGCAGGCGCGCGTTTCCGATGATACCCACATGGCTGGCGACTTGCTCGACCTCGGCGAGTAAGTGGCTGGAGAGAAAGACGGTAATGCCATGCACGACTGGAAAACTGCGGATCAAGTCGCGCATCTCGTGAATGCCCGCGGGATCAAGCCCATTGGTTGGCTCGTCGAGAATGAGCAGCTCCGGGGAGGCCAGCAGTGCCAGCGCGATGCCCAGCCGCTGGCGCATGCCCAGCGAGTAGGTGTGGACCAGGCGGTGCGCATCGTCCTCCAACCCGACGATGCGCAGCACTCGCTCGATGCTCGACGGGTCCTGCGCGAGCAGCCGTTGGGTGACCTGCAAATTCTCAAAACCGGTGAGGTGCGGGTACACCGATGGCGTCTCGGCCAGGGCGCCGATGCGGCGCAGGCACGCTCGGCGCGTGGTACGCGTGAGCGGCGTGCCAAAGATGCGAATGTCACCGTGGTCGGGGTGCGTGAGGCCAAGCAGCATGCGGATCGTCGTGGTCTTTCCGGCGCCATTAGGTCCGAGAAACGCGTAGACGCTGCCACGCGGCACGTGCAAACTCAAGTTGTCCACCGCGCGCACCGCTCCAAAGTGGCGGGTCAATCCCGCCGTCTCGATGGCAAAATCAGTCACTGTTCCCTCCGTTAGAAAATAGATTGCATCAACATGAAAGAAAATCACCTCAAGAGTCCGAAATCTCGTCCGTGAGTCACCGTCCATCTCCCGCCAGCCTCCACGGTCTGGTGACCAGAAGCGCAAGAATGGCGACAAGCAGGCCAACGATCATGGGAGCGGGGATCGTCTCGTTCGTCTGGCTCCAGACAATCCACGGAGCAGCGCCGGGAAACAAGAGGATGGCGGCGACCGCGCCAGCCAGCAGCGCGCCGAGGTTCACCCCGAGCCGGCGCCCACGTCCTGCTGCAAGGCTCTTGCCGGATGGTTTGCTCCAGTCGTCCGTGACGAGACGTGGGACCCGCCGGGTGTGGGCGAAGACATGGATAGCGATCAGCGGGAGCCAGACCAGGACACTGAAGCCGTGCAGGGGAAGGAGTGGGCCAGCAGAACGTGGGCCGGTCACCACGAGTCCGATCCCGCTACCGATGACCACGAGAGTCGTGGCGATGAGCAGCGGAGCCATAACCCGCAGCGCCAGGTGGGGTGGACCTCTGCGTACGAAAGCGGGCGATCCAGTGTAGTAGCGCAAGAAGCGCCATCCGGTGCTGCCGAGCTTGACGACGAGCGGGCCGGAAAGACCCACCCCGACAAAGACGTGGATGGACAGCCCCGTGCGCAGGATCGTCGCGCTCACCAGTTCCACCAGGATCAGCACGAGGAGCACCGCACCGGCCAGCGCAGTCATTCGTTCGTTGCCGACCACCGCGGACTGCTCGTCACCGTTGCGTTCGGACGTTTGGGTCTGTCCCGATGGGCGCACGAGGCTGTCGTCACCTGGCTCTCGCAATTTCATGGCTCTTCCCCCTGTCGACTACGCGTTGATATCCTGACGCCGGAACACTACGGCGCTCACCACGACAAAGCCGACCATCCACAGCAGCGCCACGAGCAAAGCAGCAGTGTAGCCCTGAGGAGGAGTAGGACCGACAGCGGCAGGCACGGTTGAGCCCGGCAGGAAGTTGAAGACGCGGACGGGGAACCACTTGGACCCATCCGGCCACACCATGGCAATCACTCCCTCAGGGACCAGGACG